>OMEC01001377.1_pt1 | contig 10082 bp, 9 predicted proteins | sample 1673401 | NCBI WGS metagenome assembly OMEC01 (sample SAMEA103958110, study PRJEB25191) | human gut metagenome | reverse complement strand
TAGAACTCTGCATTGTTGACATCAAATCCGTATGCACCCTTAATCTCATTATTCTCCACTATGAAATCTGTAATATTAAGGTGATTGATTACCGTTACATTGTCCTGCTTCTTAACTGCATCTGCCAGTATCGGCTTGATATTCTCACCATTTATCTTAATATTGCGGTTTCCTCTCGCAACATAATCTCCATTCTCATCTTTAAGGATTACAAGTCCTAAGTCCTCCATTATCTTAGTGACATGATTAAGCCTCTCAGACATTGAAAGAAGCAAATCCTCTCTTACTATTCCATCTGCATCTTTCTTACAATAATCAACATAGTCCTGTGGCACCCTGCCTTTAGTGATATAGGCATTAATTGCATTAACACCTGCAGCAAGACATCCGCTTCGTACAATGTTAGCTTTCTCAACAATCAGTACATCAAGGTCTTTCTTCCCTCCAAGTGTGATACCGGCAAAACACCCTGCCGTTCCACCACCTATAATAAGTACATCTGTGTCAATAATCCTATTCTTCAACCTCCATGTACCTCCTTGCAAAATCTAATTCCATATAAACATAGTATCTTGGTATGTAAATCATTATATTCTCAATTTACTATTTGTCAATAGGGTTTTTGCAGATTCTTGTATTCTTGTTATCTTGTTATTTGAATTGTGGGGAAGCTGGGTAATGGCTCGGTATTAGCTGAGTATTTGGTGGTATGTGCTGGTTATTCGTCATGGTATTAGATGGGTGTTGGCTGTGTGCCTACTAATCCGCCACTTGCTTCAACTTTAGTAGGTCTTTCACGGATGTTATCCTCTCTCCTGCTCTTTATCTTGCTTAATTTTGCCTACTAATCTTCCATTTTCCTCAACTTTAGTAGGTCTTTCACAACTATTTTCTTCCCATCCGCTCATCTTCTTGCTTGATTTCGCCTACTAATCTTCCACTTACGCTCTCTTTAGTAGGTCTTTCCCAGCTGTTATCCTCTCTCCTGTTCTTTATCTTGCTTGATTTCACCTACTAATCTGCTGCTTATGCTCTCTTTAGTAGGTCTTTCCCGGCTGTTATCCTCCCTACTGCTCTTTATCTTGCTTGATTTCACCTACTAATCTTCCACTTCCCTTAGCTTTAGTAGGTCATCCCAAAAAAAGAACTTGATTTTATACGAAAAATATATACATAATAAAGCGGAGCAAATATAACACTTAAACAATTGTATACACCATGTCAAAATGGTTATTATATATGTAATGACTAATATACGGCTGTCACCTACACAACAGCAGATGACAGCCGTATATACCTAATCCCAAGGAGGTTTTATGATAATAGATTTTCATACACATACATTTCCAGATGAACTCGCTGACAGGGCTGTTGGTACATTAGCCCACAGTGGCGGCATCCATAACTATCTTGACGGAAGAGTGGACTCACTTAAAGAATCCATGAAAAAGGCAGGAATTGATTACTCCATACTGCTTCCCGTGGCAACCAAGCCTAATCAGTGCGACACAATCAATACACTTGCTTTAAAGACTAATGAAACAAGTAAGACAACCGGGCTAATTTCATTTGGGGCAGTACACCCGGCTTGTGAGAATTTCAGAGAAATACTGAACTGGCTCTCCAAAAACGGTTTCAAAGGAATCAAGCTTCACCCAGTTTTCCAGAAAACCAATATAGATGATATGCAATCATTAAGACTTATAGAATATGCGTCATCTCTCGGACTTATAATACTTATACATGCAGGCTTCGATGTGAGTTTTCCGGGCTGCGACGAGTCAAGCGTCGACAGACTTGCCACAATGATTCAGGAAGTAAAGCCTGAAAAACTCGTCCTTGCACACATGGGTGGCTGGGGACAATGGAACGAAGTTGCCGGCATATTAGAAGAAGATTACATGAAAAATGTATACCTGGATACATCATCATGCATCAAAAAACTCAACCACAATGCGAGCCTTCCAATAGAAAAATTTAAGAAAATGGTTCTCACCCATGGCGCCGACCGCATATTATTTGGTTCTGACAGCCCATGGGACGACCAGAAAGACGCTGTGGAACTTATAAAGGAATGTGGATTTTCAGAAAAAGATACCGATGCAATACTCGGTAAAAATGCGGTTACGCTCCTTAATTTATAGTCCCATCAGAAAGTTTTTCGGTTATAACCCAAAAACTTTTGTGTTTCATACGCTTTTGCAGATACAAAATTCACGCAGGCTGCCAATTTCTAAACAACCTGCGTGAATCATCTCAATAATCACATTATGAATCATATATTTCCATAGACGCAAGCCCCTCATTCAAGCCTGCGCCTTACGATACACTACAATTTCACCACTAATAAAACCATCAAAGCGACATGCACAACAAGCATAGCAGGAACCGTATACTTAAAATACCACTTTTTTGTCTTATGTCTGAACATCTGCATTGCAATAAAAGCTCCAAGCGAACCGCCGATTAGCGCTGTAATAAGAAGAGTCGCCTCCCTTATTCGCCATCTGTTGTGTATCGCTTTCCACTTATCAATTCCATACAAAGCAAATGTTACTACATTAATAATCAATAAATATATTCCTATAATCTTAAGCATTACTTTTCTTTAAATGCATAATCCCAAGTCTTAGCGTTGCCTGACTTATTCTGCACAATCGTCATCTGCCACTTTGCATTATCTTTATCCGTGCTGTCCTTAACAGTATAATATGGCGACTTTCCGCTATCCGACATATAGATTATGACGCTGTCTCCTTTCGCATCTGGTGTATCCATTGTACCATAGAATACGTAAGATGCATACGAATATTCCGTATCAATGCTCTTGCTGCTAATATACTGCGTATTCTCCTGCGGCTTATGCTCTTTAACATACATTTCGCGCTTCTCAATCACAACTTCCGGATACTTAGTCTTAAGAAATTCTTCCGCTTCCTGTGCCGTTTCCTGCGACACCTTTGCTGTGCGATTCTCCTGAACCTTAGACATTACTGGCTTGATAAGCAGTATTACTGCAATTACCACAACAATGAATACTGCAAATGCAATAGCAAGAGTCACCCTTTTCTTAACAACATTTTTATCATCCATAAATCTCGCCCTCCTTTTTCAATGTCTCTTATTAAAAATGTGCTTCTTTATTTACCACAATTATATAACACGAAACTTACATCCAGCTTACATTCACATATAATATACATTTGTACTTGCCAATCTCATGATAATCTGCTAAACTACACAGGCTGTGTTATGATACAGTAACAAATCGTGTGTTCGAGACCTTCCACACGCAAAACAAAACTAAAGGAGATAATTGAATATGAAGAAAAAAGGAATGAGTGTGAAATTCATCACACAGGCCGCTGTAATTGCAGCAATCTATGTCGTACTTGTAGTAATCTTTAACTACATCAGTTTCGGACCAGTGCAGTTCAGAATTGCGGAGGCACTCACAATACTGCCTTACTTTACACCTGCAGCAATCCCTGGATTATTTGTTGGCTGTATAATTGCTAACATCCTTGGTGGCGCAATTGTATGGGATGTAGTATTTGGAAGCATTGCAACACTTATCGGTGCAATCGGAACATACCTGTTAAGAAAGCATAAGTGGCTTGCACCAGTTCCACCAATTGTTGCTAACACAATCATTGTACCATTCGTACTTAAGTTTGCTTACGGCTCAGAGGGCATGTTTGCAATGTTCTTCGTTACAGTTGGCGCTGGCGAGATAATCGTATGCGGAATCATCGGAATGATACTATTATATGCACTTACACCAGTAAGACATGTAATATTCGGTGATGCGGAATAATTCACACAACAATATATAGAACTTTATACAGTCAAAGGCAGAAGAACTACCTAGGATAATTCGGGTAAATCTTCTGCCTTTTTTTAATATCCTTCAGATATTATCCGCCACTTGCCGCCATCGCTCCGTGCAAGAGTCCATCCATAATGTATGTACTCTGTATTCGCTTCCCATTCAGGATTGTTAATATCTGACTCTTTTATCGGTGTCTGAAAATCTGTCTGAAAATAAACAACCTGCGTAAATTTTTCTGTCCATCCCTGTTTCTTACCTTTTGCATTTACTGCCTGCAAAGTACTTTCGGAGAATTCGTCATCTACAAAATAGACTTTATGAAGTTCAAATCCCTTCATATGCTTAAACTTTCTTTTTATAACTTTAACAGCATCTTCCATATCTTTCTGTGTATATATGGAAGAAGTACCATAGTCAACTTCATTTGTTGATGAAATCTGTCATCATAATCATCGAAATCGTCAAAGTCATCATCAAAATTCTCATCATTATATTTTAACTCAGCCATATCAGCCTCCTTCACCATATGCTGACATTTCCCGTTACAACCACAAGCACAATCACCGCTACTATGATCAGTACACTGACAGCCCTTCCACGCACTTCAGAAAAACGGCTGCTAAACACATATGTGACTGCAAATACAGCAAACATCATAACCAGCCTTACAATCAATCGTATTACAATAAATGTTCCAATAGAAATATTTAGTCCGCAGTCCCTCATAAATGTAAGACTCATAAGCGGTGCTTCTGTATATGGCATGCCATAATAATTCTGCAAATATATCATATCAATTCCATACACAATAAAATACAAAACTATACAGAGTGCCAGAGAAGCGGCAATTCTCTTAATCTTAACCGTATTCTTTCCGCTCGCAGCATTGACAATATATTTAGTTCCTGTGCTTGTCTCAATTCCGATATTCTCTGATACAATAAGCACAACAGACGCAAGCAGAGCCATAAGAAGCACAATCTCCCTTGCCTTTCCATACTTGCCGAATATTTCCTCGTATCCTCTGTCCGACATCATATATCCGTCAATTCCAGTCTCTTCCTTAAGATTCTCAAGATATTCCCGCTTCTGCTCAAATTCCCTCACCGAAGCATAGCGCGACGCATATATAGACACAGTCGAATTAATCTGCGATAACTCATCAATTCCAATCTCACCATTCTCATACTGTTCAGAAGCTTCCATACTTTTCTGGACAGCCTGCATATAATCAGCTCTGCGCTCATCAATCAGGGCAGATATCTGCGAATAATCAGCACCGCCCTTCTCAAGATATATCCTGTCACGCTCTCTGGAGTTGTCCGAGAAAGCCATCTTTCCATAACTGATAAAATACATAACAACCAGTAGAAGCACCACAATAACCGTAAATCCCCTGCTTGTCACAATCAGCTTGTGAATCTCCTTGAGAACAACCGGCACATTTGCAAAAAGATGCTGATATCCGGCATACAGCTTATCAGTAAGCCGTGTCAGCACATTTTTACCCTGACTCGGACGCATAAGCACAGTTCCCATTACCGCAACAGCCACGGACACAACAAGAATCATCATAAGCGCCCAGAACATAATAGCCGACTCAGATATGACAAAGCTTCCCCTTCCGCGGTTCGCATATGTGCTGATGATCTCGTTGACCTTCATAAGACGCACAATATTAATCTGTTTAAATGCACTGTAGATGCTGTGAAGCCCTATCCTGTAATACATAAGCACTTCCAGCCCCACAACTACTCCGGTCAGAATAAGCGCATGATTCCGCTTCCTGTTTACAACGAATACAGCCCATAATGCCACGCTAAGAACCACTACCGCCAGCGCACTGTATACATAATTGTATAGCACGAACCCAATCTGGCTCATCGGCATAGCAAATCTTTCAAATGCCTGTATGGACTGAACCGACGCATTGAGCGCACCTGCTCCGCCGTATAACAGCAGCGCTGCTGCAAATGTTGTAAAATACAGCCCCGCTGTTATAACCACGCCAGAGCCTGCGATAATAAACAGTCTGTGCAACGCAAGCCGAAGCCTTCCGCTTCCTGCCGAATGTACAATCCCCCACATTCCATTATCACGCTCGCCCGACAGCCCATATATTATGAAAACCATCATAATCAGCGCGAAATAAAATGTGTAATAGTAATCTACAAAACTGCCTGCCGCCTTATTATTAACAAGATAAAGCGATACATCAGCTACCTTTTCAAAATCCTTGCCCGTCTTTACAATATTGTTATATGTAAAACTATTCTTATCAGAAAATATAGAGAAAGTCATAAGCTGCTGTGCATTAGTCTGAATCTGCTTCATGTCTTCAGGATACTTCTTTATATATTCCAACTGGCTTTCTATATCCCTTAATACCGTCAGAAACAGAAGCTGCTCACTCTCAGACAGTGCCTTATATTTCCCCAAAACTTCGGTCTCCGCACCAGCCTGTACCTCGGATTCCGCCACAGTCCCCTGCTTATCAGCCTTCCTGTAACTTAATATCCTCTTTATATCCGAATCCACCGCATTTATCGCAACCTCAATATCATAATTGCCATAGTAATCAACACACCACTGCCGCTGCGCGGTTTCAAACCTTAATTCCTTAATCCCTGCGCCCTTTGTCTGCTGATACACATACAACGATACATTAATAATAAGTAATGCGATAAAGCCAATGACAACTTTCCTGTTAATCAGTCTCCTAAACTCGTTCATATTCCGCCCCTCACTGTGTAAGCCCACTTCAAAATCACTTAACAGGAACTATCTCCACACTGCTGCTAATATTGCTCTTATCAATATACGACAGCTTATTAGAGTAGCCTATGAACAGGTACTTGTCGTCGCCGTAGTACAGATTACTCATTTTCCTTCTGTCGAGTTCTATAGTATTGACAAGTGTTCCGTCTGGATTGAGTACAAATATTTTTTCATCAATAAAATTAGTAATCTGGGTTGCACTTCCTGCACCACCGTTACACATATATATGTACTTTCCATCGTAAGACAGGGCTGCCATTACTATTGAATCATCCGCCTTATACAACAGTTTGCCATCATTTTCATTAAGCTTTCTTGAATAAAGCCCCTTATCTATCACGAAATAATACAGAATTCCATTGTCTGTATCGACATAATAATCAGATATATTCTTGTCAGATACCTGCTCTGCGCTGCCTGTGGCATAATCATAACAATAAAGCTTGTAATTAACATCTGCCGTTAATGTCTCTTTATCAATTGAGTTATGATTAATCAGGAAAAACAACTTATCACCGAAACTTCTCGCCTCGTTAATAGCGTTGTTCGCTCCCTCGTATGAGAACACCTCACTTGTCTTTCCATTTGCAAGTTCTGCCTTTACAATCACTACTTTATCAGTATCTTTGCTCTCAACTGCCCCCATGTGTCCAATTCTGTCATATGCATATACACAATCATCATGGAATACTAAAGACACCGTTCCGTTATCACTGGCAAACAGATCTGCAACATCCTCTCTGCTGCTTCCATCTTTAGCAATTCTTTCTAACTTAGCCATACCGCCTTCCACTTTAACAACATATAGACTTCCCTTATAGTAATGAAGCGGAGAATTGTCGTAACTGCTGTCTAATACTGCATTACAATCTGATGAATTATGCTTACATTCAGCTTTGGCACACACCGGAATAGTCTTATGTGTACTGTCATCAAGATACATAAGCATTGTAGTCGAATCTGTATCACTCCATTCCAGATAATAATATCCCGACTCCGCTTTAGCCACACGATGTCCGTCAGTTCTCCAGCTGCTCATCTCGTCTGACTCTGTTGCATTGCCGACATTAATTGTTTTGTCTGATTTCCCTCTTCTCATCCCCAGAACTACTGCCACCACGATTCCAACAACTACAACTGCTGCAATAATACCTATAATAACCTTTTTCTTACCCTTCATATGAGACACCCTCCTTCTTCAATTCATAACTATAATTATAGCACTTTTAGTTATCTATTAAAAGACATATTGAACGAAATAACATAAATACTGCTTAAAATGCATCATTTTGATTAATTATCCTGTAATCTCACCACACAGACTATTACCCTAAGCGGTGGGTACTCTTACCGCTTTCCAAAGTTACCCGGTAAACCTACTATTTCATCAATTTTCACAATCTGGTAGGTCTTTTTTACATTGTAAGTTGGATTATGATGCTTCTTTCCATCTTAAATGCCTACTAAATCTGTCACATCTCACACTTTAGTAGGTCTTTTTCTGATATATCTGTAATATTAGTCGCATCTCGTCAGCTAAAAAGCCTACTATTCTCGCATAAATCACAACTTTAGTAGGCAATTTTCTTTAGCCACTTTAATTCCCATCAAAATTTCTTTTCAAAAGACCTACTATTTCATCTCATTTAGCAGCATTGGTAGGCTTTTCACCAACTTATACACTGATTTCATATGCTATTTGACACTGCCAAAATGCGAAAAGCATTTCAAAAAAGCTTTTATTTTCAACTACAAGTTTCTCTCAAACAACACATAATTGTCTGCTGTTCCAGTCTGAATCTTATAATAACAAGTCTCCTCTGTTCCATCATCATATATAACTTCTGCCTCTATAAGTATGGCGTTAAGCATGTCATTTCTTTCCTTGCGTACCGTATCTGGTGATTGTTTATTCATATACCATGAGTATGTACTTGTTGGAAATTCCATATACAATATTAAATCCAGTTCTTCCTGCTCTGCTCCCGATATCTTTTTACTTTGCGTCTTAATAACCTTTTTATCAAGGAATTCCTTAAGCTGCACCTCTCTCTTTTCAAACTGCACACGTGCATTATACGCAGTGTATTCTATAAACTTTACAGACTCTTTATCATACAGCACTGGCCACGAAAATCCCATTATATAAAGATATGATGTATCTGTGTCATGTACATCCTGTTCTACAGACCTGCTGTTTATTTTGAATTCACCCACTTGTGCCCAGTCTTCATATGTATCTTCTTTTTCGGGATACTCCACCTCCTGTCTGGCTAAACGGCTGCTTTCACTTGCTGTCTTGTCACTCTCCTGTACTTCTTTATTCTTACATCCAGCTGATACACAGCCACATATAATCATCATCATTATTACAAACTGTTTAAATCTCATACATCTCCCTCACATAATAATACATAATATAGCAGTATTAATAACTATAATCAGAGGTATTCCTTTCCCCGAATTCTTTTTAAAAATGTGCCTTGAAGCGAATACTGTTTCAAGTCCGACTGCTACTGCGAATAGTATCTCCTCTGCCATCAGAATAAGCATATACTGGCTTATCGTTATATTCCTGAATACCTTTGCTGTATTCATATAAGTAAGGCTTATAAGCGGTGCATTAATATATGGCATACCATAAGCCTTATACATTATTATCATTTCGATTATATACAGTAAAAATGCACTTACCCCCACCAATATGCATACAGCAGCTGCCTTAACTGTATGTTCCCATCTTCTCCCTTTCTTAGACGAGCCAATAAGCATATTCATTCCGTTCTTATATTCCACTGAGCTTTCAGTCTCTGCAATAAGAACAACTCCAAATCCAAGTATAATATATATAAGCAGTTTTCTCGTTGCTCCTTTACTGCCAAATATCTGGTCGTATCCCCGTTGTGACATAACATACGCATCTATTCCGTACTGCTCTTTTATCTGTGAAACATATTCAATCTGCTGCATATATTCGCTCATGTTATCAAGCAGTCTCACAGCATCCATGAGGTTGTACACATATCTGCTTACATCATCCTCACTAAGTTCTCCCCACTCATACTGTTCTCTTGCAGCATCCAGCTTTGCCTGTGCCTCATAAACATCATTTTGTCTCTGCTCTATAAGACTGGTAAATCCACTGTAATCCCTGCCACCATACTGCTGATAATATTCATCACGTTTCTTTTCATCTTCAGAATATGCTATTTTCTGGTTATTACATATAAATATTGTTATAAACACAACAACACATATTACAATCCAGCCTCTTGCTGTTATTAAAAATTTGTACATTTCTTTCCAGAAATGCGGAAGTCTGGACAAAATCCTTTGAACTCCATGTCCGATTTTTTCAATCATTTTTCCTATAAAGCCAGCGCTTCTTCCCGGACGTATAACCATTCCAAGTAACGTAAGAAATATTGCTAATATCACAGCTATAATAATACACACCATGCACAGCACATTT
>OMEC01001376.1_pt1 | contig 10084 bp, 10 predicted proteins | sample 1673401 | NCBI WGS metagenome assembly OMEC01 (sample SAMEA103958110, study PRJEB25191) | human gut metagenome | reverse complement strand
ATCTCTCGCCCGAGAATGTAGTGCGCATCGGCATGCTGCCGCGCGCGTGCCTTAGTAAAATCAGACCCCTTGGCAACGCGGCGCTCGCGGGCGCTTCGATGCTGGCGCTTGACGGGGAAAACTGGCGAAAGCTCGCGGAGATTCCCGAAAAGTGCCGCTATCTCGAGCTTTCCGGGCGCGACGACTTTTCCCGCGCGTTCACCGACAGTTTGACATTTTGAAAATCGTTCCGAACAGGAATTTTTAATGGAGGAAAACCCTATGGAAATGCAGTTTCCCGTGATTTTGGACGGCGCGACCGGCACCGAGCTCCAAAAGCGCGGCTTCACTGGCGACATGAGCGCCGAGCAGTGGGTGCTCGAACATCCCGAGAGCATCCTTGAAATTCAGCGCAAGTATGTGGCGAGCGGCTCGAATGTGCTCTACGCGCCGACGTTCGGCGGCAACCGCCAGAAGCTCGAAGAGCGCGGCATCTTCAACCGCACGGAGGAGATGAACAAAGCGCTCGCGCAGCTCTCGAAGCAGGCGGCGGACGGAAAAGCATGGGTCGCGGGCGATATCGCGCCAACGGGTTGCTTTTTAGCCCCCCTCGGCGATGCGTCGTTTGAAGAGCTCGTCGACATTTACACCGAGCAGGCGGCGGGCCTTGAGCAGGCGGGCGTCGACCTCTACGTCATTGAGACGATGATGACGCTGACCGATGCGCGTGCGGCGGTTCTGGCGATCCGCAGCATGAGCAAAAAGCCCATCCTTGTGTCCTTTACCTGCGATGAGAGCGGCAAGATCCTCTCCGGTACGGACGTGGTCGCGGCGCTTTCCGTGATGGAGGGCATGGGCGTGAGCGCATTCGGCCTGAACTGCTCGGCAGGCCCCGAGCAGATGTTGCCGCAGCTCCAACGCCTGCATAAATACGCGCGCGTGCCGCTGATCGCCAAGCCCAACGCCGGCATGCCGAAGATCGTGAACGGCGAGGCCGTGTACAACTGCCCGCCGGAGGAATTTGCCGCGCTGGTGCCCGAGATGCTCAAGGCAGGTGTGGCCCTCTTCGGCGGCTGCTGCGGCACGACGGAGGAGCACATCGCCGCGCTGAAAGCAGCGCTCAAGGACGCGGAATACGTTCGCCCCGCACCGGAATGCCTCGACCTTCTTCCCGCGGCAACGGAGAAGGAAGCCTTCTTCCTGCCCGCCGATGCGACGCACGGCGCGGTGCTGACCGCGGACGGCGATTTGGAGGACAAGCTCTCCGACGCGATGGATGACGAATGGCCGATGATCGCGCTGAAGCTCGCGTCCTGGGCGGATGTCGACGCGCTGGCGGACTACCAGTACATGCTTAGAAAGCCGCTGTGCCTTATCTGCGACGACGCGGAGCTTTTGGAAGCGGGCCTGCGCGCCTATCAGGGAAGAGCCTTGTACGAGGGAAATCTCACCAAAGATGCCCTTGCGCCGCTGGTCGAAAAATACGGTCTGCTGGTGTAAAAAGAGAAAAAGAAGAACGGGACGGAAATGAACATTTCCGTCCCGTTCTCTATATAGTAAAGCGCGTTACGCCGCGGCGCCGCCAGTGCTGACGATGCGGAAATACGCATTCGACGTCAGGCGGTACATCGCGCAGTAGAGCAGCGCGAAAAGAAGCAGCGCCGCGCCGGTCACGCCGAGAAACAGCGTGAGGTTCTGGATGCCGAACAGCTGCATGATCTGCCAGACCATCGGCTGGGCGAAGGCGAGGTGCAGCGCCGCCGCGGCAAGCGGCAGCAGGAAAATGAGCAGCATTTGCGCGTTCACGCTCTCACGGATGTCGCGCTTGGTCATGCCCACGCGCTGCATGATGGCAAAGCGCGAGGCATCCTCATACCCCTCCACGACCTGTTTGTAGTAGAGCATCAGAAGCGTTGCGAACAGAAACAGCACACTTAAAAGAATGCCGAGGAAAAAGAGACTGCCGTAGAGCGAGAAGAACTCCGCACGGACGTCCGCCATTTCCGTGGGATGCCAGTGATTCTGGACGGCAAGCGTGTTGATCGCGTCCTCCGCGCCAAAATAGAGGCTCGCCGTCGAGGCAAGCATCACCAGCACCATCGTCGAGAGAATGCAAATGGAGGCGAGGCCTGCGCCGTTTCGCTTCATGCGGTAGGTGAGCGACGAGAGGGAAACAAAGTTGCGCTTTTTGTAGTAGAAGTTTTCATCCTTCTGGAGTGTTTTGCAGAGCGTCACGCTGCCGGAGATGAAGAGAAGATACGTCGATAGAATGACCATGATGACCGCGAGGAAGAAGAGCAGCATCGCCTGTATGGGGTCGTTGATGGTCGCGGCGATGTAGTACGCGCCGAGCAGCAGCGCAAGGCCGGGGATGACGAGCAGCCATTGCGACTTCGGCGGCTTTTCGCCGACGTTTTCGCTCTTCAAAAGCGTCGCGCCCTGTGCGTGGCGCAGCGACAGCACACCGCGCACATAGAGCAGCGCGAAGATGGCGATGAACGTGATGGCGCACTGCTTGATGGCGGCAAGGCTCACGGTGAAAGCCGCGGCGGGGAGAGATAAAAGCCGCAGCAGTGCGGACTGCGAGACATAGGAGAGCAGCAGGCCGAGGCCAAGCCCCGCGATCAGCGTGAACGCCGCGGCCAGAAGTGTCTCCCAGAAGAGAATGGCGCTGAGTGCGCCGCGGTCCATGCCGAGCACGCTGTAAAGGCCGAATTCCTTCTTGCGGCGACGCAGGAGAAAGCTGTTCGTGTAGAAGAGAAACAGCGCGATGAACACCGATACGACGAACGAGCCGAGGCTCATCGTCATCGCGACCGCAGAGGTGCCGGAGCCGTTCACCTTGCCATTGACCGTATAGAGCGCGGGGGTGACGGCGAGGTACGCAATGACATACAGCATCGCTGCCATGAACGCGCAGGAGAGAAGATAGGGCACATAGAGCCTTGCGTTCTTTTTGATACCCATCCACGCAAGGCGGGGGTAAAAGGTGGGCTTCATGCGCATTCGCCTCCCGTCTGCTGCTGCGTGAGCGCATCGGTGATACGCTGGTAGAACTGGGAATCCGTGTCCTTGCCGCGCTTTAACTCGAGCGAGACCTCGCCGTCGCGCAGGAACAGCACGCGCGAGGCGCAGCTCGCCGCGCGCACAGAGTGCGTGACCATCACGATGGTCTGGCCAGAGGCGTTGATCTCGCCGAAGAGCTTCAAGAGCTCGTCGGTCGAGCGGGAGTCGAGTGCGCCGGTCGGCTCGTCGGCCAGCAAGATCTGTGGGCGGGTGATGAGCGCGCGGGCGACGGCGGCGCGCTGCTTCTGTCCACCGGAGACCTCGTAGGGGTACTTTTTGAGCAGCGTCTCGATGCCGAGGTCGTAGGCGAGCGGTGAGAGCCGGTCGCGCATCTCCGTGCGCGACTTGCCCGCGAGCACGAGCGGCAGGCAGATGTTGTCCTCGAGCGAGAACGTGTCGAGCAGGCTGAAGTCCTGAAACACAAAGCCTAAGTTGTCGCGGCGGAAGGCTGCGGCGGTTTCTTCGGGAATCTCGGAGAGGTTCTTGCCGCCGAGCAGCACTGTGCCGCCGGTGGGCTTGTCGAGCGCGGCGAGGATATTGAGAAGCGTCGTTTTGCCGCTGCCGCTCTCGCCCATGATGGCGACATACTCGCCGGATTCGACGGTGAAGTTGACATTTTTGAGCGCCTGGACCTTGCTGCCGCCAAAGCGCGTGGTGTAGGTCTTTTGAAGACCGGAAACAGTCAGGATTTGCATGAGATGACTCCTTTCAAACGAGTGAGTTAGAAGCTGACGGTTGACATAATTTTTGCCCCTGGGGAAATTTTGCCGAAAGAAGGGCGCAAAAAAGCAGCCGGAAAAGCGGAGACCTTTCGCGGCTGCTTTTTCGAAAACGCGTTACTCGAGATTCAGTTTTTTCGTCGTGAAGTACCACGTCACGGCGTAGCCGATCGCGCAGAAGAGAAGTTCGCCGAGCATGCCCCAGAGGAGCAGCAGCTCGATGCCTGTGGGCAGGGTGTTGGCGTCCAGTGAGATCCATGTATGGATGAACCGGCCGATCATGGCGATGGCGGTGAACTGCGCAAGCTGGAAGAACACGAGAATCAGGATGACCGTCCACAGCTCCTTGCGCTTATTGAAGCTGTAACCGATGGAGAAGGCGGCGTAGACCACGAGCTCGGCGGCAGAAACGGCAAAGACGAAATTGCAGAAAAGCTCAAAGACGATCAGCAGCGCGTGACTGCGCAGCGAGGCCTCCATTCCGAAGAACGCTGTGAAAACATCATTGAAAAAATCGGGGACATACTGGAAAGTGTTCCAGCCGGAGGCAGCAATCAGCAGCGAGAGAAGTCCCACGATGAACGCCGCAGCATACCACACGGCGGAAACGATGAGCTTGGAGATGAGCAGCTGATGGAGGCTCACCGGCAGCGTCAGCGTGAGATAGCCCTCGTCCTTGAGCACATGGTCGCGCCAGCGGACGGCGGAGAGCACCAGCGGCACAAACGCCAGCGCACCAAGGCCCATCATAAAGCCGATGACCAGCAGTACGCCGATGAGCTGTAAGAGCCAGGGAATGTGCCCGCCGTTCAGGAGCAGTTGAGAAAAACGCATCAGCGCCGTCAGAGCCAGCATTCCAAGAAAGACCGGCCACATGATGCGGCTCGTTGCGCGGAATTCATGTTTGATCAGTTTGCTCAGCATCTAAATACCTCCCGGAAGAGCTCGTCAACGCTCTTGCCCTTTTCATCTCGAATGGTCTCCACGCTCTCGTGGAGCATGACCTGCCCTTCGCGCAGGAACACGACCTCGTCAAGGATCTGCTCGACGTCGGCGATCAGGTGCGTGGAGATGATGACCGCTGCGTCCTCGCTGTAGTTGCCGATGATCGTGCGCAGGATGTAGTCGCGCGTCGCGGGGTCCACACCGCCGATGGGCTCGTCAAGGAGATAGAGCTTGGCGTCGCGGCTCATCGTCAGGATGAGCTGCGTCTTCTCGCGCATGCCTTTGGAGAGCGTCTTAATCTTCTGTGTGCGGTCAAGGCCGAGGTTCATCAGCATCGCTTCGGCCACGCCGCGGCGGAAGTCCGAATAAAAGTCACCGTAGTAGTCAAGCGCCTGCGCGATCGTCATCCAGCCGGGCAGCGTGTTTCGGTCGGGCAGGTACGAGACAATGGCCTTCGTTGCGCGGCAGGGAGCCTTGCCTGCGATCAGAATTTCGCCCGACGTCGGCGTCAGAAGGCCGTTGGCGAGCTTGATGAGCGTCGTCTTGCCGCTGCCGTTGGGGCCGAGCAGGCCCACGATGCGCCCGGGTTCGATCGTGAGATCGATGCTGTCGAGCACCGTTTTGGCGCCGTAATTTTTCGTGAGCGCCTTGCATTCAAAAATACTCATTCTTCCTCCTCCTTAGCTCCCTGAATGAGAGCTATGACTTCGTCTCTCGTGCAGCCGAGCGTTTTCATCGAGTGGAGAAATTCTCCCACGCGCTCGTCCGCAATGCGGAGCTTGGCATTTGTGATCATGTTTTCATTTTCCGTGACGAACCGTCCCGCCGTGCGCTGGGAAAACACCAGACCGTCGCGTTCGAGCTCGGATAGCGCGCGCTGGACCGTGTTGGGGTTGACGCCCGCCTCCACCGCAAGCTCTCGCACGGAGGGGAGCTTTTCTCCCGGCGCGTAGATGCCGGAGACGATGGCCTCCGTCAACCGCTGTGTCAGCTGGGAGTAGATCGGCTGGTCATTGCGGAAGTTCCAGTCCATAGTGATCCTCCTTGTGTATCACTGTATTAAGTAATTAGTACAATAATACATCAAGCGGCATTTGTCAATAGCCGGACGCAAAAAAGATCAAAAAATTTCGCGGCAGAAAAAAGCCGCGAAATTGACATAAAATCCTAAAACAGATGTTGCATTTCGGGAAAAATGTGGTATCATAAATTCGAACAAATGTTGGAAGGGGCGCACAAGATGGAAAAACTGTCCAGAATGCAGCAGCGCGTATACGATTATATAGCAGAGAGCATCGCCGAACACGGCTATGCCCCCTCTGTGCGCGAAGTCGGTGAGGCGCTGGGACTCAAGTCACCCTCCACGGTCCACTTCCATATCAAGCACCTGCAGGAGATGGGGCTCATTGAGAAGAGCGCGGGCAAGGGCCGTGCCATCACGCTCAAAAAGCAGCTGCAGGCCGTTCCCGTTGCGCCGCAGCCCGTCGAGATCGACGAGCTTGCCCCGCGCCGCCGTCAGGTGCCGATCCTCGGCAATGTTGCCGCCGGTAACCCGATTTTGGCGCAGGAGTGCATCGAGGACTACCTGACGTTCGACACCGGCGGGCACGATGACGAGTATTTCGCCCTGCGTGTGCGCGGCGAGTCGATGCTCGGCGTCGGCATCCTGCCGGACGATCTTGTCGTCGTCCACCGCCAGAACCTCGCGCAGAACGGGCAGATCGTGGTCGCGCTGCTTGGTGACGAGGCGACGGTCAAAACGCTCAAGCGCAAGGGCAGCGAGGTCTGGCTCATGCCCGCGAACCCCGACTACCAGCCCATCGACGGCCGCGAGTGCACGATCTTGGGCCGCGTCGTTGCCGTGGTGCGGCAGTATTAAGCGAGAAAAGCAAACGCTCCTCCGCGAATGCGGAGGAGCGTTTTTTTGTTGTTACTAGGGAAAATGTGCTGTTGAGGGAAAGTGTTGAGATAAACTGAGATTTTAGATGAGTAATGCTGTACCACCAAAATTATTTGATAAGCCACCGTTCACGGTTTGGCATGATGCGAATATCACCGGAAAAACGCTCCAGAATCGTACCGTCTTGCGCCGAGCGGACTAATGTTTCTTCCCGATAGTCAGGATCCTCATACCAAATACTGAAGTAGAGCTTGTCTCCGTCGCGGAAATTAAGTGTTTCTCTACTACTGATTGCGAAACGTATCTGCTCAGGCCAGATGATCTCAAATGTACCATCATTTGGCTGCCGGGTCAGCGATAGCGGTGAGGGGTGAAGAATCAGATTGTAGCAGTCTTTCACCGCAGACAAAGGCAGCCGTACGACTTCCTGCGTTTTCTCTTGCTGATGTAAGAACCTCAGAATGTGTATCGCACTTTCTGTAAAGTTTACTACCAACAGTACGACAGACTCACCATCGAACACAGGATAGCCGAGATATTGCCCGTCCACAGGCAGCACAGGCTCATAGACCATACCATCTGGATAGTGGATAAGATATAGCCTATTGCTTTGCACAGAGTTTTTCTGCCGGAATAGTTCTTCAGCCTCATAGAGATCGCCGTGAACATAATCTGTTGCCCAGTACCATTCACTGGTTCCTCCCCGTACAAGTTCCATGTTAGTTATGCCACGTATGTCAATAGTCCGCATTAACGTATCTCTCTTTCACACGTTCCGATTTGTTTACGCCCTCATCCCTTGTCAAAGTGCACCGTCCAGCCCTCGATCCCGTAGAACGGGGAGGAGACGGTGGGGTTCAGTCCGTCGATGAGGCCGCTCGGCGTCAGGACCGACGCGGTCTTGAATGCGATGGGCGCGATGGGCGCGCTCTGGGCAAGGTAGCGGTACAGCGCGCGGGCGGTCTGATCCGTCTCGTTGAGCGAGAACGCATCGAGCAGCGTGTTGCACTGCTCGTCCGCGTAGCGGCCGTAGTTCAGCGTGCCGCCGGTGCGCGCGAGGGACGAAATGTCCCAGTTCGCCGTCAGGCGCACCTCGCCGAGATACAGGTCAAAATTCCCGTTTTGCAGCGCGGTCAGATAGTCGCTCCACGGGAGTGAGCGCACGCTGACCGTCAGAACGTCGGTCGAGAGCGTGCGGCTCAGATAGTCGGCGATGGAGACCTTGAACGAGTCGCTCTCGCTGACCAGGATCGTCACCGTGCGGGGGCGGCTTTCCGTCACGCCCGCGCTTTCGAGCGCAGCGGCGAGGTCAGGCGAAGCGAGCGTCGACGCCATCTCCGTCGGATAGAGGCTGGAGTGCGGCGAGAGCGGGAAGCGTGCCGCCTCGGCGTGACCAGCGAGGTAGCCCGTCGTGATGGTCGCGCGGTCGATCGCACCCGCGAGGGCGCTGCGAAGCGATGCATCGGAGAGCGGCGCGCGCTGTGTGTTGAAGCCGAGGTAGATCATGTTTGCCGTCGCGTAGTCGGTGAGCGCCGTGTCCGCGCTGCGCAGATCGCCCGTGCTGCTCGTCAGGTCAGCCGAGAGCAGATGCACCTCGCGCGAGGAGAAAAGGTACGATGCCGTGTCCGCGTCCTTGACGGCGCGCAGCTCGATACGCTCGAACGGCAGCGTGCCGTCGCTGCGCCAGTCGGGATTCTGCTTGAGGCATGCGCCGTCGCTGTCCGTGACGAAGAGATACGGCCCCGTGCCGAGCGGCACGGTGTTCTTCTCCGAACCGGATTTGACGATGGGGATGTCAAGCAGCGCGGGGAATGCGCTGTCCGCGCGCGTGAGATTGACAATGAGCGCGCCGTTGCTTACGCGCATCGAGGCGACATTGGCAAAGCGCGCGCTGTAGCGCTCGCTCTCCTGCGCGCGGCGAAGCGTCGCGAGCACATCGCTTGCCGTCAGGCTGCTGCCGTCGGAAAAGCTGACGCCGTCGCGGAGGTAAAAGGTGTAGCTCGTGCAGTCGTCGTTGTGCTCATAGCGGCTGCACAGCACATTTTGCGGCGCAAACGACTCGTCCAGCACGAGAAGCCCCTCGTAGAGCAGCGCGCCAAGCGTCTGCTGCATGCCGTCGGGGCAGGTGATGGGGTCGAGCGTCACGCCCTGCAAATACGGCAGTGCGAACGACGTGATCGGCGTCAGGGTGGAGGAGGTGTCCGCTTCCACCGGCGGCGTTTCCTCCCAGAAGTCGCCGCTGCTGTCGTCGCTCACATCGCCGCTCCAGCAGCCCGAAAGCGAAAGCGCGAGCGTCAGCGCGCACAAAAGCGCAGAGAGGCGGCGCTTCACAGCGCATCCTCCGTAAGGCAGATCATCGCCGCCATGCCGCCGCGCCGGTCGCCCATCGCGCGGTGCGACCAGTAGCGCTCGGGGTGGCACTTCGTGCAGTCGGGGTGTACGTCGATGCGCGAGGGGTCGATGCCCGCGCGCAGCAGCCACAGGCGGTTGATCGCCTTCAGGTCGATGTGGTATTTGTCGCCGCGCTTTTCGATGCGCTCGTCCATCGCGGGGTCGAGCAGGGCGAAAAAGGCGTCGGCCACGTCGCTGTCGGTCTCAAAGCAGCACTTGCCGATGCTCGGGCTGATGGCGGCGCGCAGTGTGTAGGGATCGGCGCCGTAGCAGCTCATCATCGACACGGCGGCCTTGAGCGCGATGCCGCTCGCCGTACCGCGCCAGCCGGCGTGCACCGCACCGATCGAACGCGAAGTCGGGTCGTAGAGCGTGATGACGCAGCAGTCCGTCCCGTAGGCGAACAGCGGCAGGTTCGGCACGTTCGTGATGAGCCCGTCGGCGTCGTAGGGACGGTCATCCCAGAGAATTTTGCCCGCGTCCTCTTCCGATGCAATGCGGACAAGGTCAGAGTGGATCTGGCGGCAGCCGACGGCGCGGCTCGCGTCAAAGCCTACGGCCTCGCCGAGACGGCGGTAGTTTTCGAGTAAGTTTTCGCTCGTGTCGCCCTTGTTGTCGGCAAAGTTGAGTGAATCGTAGGGCGCAGGGCTCACGCCGCCGTGCCGCGTCGTGAACGCGTGCACCGCGCCGCTCCCCGCGGCGGTGATGACATCGGACGTGTCGTAGATGAGACCGTTTACGTTATGTTCGGTGAAAGACATCAAAAGTGCCTCCTTTTTCTGCACCAAAGGGTGCGGAGATGTCGCCGCCTGTCTCAGGCGGCGGGGGAAATGCGGCGTGTGCGCCGCAGCACCACACTCCCCCATTTTCTTTCCCGGGAAAGAAAACGGGCGGTGTGACCGTCCAAAAGAAAGGCGTTTGCATTGCAAGCGAGCAGCTCGAAGAGCTGCAATGCTTGCCGATTGCACTGCCCATAGCGCGGCGTTGCCGCGTTAGCACTGCAAGACGATTTGCCTCTGCTCCTACTACCCGCTGTTGCGCAGCCGTTGGCGGCTCTGCTGCCTTACGGATGCGGCACACCCCT
>OMEC01001372.1_pt1 | contig 10117 bp, 9 predicted proteins | sample 1673401 | NCBI WGS metagenome assembly OMEC01 (sample SAMEA103958110, study PRJEB25191) | human gut metagenome | reverse complement strand
GGGAGGGTGGTTTTATGATGGGTTAGTCCTTCTTTTCCTCTTCAGAGGATGCATCGGTCTCCTCGGCGGGAGCCTCGGGGATCTCCTCGGTCTTCTTGACCTCGTCCTCTTTCTTCTCCTCCTTGGAGGACTTCTCCTCGCCGGAGGACTGGACGCCGGTGGTGGAGACGGCCCACTTGGTGAACTCGATCCGCACCCGGTCGGCGCTGGTCTCGATGACGATGGAGTCGTCCTTGACCGAGACAACGTCACCGATGATGCCGCCGATGGTCGTGATGTTATCGCCGACCTTGATTGCGTCGCGCATTGCCTGCGCTTCCTTCTTGCGCTTGTTTTCCGGGCGAATCATGAAGAAATAGAAAACCGCAATCAGGACGATCATCATGACGAGCATCGAAGCACCGCCGCCATTTGCCGCAGAAGCGTCTGCGGAAGTTAAAAACAGAACCATTACATTTTCCTCCGAATTAAAAGTCTTTGATTATTATAGCGAAACTGCGCTGCGTTTGCAACCCAATCGAGAAAAATAGCCGGATGATTTACAAAATCTTCTTATATTTTTTCATCGAGCTTGCGCGAATATTCCGCACGGAAATCGGCAAATGTCCCCTCGTCGAGCGCGTCGCGGATTTTTTCGGTCAGCTTGTTATAAAAATACAGATTGTGCATCACGCTCAGGCGCATGGCAAGCATCTCCTCGGCTTTGAACAGGTGCCGGATATACGCCCGGGAATAACGCCTGCACACCGGGCAGTCGCACTGCGGGTCGATGGGGCTGTCGTCATAGGTATACTTTGCGTTTTTCATATTCATGGCGCCCTGCCAGGTAAAGAGCTTGCCGTGCCGGGCATTTCGCGCGGGCATGACGCAGTCAAAAAAGTCAACGCCGCGCGCAACGCCCTCAATTATATTTCCCGGAGTTCCCACGCCCATGAGATATCTGGGCTTGTCCTTCGGCATATATTCCTCAACGGCCTGGATAGTATCGTACATTTCCTGATGAGTCTCGCCGACGGCCAGTCCTCCGATAGCGTAGCCCGGAAGGTCAAGCTCGGCAATTTTCTTCATGTGCTCTATACGAACATCCGCAAAAGTGGCGCCCTGGTTTATTCCGAACAGCATCTGCCCGGGATTCACCGCATCCACGCGGCTGTTATATTCCGAGAGCGCGGCTTTGCATCTTACGAGCCAACGATAGGTGCGATCGCAGGATTTTTCAACATATTCGCGCGGCGACGGGATCTTTATGCATTCGTCGAACGCCATTGCAATATCCGAGCCGAGGTTTGCCTGAATGCGCATGCTCTCCTCTGGTCCCATGAATATATGCCGGCCGTCAATGTGCGAATTGAACTTCACACCCTCTTCGCTTATTTTGCGCAGACTTGCGAGCGAAAAAATCTGAAATCCGCCGCTGTCGGTCAGTATCGGGCCGTCCCAGGTCATGAACTTATGCAGTCCGCCCATATCTCGCACCAGCTCGTCACCGGGACGAAGGTGAAGATGATATGTGTTTGACAGCTCGACCTGGCATCCGATAGTTTTGAGGTCGACAGCGGATAGCGCACCTTTGATCGCGGCCGCCGTACCGACATTCATGAACACCGGCGTCTGAACTGTTCCGTGCGGAGTTTCAAGCTCGCCGCGGCGAGCATTGCCTTCCTGCTTTTTAAGTTTGTACATTGGTCCCCTCCCCTATTCGACGATCATGGCGTCACCAAAAGAAAAGAATCTGTATTCTTCCTCGACGGCTACGGAATATGCATGCAGAACATTCTCTCTTCCGGCAAGCGCAGATACAAGCATGATAAGCGTACTTTCGGGCAGATGGAAATTGGTTATAAGCGCATCAATACATTTGAATGTATAGCCCGGATAGATGAAAATATTTGTCCACCCGGAGCTTGCCTCCATTGTTCCATCTGCTTTTGCAAAGCTTTCGAGTGTGCGGCATGAAGTTGTTCCGACAGCAATAACTCTGCCGCCGTTTTTCTTGGTTTCGTTAATTATATCTGCCGTTTCCTTCGGAACGATGCAGAACTCCGAATGCATCTCGTGCTCCTCGATTTTCTCGGCCTTGACCGGCCTGAATGTTCCGAGGCCGACATGGAGCGTGACAAAGCACGTTTTCACGCCCATATCCTCTATCTCTTTCAGCAGCTCCTTTGTAAAATGCAAACCGGCAGTCGGCGCGGCTGCACTTCCAAGCTCACGAGAATAAACGGTCTGATAACGCTCCGAGTCCTGAAGCTCTTCTTTTATATAGGGCGGCAGCGGCATTTTGCCGAGCTTTTCGAGTTTTTCAATAAATATGCCCTCAAAGTGGAATTTGACGATCCTGTTTCCGCCCTCGGCAACATCCATCACCGTTGCCGTAAGCTCGCCGTCACCGAATGTAAGCTCTGTTCCGGGCTTAGTCTTTCTTCCCGGCCGGCTGAGGCATTCCCAGCATCCGTCGCCAAGATCGCGCAGCAGCACAAGCTCAACAAGTCCGCCGCTGAGACGGGATCCGATCAGTCGTGCAGGCAGAACTCTGGAGTCATTCATGACAAGGCAGTCGCCTTTTTTCAGATACTTCGTTATATCATGAAAGTGCCCATGCTCTATCGCACCGGTTTTTTTATCAAGGTGCAGCAGGCGCGATGAATCACGTTTTTCAAGCGGTGTTTGAGCAATCAGCCGCTCAGGAAGGTAAAAATCAAAATCCGATTTATTCATTGCAAAAATGCTCCATTATTATAATGTATAATTGCGTTGAGCTTTTATTATAATACAAACCCACGAATAATTCAACAAGTCATATGCGTGCAAGCGCGGTCATAATATTAAAAAGCATTATGATTGGGGGTACCTTATGTTCAAAACTCCGATATTCAAAGGCTCATGCACCGCGATTGTAACTCCGTTTAACGAAAACGGCATTGACTATGACAAAATGGCAGAGCTTATTGACTTTCAATACGACAGCGGAACAACCGCCATCGTTGTCTGCGGAACTACGGGCGAGAATGCAACGATGAGCCGCTACGAGCATGAAGAGCTTATTGAATTTACCTGCCGGCACAACGACGGACGTATGAAAATCATCGCCGGAATCGGTAGCAATGACACAGCAAAGGCTCTCGGATTTGCGCGCTGTGCTCTGCGCTGCGACGCCGACGGTGTACTCATGGTGACGCCATATTACAACAAAGCAACGCAAATCGGCTTGATAAAGCACTTTACATACGTTGCCGACAGGGTTGATATTCCTATGATAGTGTATAATGTACCGTCAAGAACGAGTGTCGGAATAAAGCTCGACACATATATCGAGCTTTCAAAGCATCCAAACATAAACGGAGTTAAGGAAGCCTCCGGAGACTTCAGCCTTTTCGCCGCAACAAGAGCCGAATGCGGCAACGATCTGTTCATATGGAGCGGAAACGACGACAACACCGTGCCGATGATGGCACTGGGCGCTTTGGGCGTTATCTCGGTCGCATCAAACGTTGTTCCGGCCGCTGTTGCAAAACTGTGTGAGCTTTGCCTTGACGGAAATTTTCTTCAGGCGCAGCAGCTGTATTTCAAATATTCTCGGCTGTTTTCCGATCTTTTCATCGAAACGAACCCCATCCCGGTAAAAGCGGCAATGAAAATGATAGGCTTTGACTGCGGAAAGCTCCGGCTTCCGTTGACGGAAATTACACCGGAGCATATGCAGCGGCTGGCCGAAAGCATGCGCAGCTGCGGCATTGGGATCGGAAGCATAAATTGAAAAAACAAGGCATTGGCCCAAGTCCAATGCCTTGAAAATTTTATTCTGGATAGTGTGCCCTTACTCCGCCTATGAGCTTCGGCCGAGTATATGCTGCCGTTACAAGTGCATCGCCTATCTTCTTAACCGACAGACGCAGAGGAACGGCAACATCTTTAAGGTGCATGCCGATAAGCGTGCAGCCGATATCCATACCTGCATGAGCTTTGACATGCTCAACCATAACGGGGTCGCTCATTCTGTCATACACCGCCGTTGCAAATGATCCGCCGGCCTTGGGCATTGGTCTTACGCAGACCTCATCAAGCATATACTTCTCGGCGGCGGCGCGCTCAACAACAAGTGCTCTGTTAAGATGCTCGCAGCACTGCGCTGCAAGATATATACCGTTTTCGTTCAGTACCCTGAGTATAGCCTCGGCGACGACCACACCGGTCTCAGGTGACGAGCCCTTGCCGATATGCTCACCGAGTATCTCGCTGGATGAACAGCCGACGACAACAAGCGAGCCCTTCTTAAGATTTGATTTCTCAACAAGCTCCCTCACTGCATTTTCCGTTTCATTTTTGATCTGTTCGTACATTGCAATCATCTCCTACATAAATACTAACACATTTACGGCCGTTTGACAATATGCCCTGCAAATAGTATAATTAATAAGCCATATTTCCAAGCAAATCTACAAAATGTGAGGTGTTTCAATTTGAAGAGAATACTGGCACTCGTTCTTTCGGTTCTTATGGTGCTATGCCTGTTTGCAGGCTGCGGCAAGGATAAAGAAAAGTCCCCCAACGCGCCCGATGTCAACGGCGACGGACTGAACAAGAACGAAGTAGTGAGCGGTCCTATCAATCCACTGACGGGCGAAAAGGTCAGCGAGGACAAAAGCGATCTGCGTCCGTACTGTGTTATGATAAACAACCACCCCGACGCACGCCCATCTGTCGGCCTGTCGCAGGCTTCGATCATCTATGAAGCGCTTGCCGAAGGCGGCATTACCCGTATGATGGCTGTGTTCAACGATGTTGACGGAATAACCGTAGGTTCGCTGCGCAGTGCAAGACCGTATTACATCAGCATGGCTCAGGCTTATGACGCGATCTATATTCACGCCGGCGGAAGCGAGCAGGCATATTCGGATATAAAAACGCTCGGCATTGACAACATGGACGGTGTACGCGGCGCTCGTTCCGGCGAAGCCTCCAGCTACTACCGCGATCAGACTCGTCTCAGCCAGGGCAAAAATGTTGAGCACACCCTGTTTGCCGACGGCAGCAAGCTCGCCTCCTTCTGCAAGAACAATTACGAGCTCAAGCACGACAGCAGCTATGACAACACCTACGGTCTCAGCTTTGCAGAGGATGCCGTTTCCCAGTGTACAAGCTCTTCGGCCGACTTCACCGTATACTACTCTTACTACAATACCACCTTTAAGTATGATACGGACAAGAAATGCTACCATGCATTTATAAGCGGAGATGAGTACATCGACGGCGGCAACAACAGCTCGATAGACCTTGCAAACGTTATCGTCCTCAACGTTCCCACCAAGACCATCGACAGCTACGGCCGTCAGGCCATGGAGCTCACCGGCTCCGGCTCGGGATATTTCTTCACCGGCGGCAAATATGTTGAGATCAAGTGGACCCGCGCCGACCGTGCGGACAACTTCCATTACACGCTCAAGGACGGAACTCCCCTGAACCTGAGCGTCGGAAAGACATGGATAAGCATTGCTCCGCTTGACAGCACCAAGGGAATAGTTTTCAACGGATAATTTGACATGATTTAAGCGCTGCGAATTTTTCGCAGCGCTTTTTTATATCATTCTTTATTCTCAAAGTATTCGCGTGTTGTTTGCGCATCATTCTTTATCTGAGCCGCAAGCTCGGCAACATCGTCAAACTTACGCTCGGGGCGCAGGAATTTGTAAAAATCAATGCGCGCACGATGACCGTAAAGATTTCCACGGAAATCAAGCAAAAAGCTCTCTACATTCACGTTGCCAGAGTCGCTGACGGTGGGGCGAATGCCTACATTTGTGACCGACATATACTCCTGCCCGTCAATATACGCTTTTGCGGCATACACTCCGTGGCGCGGAATTATAACTCCCTGCGGAAAGCTCATGTTTATGGTCGGCGTCCCCATCTTCGTTCCGAGGTGATAGCCTGTACGTATAACATCGGTGAGCGTGTGCGGATGGCCGAGGTATTCATTGGCCTTTTCCATTTCTCCGCTTTCGATCAGCTGCCGTATAAGCGTTGAGCTTACAACAACACCGTCGCGGCAGACGGCAGGTATAATATCGCATCCGACACCGCGCTCTGCGCAGTAAGCTTTGAGCTTTTCGGCCGTACCGAGGCCTTTGTATCCAAAGCAGAAATCGTGCCCCACGACGATCCATCGGAGATTCATCTCGTCAATAAGCTCATCAATGAAATCCCGCCAGTCCATATGCATGACACGCTGGTTAAAGTGGATAACAACAACATCGTCTATGCCAAAGCAGCGGCTGAGTATGTTCTCTCTGTCTTCGGCGCTGTTGATAAGAGGTACGGTTTTTTTGAAAACAAGGTTATCGGGGTGCACATCAAATGTAAGCACGGCAGGCTCTGCGCCCGTCTCTTCCGCGCGCTGCTTTATCTTGTTAATAAGCGCTGCGTGTCCGACGTGTATGCCGTCAAAAAAGCCCAGCGCCATTACTTTCTGTTTCGTCATTTATTAACCTCAAAAAAGCTTTTTATTGTTTTTAGTTTTCCGTTTTCGGCCTTGCCTACCAGCAGAAATTCGCCTGATTCGGAATACACTCTGTAGTCACAGTCATGTGCGGAGATTTTTATTATATTGCCGGTTTTCAGACGCTTTGCTGCGCTCTCAGACACTTTAAGCTCAGGCAAAGCAGAAAAAAGCGTGTCAACCGGCAGCATTATGTCAACCAGTTGGCCCTCATTAGCGGCATTTTCGACTTCGTCAATACTGTGCGCGCTTTCAACAGAAAACGCGCCGGCGCTTATCCTTCTAAGGCTGCTCATGCATGCGCCGCAGCCGAGAGAAGCACCGATATCATTGCACAAAGTGCGCACATATGTTCCCTTTGAGCAGGCGATTTTTAATAGATAATCGCCGCCTTCTCTGCCGATGATCTCGATTGACGAGACCGTAATTTTTCTCGGGGCACGCTCAACGCTTTGCCCTTTTCGCGCAAGCTCATACAGCTTCTTTCCACCGATCTTTATCGCCGAATACATCGGAGGTATCTGCTCAATATCCCCAATAAAGCTGTTTACGGCTCTGCGCACGGCTCCTTCATCCAGCAGGTCGCTGCATTCAGCGATAACATTTCCGCTTATGTCCTGCGTATCGGTACTCAGCCCGAGGCGAAGTCCGGCTATATACTCCTTGCTGTCAGCCTCGGCAAATTCGACGGCTCGTGTCGCACGTCCGACGAAAACAACTAGCAGGCCCGTTGCAAGCGGATCGAGCGTACCGGAGTGGCCGATGCGCCGCTCGTGCAGTATGCCGCGCAGCTTTGCAACAACGTCATGGCTTGTCCAATCCTGCGGCTTATCGATGAGGATGATCCCGTTCATCAAAGCACCTCGCCTATGGCGGATACAAGCATTTTAAGCGTTTCATCCGGGTCCGCCTCTATTGTGCAGCCTGATGCCATTTTGTGGCCTCCGCCGCCAAAGCGAGCGCAGAGCGCGCTGCTGTCGAAAACTTTCTGAGACCTGACGGAGACCTTGCACTTGTTATCGTCAAGCTCGCGTATGACAAGGCTCACCACGCAGCCCTCGACTTTTCCGGGGATACCGGCAATATCGTCGCAGTCATTTTCCGTTGCCCCGGCATCGCTCATCATTTTGCGCGTCACCGATGCCGCAACAACTTTCCCGTCAAAGAAGTATTTAAGTTCCGAAAGTATGCTGCCCTCAAGCGTCATTCTGGCACGGGAAACCTGACGGAACAGGTCAAAATTAAGCTTTTGAACCTCTGCACCGTACTGCAAAAGCTCGCTTGCAGCCGCAAACGTCTCGCTCGTTACATTTGCGTAGCGGAAGCAGCCGCAGTCGGTTGACACGGCCATGTACAGAAGGCTTGCTTCCTGAGCGGTCACATTGCCGCAAAGCTGCTTGATCACCTCAAGCACTATCTCTCCGCACGATGCCTTGCTCCCATTGAGGAGAAGGTTTTCGGCATAATGAGAATTTGACGGATGATGGTCGATGCATGCGTCAACCGCTCCAGTAAAGCCAGCCGGCAGCATATGCGCTTCGGCAACATCCACTGCCAGAGTGCATGTGAAATCAAAATTATCTGACACAAAATCCTTTACATATTTCATGTACTTCGGAGTAATATCCGGATTATTATAAAGCGCGGCATTTTTGCCCGTTCTGCGCAGCGCCGAGCACAGCGCCGCAGCGCCGCCGAGCGTATCGCCATCCGGGCGGACATGGGTCAGGATTAGAATGTCATCATGTTCGTTAAGCCACGCGGCGCATTCTTTGATAGTCATTCCTCGTCCTCATCGTGTTTAATATCAAGGCTGCTTATCAGCTCGTTAATATGCGCGCCGTATTCGATGCTGTGGTCAATCTCGAACACGGGTTCAGGAGTGTTGCGAAGCTTGAGAGAATTGCCAAGCTCGCGTCTGAGCCATCCGGATGCCGATTTCAGCCCTTTTTTGAATTCCTTTTCGTTTTGCAAACCCATTACCGACAGCCATATTTTGCAATAGCGCATATCGCCGGTAGTTTCAACCCTCGTTACGCTTATCATGCCTTGATTAACGCGAGGATCCTTAATCTCGCGCAGAAGCTTGCTCATAACAAGCTGAATATCGTCGTTTGTTCTTGCCAGTTTATTTGAAGGCATAATTCTCCTCCTGTATCTATGAGTTGGGCGGCCTGAAAGACCGCCCAAAATTATTTATCAGACTTTTACCTGCTCCATAACGAAGCACTCGATAATGTCGCCGACCTTGATGTCGTTGAACTTTTCAACCTGCATGCCGCACTCGTAGCCGCTGGCAACTTCCTTGACGTCGTCCTTGAAGCGGCGCAGCGATGCAAGCTCGCCCTCATGGATAACGATATTATCACGTAGGACGCGAACTGAGCAGCCGCGCTGGATCTTACCGTCAAGGACATAGCAGCCTGTGACGGTGCCGACCTTGGAGACCTTATAAGTTTCGCGAACCTCGGCATGGCCGATGATGACTTCCTCAAACTTCGGAGCGAGCATGCCCTTCATTGCAGCCTCGATCTCGTTGATGCAGTCGTAAATTACGCGGTACATGCGCATATCTACGTTAGCTCTTGCAGCGCTGTCTCGTGCTGCGTTATCCGGGCGGACGTTGAAGCCGACGATTATCGCGCCGGAAGTTGCCGCAAGCATAACATCGGATTCGTTGATCGCACCGACGCCGCTGTGGATAACCTTTACACGAACCTCATCATTGGTTATCTTTTCAAGCGATGCCTTGACCGCCTCGGCAGAGCCCTGAACATCGGCCTTAACGATGATGTTGAGAGTTTTCATCTCGCCGGCCTGGATCTGGCTGAACAGATCCTCAAGGCTTACCTTCTTGCTGCTGCCGAACGCAGCGTTCTTCTGCTGGGTCTTGCGCTCTTCAACAAGCTCTCGAGCCATGCGCTCATCGGCAACTGCATTAAATGTGTCGCCTGCGCTGGGAACCTCGGACATGCCGGATATCTCAACAGGAACCGAGGGTCCTGCCTCGGTGATGCGAACGCCCTTATCGTTTATCATCGTGCGCACACGGCCGACAGCGGTGCCGGCAATGATGATATCGCCAAGCTTGAGCGTGCCGTTCTGGACAAGAACGGTCATGATCGGGCCGCGGCCCTTATCAAGTCTTGCCTCGATAACGGCACCCTTTGCGGCGCGGTTGGGATTGGCCTTGAGCTCCTGAACCTCTGCAAGTATAACGAGGTTTTCGAGCAGATTGTCAATGCCCTCGCCGGTCTTGGCAGATATCGGGCAAACGATGGTATCACCGCCCCATTCCTCGGGAACTATATCGTATTCGGTAAGCTGCTGCTTAATACGCTCGGGGTTTGCGCCGACCGTGTCCATCTTGTTGATCGCAACGACAAGCGGAATGCCGGCCGCCTTGGCGTGGTTAATGCTTTCAATGGTCTGCGGCATAATGCCGTCATCCGCCGCAACGACAAGGATCGCAATATCCGTGACCATTGCGCCGCGAGCACGCATTGATGTAAACGCCTCATGACCCGGAGTATCGAGGAACGTGATACGGCGACCGTCTTCCAGTTGCACGTTATATGCACCGATATGCTGTGTAATACCTCCGGCTTCACCGGCAATTAC
>OMEC01001371.1_pt1 | contig 10124 bp, 5 predicted proteins | sample 1673401 | NCBI WGS metagenome assembly OMEC01 (sample SAMEA103958110, study PRJEB25191) | human gut metagenome | reverse complement strand
TTGTTTCGGCTCCGATTTGTGCTTTTTACCGCCATTCGCTCGGCGGATTTTCCGTTGTTTCCGTCCAGCCCTGCCAGTTCCAATTCTATTCTGGGTCAAAACTGGGTCAAGGTCATAGATTTTAATTGCGCAGGCAATTAAGTGGCTGAACACATTCGTGGGAACATCAGCCTTAGAAAGCGGCGCATATCATAAAATGTAATTATTTCACTCTGCTGGGGACATTTTACCGTTCAATCACGCTGACCGGTGTATCCGCATACTGCTCCGTCAGCGCAAAGCGATCCCGCAAGCCCTCCGTAATGTAAACCTCGCCGGATGCTGTCACAAACACAGCCTCAAAATCGCCGCTCTGCGCCCACAGATCAGCCGCCTTTTCAAGCCCCATGACAAACAATGCGGTGGAAAGTCCATCGCAGACCACGCCTTCATCTCCCACGATGGTGACGGAAATCAGGCCGCTGTCAGCCGGATGCCCGGTAGATGGGTCCATGATATGCCAATAGGTCTGGCCGTCCTGTTCAAAATACCGCTCATATCCGCCGGATGTTACCACGGCCTGATCTTCCACAGAGAGTACCATCATGGCATCCTCACCCTGCGGGTCCTTAATACCGATCTGCCACGGGGAACCGTCCGGCTTTGCGCCCACCGTCTGCACATTGCCGCCAAGATTCAGCAGAGCGGACTGCACGCCGTGTTCCCGCAGCATTTGTGCCGCCAACTGACCGGCATAGCCCTTGGCAACACTCCCGAGGTCGATCTCCATTCCCTCCGGCAGGGTGACGGTGCCGGTGGCTGCATCATACTGAATCTTCCGATAATCCACAAGAGGAAGCAAGGCTTGAATCTCCGCCTCGTCCGGCACCTGATAACTGCCGGTGGTGAAGCCCCACGCCCGGACAATGGGATAGATGGATAAGTCCAGCGCACCATCCGTGCGGCGGCAGATTTCCAGCGCCTGTTCCATCAGCGAAGAAGCTTTCCCGGTCAGCGTACCGGAGCCGGTCTGGTTGATGGCATACAGTTCGCTGTTCGCATCCGTAACGGACACCAGAGATTCCAGAGAGGCAATCAGCGATTCTGACTGATCGATCAGCCCGGATTCCCCATAAATCGTAAAATCCATCACGGTATCCATGGCGAAAAAGGTGCCCTGGACTGGCTCCGGCGAAGATTCGGCGCTGCAGCCAGTCAGAAACAACAGGGCGGACAGCATTGCAGATATGAAGTGTTTTTTCATGGGATTCTCCTTAAAACAAATGAAATGGGCATTGACGAACTATTCAGAACGTGTTAAAATATGCACCGCATAGTTAGATGACTCTAACAAAAACGTGTTGAACAAACTTTACAGGTACTGTCGTTCCTGTATTTTTTTGCAACAGTGGTTAGAGATGACTAACTAAGTAGGAGTATATCACAGAAGGGGGGCACTTTCAAGATGCGGGCGGCAGGAGATGTTAAAATGCTGCCGCATTCAAATGGAAAATGAACTTCAAAAGAAAGGACGGGCGCGCCCGTCATGCATTCCATGGAATGCATGAAACTATTCTGAACAGGAGGAATTTATGAAAGGGATACAAAAGCGGCTGGGGTCGCTGCTGATGGCGGCGGTGATGCTGCTGTCACTGGCAGTTACCCCGGCCATGGCGGCAGGGGAGAAAGAACCGCCGACAGAGGTGAAAAGCCTTACCGCGGGGGAAATTTATAATACAATTTTGAGTTTTCAATTTGAAAATACTGATTGGCTGAATGCTATAACAGCGGTTGCTGTAAATGACGATACCTATCAAAGCAGCGGCAGCGTGAACTCTTTTACTGATGCAGGAAACTGGGGTATGGGTACTGCGTATGGTGCCTATGGCAGCTATACTGCACTCCAGATTGTTATGAAGAGCGGTACAACTTACCCCGCAACGATTAAATTTTCTGCAACCGGGTACAAAGATTTGACGGTGAAAGTGGAAAAAAGCGGCAGTGACTACACAGCCACTGTCATTGCAGATTCCGGCAGCTCCGGCAGCGAACCGGAACCCCCTACCCCCCCGGAAAAGAAAACAATTGATTTGAGCAAAGTCAGCTTTGCCAAGAGTTCCGATGGAAATGATTGGCAGGTAACCTTTGGGGAAGACGGGTATGCGGAAAAGATTACCGCCGTTACCGTGAATGGTAAACCTTGGAATGCAACTTCGTTTCTTGCAGACGGCGGTAAGTACAAAATTTCCGACGGTAAGCTGCTGTTTGCACGGAATAGCTATGGCGGCACGGCTGCGCTGAAAAGCGGCGATGTGATCACCATCACTGCCGATGGCTATGAGGCTCTGACCTTCAAGCTGGTCATCAACACAGACGGCAGCGCTTCTGTCGAAAAAAATGACGGCAAGGGCGATCCGCTGGAGCTGCACGTCAAGCTCGTAGGCAGCTTCGAGGCGGCCATCGTCGGCCAGAAGAATTACGACGGCGTTTCCAGTGCCAGCGTCGGCGGCGCTTCCAGCAACAAGAACAGTGCTGTCACCGTTTACGGCGCATTGGTGAAAAAAGGCAACGACCCCACGGACAAGGATTGGGAAGAATTGAATCATCAATCCGAAATCCAGCTGGTGGGCAGCAAGTGCTCCGTCAGCATCGTACCGGACACCGAAAAGGGAACGCCTGCCGCCGCCGACAGCGGCATGGAAGGCGTCTACATGACTATCAGCAGCGACCTGACGCTGAACGGCACGCCGAAGGACGCGGGCAGCTATCTGATATCCGTTCATATTGAGGACAACCAAGGCCGCACAGCAACCAGCAATGCCCTGCCCTTCCGTATCTATACCGGCGAGGAAACGCTGGCAGACCAGATCAAAACCGAAAATCTGAATCAGTATTCCAATGGCCTGTACGCATGGGATATTATGGAGCCGTGGGCCATTAAAAACTTCGGCAGCAATGTGACTGGTGAAGAAAACAGTGTTCGTGTGCCGAAAGATTTGGAGGTCTGGTACGGCTCTCACCAGAGCGGCACCTACGGTGTGTTGGGCAATGACATTGCTTGGGACGATGTGAAAGCGGGCAACATTCCCCAGACGCTGTATATCCCCAATGGTTGCAACCTGACGCTGATGAATATGAAAGTGCTCAGCAGCGTCCGCATTGTGGTGGAAAAAGGCGGCAAGTTGACCCTGCGGGATTCTTCGGTGCAGGGCATCATTGATGTGCAGAGCGGCGGCACCTTCTCCATGAACTACGATTCCTACGAAGGGAAATTTGAAACCGGTGCGTCCCTCTGCGGCCAGCTCCGCATGGAAAGCGGCTCCACGCTGGAAAATGCCGCTATCTATTCCCACACCAACTATCTGGCCAACGGCGATCTGACCGACCGCTCCAATGATGAAGCCGTGGTGCTCACCACCGGCGATGTGACGGTCAAGGGCCAGGTATTCATCAGAGGTGATGATGCCGGCGGCACGGAGAAGGGCCAGACGGCTCTGAAAGTCCAGAACGGCACTCTGACGCTGGAGGACGGCGCGGTTCTGGCAGCCTATGGCGGCGATGGAAAGACCCTGCTGTATCCCAACGGCGGCAGCGCCATCGAATTGGACAACGGCACTATTTCCGGGAATGGCAAGGTGATCGCTCTGGGCGGCAGTGTGCTGTTCGGCTCCGGCAGCAGCGCGGTTTCCAGCAGCGGCACGATCACTACGACCGAGGCATATATTCAGGGCGCGACCGCCTATAATCGTGCCGGAAAGAATGCCCAGCCCGGCAAGTCCCATGATGCGTCTGTGGCGATCAATTCCGGCAAGAAATATGTGGCAAACGGGACACTGGTAGACGGCACTAATGACCCGCTGGCAGACCTGTACTGGAAAACCGGCATTGATGCAGCCCCGGATCTGAACAAGTACGAGATTCCTGCCAATTCCGGCTATGTGCTGATGAACATTCCCTATGCCGAGTTCTACGCGGCAGAAAAGGATGCTAATGGCACTGCGGCGAAGGTAGACGCGGTTTCCTCCGCAACCCTGCAAAAAACGAGAAGCAAGCTGGCGGAAGGCTCCTATCATGTGAACGCAGATGGATCCGATATCTCCGGCGTGATCTACCCGGTATATGTAGCCGACCTCTCCGCACTGTACGGCTACAACCAGGTGAAGGACAGTGATAGGCTCACCATCACTGTAACGCCGAAGGACAAAGAAATAACGACAACGTATACAGGCAAGGACACACTGTTTGAAAATCCGGATCACGCGTATTATGTCCTTGCTGAGGCACCCACCTATTACAAGACGCTGACCGTTAAGTCAGACGGCTCCTTCTCCTTCGGCAAGGCCACCGCGGCAATGACGAAACTTGTCGGTATTAGCGTCAGCCTGAAGACTGGTAGCCACCGTGCCTATTATAAACTGGAGGTTTCCGGCAAACTGCCGAAAAATATCAAATCGATGGTTTCCGCAGTGACGTTACACACCACGGACGGCCAGACCTACGGCCTGCGCCATGTGGCGGAGATCTGGCATGGTACGAAACTGGGCTTTGAAGATACCGGCGTCTATGCGGGGCTGCAAGGCAAGACCATCGACAAGATCACCTATTATCTGAACGACGGGACTGTCCGTACCATCAGCACCAATATCACGGTTCCCTACAGCTCCAGAGGCGCGTCCGTTTCCGTTGCCGACGCAGGAAACACCGCAATGGAAACGACGGTCACTACGGCAGGTCTGCCGGAGGGTTTTGTGCCGAGTTACGCCGTGACAAAGGGCGATGAAGGCCTCAGTGAATTCAAGTTCACCGTTGCCGATGGAAAACTGACCTGGGAGGGAACACCCGCTTTCGGCGTTTACACACTGACGGTCAGTGACGGTGCCGGAAAGTATGCGCCGGTTTCCACGACGTTTGAACTGAAAACAGCGGATATTATCGCAAAATATGATGCTTCCAAGAAGGCGCTCGTCAAGGCATCGGATGCCATTACCGAGGAGCAGTTTGCTGCCTATCTGAAAGCAATTTCTGCGGTATCGGTTGATGGCACCAGCTATGCAGCTTCCGGCAAAGGCTCTGTGACCATCGTTAAGACGGATGGCGTGATCGACCTGACCGCACAGCCGTTCTCCAAGGGTGAGGGCGCAAGCTACAACTTGGTTGTCAAGGCAACTGGCTATCAGGATCTGACCTTCACCGTGACTACCGCAAAGAAGTCTAACAGCGGTTCCGGTTCCAGTTCCTCCGGCTCTTCCGGCAGCAGCTACGCTGTATCCGCACCCAGCACCAAGAACGGCGATGTGACCGTCAGCCCCAAGAACGCCTCCAAGGGCGACCGGGTGACCGTCACCGTGACCCCTGATAAGGGCTACGAGTTGGACAAACTCACCGTCAAGGATGCCAGCGGCAATAAGCTCAAGCTCACCGATAAGGGCAACGGCAAGTACACCTTCACCATGCCCGGCAGCAAGGTAACTGTTTCCGCAGAGTTTGTCGAGGAGCAGGCGGCTTCCATCTTTGCGGACGTTCCCACCGACGCTTATTACGCCAAGGCTGTGGAATGGGCTGTGAAGAAGGGCATCACCAACGGCAAGGCCAACGGCCTGTTCGGCTCCAACAATCCCTGCACCCGTGGTCAGATCGTGACCTTCCTGTGGCGGGCCGCCGGTTCTCCCACTCCCAAGGGCACGGCCACGGTTCCCGCCGACGTGCTCCCCGGCAGCTACTGCTATGACGCGGTGGCTTGGGCGCTGGAAAACGGCATTACCAACGGCATGGCAGATGGTACGTTTGGTGTCAACAACACTTGCACCCGTGGCCAGAGCGTGACGCTGCTGTACCGTGCCATGGGCACCGCTCCCACCACGGTGAACGGCTTCACCGACGTGGCGGCCGGCGACTTCTACGCCGAGGCTGTGGCTTGGGCCGTGGAGAACGGCGTGACCAACGGCACGTCCGCTTCCACCTTCAGCCCCAACGCAGGTTGCGCCCGCGCCCAGATCGTCACGTTCCTCTATCGTGCCTATCAGAGCAAGTAAGGGAAATACAGACAAAAGCGAAAGAACCAGCGGGTTGCCCGCTGGTTCTTCCGGTATCTGTAAAGAAAAAGGGATAATATTTTGCGCTGCTGGAATCAAAGAAGAATCGGGCAAGGCAAGGAAACGGCGAGTTAGCCGCTTTGACAAGCGGGCACCGGGAGTTTCGACAATATGCGGAGTACGCCGAGGGTAGTGATACCGCCTTCACCTCGCACACGCAGAAATCCCCGTGTGCCGAGCGTGAGAAATACAACATAGGCAGACCGAAAAGAATGTTGCGCAGCCCAGCGGGGCTGCGGTGCCGAAGGAAGCGGACACACGCCATAGGCGTGCATCCGCTTCCTCCGGCTGTTCTTTTGCCTGATGAGGGACGGTCAAATGCCATGCACGATTGCACAAAAGTGAAGCCCCCTGTTTCGCCGTGTGAGCCGTTGTGTGCGATCCTTTGAGCAAAGGCGAGTGTGTACCCGATTTCACTCGTGAAAGCGAATGTGGGCCGTTTGTGCGAGAAGTTGAACAACGCGATGAGGAACGGTTGGGGATAAAATTTATGGCGGCAATTTCGCCGGATTTTTCTCTCTCTGCTGATAGTGGGGGTCACAGAGAACCGGGAAATGTATGTATATAAAAGCGTGGCGGAATAAAAGGAATTTCGCTGGCAGCACAAAGACGCGCTGTGGCCAGGGGAGGGACGCCCCCTGTTTCGCCGTGTGTGCCCTTGTGCGCGATCCTTCTCCGAAAGGCGAGTGTGTACCCGCTTTCACCCGCAAAAGCGAACGTGGGCCATTTGTGCCGGAGGTGTTGTAGGTCGTGTGACCAACGTGTTGGAAACGTTGGTATGACTGCGTTTCCTGCGCTTTTCGCAGCTTTTCCGAGGACGAAAAAGAAAGCAGTCGGCTATGGGTTTGTCAAGGGATAAAATTACAGTTCGCGTGTATAAGGGATATATCGGAAAAGGGCACAAAGAACCAGACCCTTTGCGGGCCGGATGAAAATGATGCAGCTCAGTTAACCGGCAGATTGCAAAATGGGTTGGTACGGTTGTCCATCCCGGAGGACAGCGAAGATCACAGCGGTCATCTTTCTGCTGACATGACCAATCACATTCATGTAATGCAGACCTTCGGATATTTTCTTTTCGTAATAGGTTTGAAACATCGGATCACGATGCACTGCTACCGTGGACGCCAACCAAATGGCACGACGTAAATAAGGAGATCCCCGCTTGGACATACGATTCTGGTTGCTCTTAAATTCGCCGGACTGCTTCACGGATGGATCAAGTCCTGCGTAAGCCAACAGTTTATCGGCAGAAGAAAAGCGAGTAATGTCACCGATCTCGCTTAAAATTGTTGCGGCGAGAACAGTCCCAACTCCCGGTATAGAGGTTAAAGGGTTATTAAACTCTTGGAAGAATATGGATATCTGTTTTTCCAGAGAATCTGCCTGTGCAGTTAAAGACAGGATCTGCTCAAGGAACATCCCAAGCAACGTGGAATACACGCCGCCGCTGTCATCGATCCCAAAGCTGCTGCAGGCGGCCTCTTTCAGTTGATGGGCCTTCCACTCGCCAAAATGTCCGTTGCTGCTTTCCATAAGGAGATCCGTCAGTTTCCTGAGATTTGCATTTTTCACTTTTTGGGGTGTAGAGTATTTGCTTAGTACGGCAATAGAAGCCTTGCTGAAAACAGAATCAAAGAGGGATTCGTACTCCGGAAATATTCTGCCCAATAAGGCAATCAGCTTCCGCTTCAGATCAGCGGCCATGTCTACCAGATAGGCGCGGCTGCGGCACAGCTCTCGCAGAGCCAGGATTTTGTCCTGAGGCACGTTGCTGGCTTTGCAGCGGCCAAAGCGGACAAGGTCCGCAATGATGAGTGAATCTCTGGCATCGGTTTTGGCCTTGCGGATGTAAAGTTCCCGCAGGGAATGGGATCGGATAGGATTCAGAACCATGACTGTGTATCCGTCTTTCAAAAGTCTGGCGTAGAGTGCCAGCCAATAGTGGGCGGTGGATTCCATGGCGAATACGATCTGGCTCTTTACAAGGGTCAGTCTCCGTACCTGTTCCAGTAGCAGATTGTAGCCGGTACAGTTATTCCGGAAGCTGAATGCCTTGCGGACAACCTGGCCATCCTCAGCGATGATGATGGCTTCGTGACTCCGTTTGGCAATGTCGATCCCGACAATGAACATAGTGTTGGCACCTGCCTTTCCTGTTGATGTACAGACAGTTCCTCATGTCCTTATGAGTCATATCCTGCATAGAAATCTGCGGAGAGATCACTCCCGCATCCGGCTCATTCATGAAATCCCATAAGGGAGAGGTCCCATACTGCTGTAAAGCGGACGGTGTCGCAGGGATAAAGCAGGGAACCTCTGTCTGCATGAGGAAATTATATCATTGTCACCGTTGGACGAGGATAGCATACGGTAAATGTGCAAGGAAAACGCATAATTATTGAGAGATTCAACGCATCTTATTTATAGCAGGATAAACGGCTGGCGTCGGAACCGACGCTCTGCCCGGTCACTTCTGCCTGCAGTGCGGGCAGTTGACGGGGGTTTCAACGCAGTCGGTTGTGGCGTCTATTCGGAAGATTTTTTGTACGATTGGCGTCTAACGTCCGTGAAAGGCCGATGAATACAGGCTTTTCGACGGCGTCTTAGCGAGAAAGAAGGCATTTTATGAGTGATAACAAGGATCGCTTGACTTACCGGCCGGAGCCGGAGACCAAGCAAAAAATAGAGCGGTGGTATCAGGAAGATAACTGCCGCAGCAAAAACGAGTTCATCGAAAAGGCGGTGAACTGCTACGCGGATATGCTCGCCGCAGGCGAAAGCACCACGCTGCCCCGTGCGGTGCAATCCGCCATCGACAGTCGGCTGAAGCTCTTCGAGGATCGCATCGCGTCGCTGCTCTACAAGCAGGCGGTGGAGATGGACATGGCAATGTCTATCCTCCTGCAAAGCCTCAATGTGAGCGAGGAAGTGCTGCGGCAGGAGCGGGCAAAGAGCATCGCCGCCGTCAAGCGCACCAACGGTCAACTGCGGTTGGAACAGAAGCTCCGTGAGCTGGAGAGCGAAGCATGGCAAGGCTGATCGTCAAGAGTCCGTACATCAAGTGCGGCGGTGGGAAAAGTGCCGGTGGGTATCTCAAGTACATCGCGACGCGGGAGCGGGTAGAGATTATCCCGGATGACCGTCCGCCCACCCAAAAGCAGACGCAGCTCATCGCAAAACTGGTGGAGGATTTTCCTGACGCAAAAGAGCTGATGGAGTACGAGGACTACCTCTCACACCCGACAAAAGCAACCGCGTCCGCACTCATCACGCTGGCGCTGGAATCGAATTGGGATCGGGTGCAGGGCATGGAAGGCTACGCCAAGTACGTCGCCCTGCGGCCCAGAGCGGAGCGGCTGGGTGAACACGGTCTCTTCGGTGATAACGATGCCGTTGACCTCGCCGCTGTCGCGGACGAATTGGATCACTACACCGGCAATGTGTGGACGCACATCATCTCCCTCCACCGGGAGGACGCGGAGCGGTTGGGGTATGACTATGCGGACGCATGGCGCACATTACTGCGTACCCACCGCAATGATATTGCGGCGGCGATGAAGATCCCGCCGGAGGACTTTCGCTGGTATGCCGCCTTCCACGATGAGGGCAATCATCCTCACGTCCACATGATGGCGTGGTCGGTGAAACCCAATCAGGCGTACCTGTCCAAAGACGGTATCCGCCAAATCAAATCCACGCTGACCAATCAGATCTTCCGTCAGGAGCTGCTGCACGTCTACGAACAGAAAAGCAAATCGCGAGACGAACTGGTGGCGGAAGCACGGAAAGCCATGCTGGAATTGGCGAAGGCAATGCAGGAGATGACCTGCATCCACCCAGAGGCGGAGCAGATGATTGGGGACCTGTCGCGGCAGCTCGGTCAAGTCGGCGGCAAGAAAACCTACGGCTATCTGCCAAAGCCAATGAAAAAGTTGGTGGACGAGATCGTCGACCAAATGGCGCGGCTGCCCACCGTGGATGCGTGTTACCAGATGTGGTGGGAGCTGCAATGTCAGGTGGAGGATTACTATTCCGAGGGAAAGAAACGGC
>OMEC01001364.1_pt1 | contig 10154 bp, 7 predicted proteins | sample 1673401 | NCBI WGS metagenome assembly OMEC01 (sample SAMEA103958110, study PRJEB25191) | human gut metagenome | reverse complement strand
AGGGAAGGCGGCGCAACAGGAGCTGCAACGCCTCGCGGAGGCCGACCGCGCGTTCGACTGTTCGTTCGACATGGCCGTCGGCTACGGACTCGACGCCGCCACGGACGACGAACGCAGAGCCGACTTCCGCGCCGTCCGCGGACTGGAATAGAGAGACCTAAAACCAACATAAACCATGAACTACACCCAAAGCATCACACGCCGTCACCGCACGGCCTTCGTTCTGGCCATCGACCAGTCGGGTTCGATGGTCGAGGAGCTGGAATTCCGCGGACGGCGCACCTCGAAGGCTGCGGCCGTGGCGGAGGTCGCCAATTCGCTGCTGTCAGAACTGCTGCTGCGCGCCACGCGCGAAGGCGAAGTGCGCGACTACTACGACATCGCCGTGGTCGGTTATTCGGGCGAAGGCGTACACTCGCTCCTCTCGGCCGATGAAACGTTCGTTCCGGTCTCCGCGCTCCGGAACGCCGTGCGCAATACCCGCCGGGTCAGCATCGAACGCCGCCTTCCCGACGGTCAGCCCGCATTCAACGAGGTGACCGTGAGCGAGTGGATCGCTCCCGCCGCATCGGGACAGACCCCGATGTACGAAGCGCTGCTCTACGTCCACGATCTCGTCGAGGCGTGGTGCCGCCGGCCGGAACACCGCGAGAGTTTCCCGCCGCTGGTCTTCAACATCACCGACGGCGAGGCTTCCGACAGCGACGAGGAGGAGCTCGCGCAGATCGCAGGGCGCATCCGTTCGCTCGGCACGGACGACGGCCGTGCGCTGCTGGTCAACATCCACCTCGCATCGGGCGACGCAGCGAAGGGCCGCATCTTCCTGACCGACGGGGAGACCGCCTACAACAACCGCTACGCCCGCCTGCTCTACGACATTTCGAGCCCGATGCCGCCGCTCTTCGACGACGCGATCCGTTCGCTCCGGGGCGACGAGGCCCGCGGGCCGTTCCGCGGCATGTGCTACAACGCATCGATCACCGAACTGCTCTCGATCCTCAACGTCGGGTCGATCAGCGTAAATCTCCAATAGCCATGTTCCCTACGATCCACCGCTTCATGGAGGGGCTGCTCTCGCCCCGCACGTCGCTCCGCACGCTGAGCGAAGCCCGCTTCGCACAGGACGGGACGGGCGCATTGCTGCTCGAACGCACGACGCTCTTCGCCGAGGCGCAGTGTACGCTCGGCGACCGCCGGCTGCGGCTGTTCTGCCCGCTCTCGCCGCTCGCCCACCGGCTCGCGGAGACCACGGCGCAACGCCTCAAATATCATCCGGCCGAATTCCTGCTCCCGTGGCGGATGCTGCGCGAGGAATTCACCTACACCGACGCCACCGGCACGCAGCGCACCTGCGACCTGGTCGCGCAGGAACTTCCCGCCGAGGGCGAGCCGCTCGCAACGGCAGTCGGCCACGCAGACCGCGACCGTCTGCTCTCGGCGCTCGATACTCTGCAACGGCAGTTGGCGCAGGCCGGCCTGACGCACAACAACCTCAAAGCGGCCAACCTATGGATGACGCCCGACTACCGGCTGCTGCCGCTGCGCTACGCCTACATGCGTTTCGACGGCGGCGACGACGCACCGCAGTTCGACGCGCTGCGCGCTTTCGTCGCCGAAAAGGCCTCCGTGGCACAAATGATGTGCGATACCTCGGCGGAGTACAGCGCACCGTGCACCGCTTTTCGGAACCACCTCTGGGTCGGACACATGTTCGAACAGATGATCTGCGTCGAGGACGCCGAAGGATACGGCTACGTCGACACGCAAAACCGCTATCTCATCGCCCCGCAATACCGCTGGGCCAACGATTTCCACGAAGGCCGCGCCGAGGTGCAGACCGCCGACGGGCGGATGGGGCTCATCGACAAGACGGGCCGTTACGTCCTCGAACCGCACTACGAAATCGTCGAATACGACGACCGGACGGGACGTCTGCTGGCCCGCTTCGACGGACGTTGGGCCGCCTTCGACTACGAGGGCCGTCAACTCACCGAGTTCGGCGCCGTAGAACCCTGACAACGAAAATCACAACGCATAACAATCATGGAAAAAGTCAAATGTCTGATTATCGGCAGCGGACCGGCCGGATATACGGCGGCCATCTACACCTCGCGCGCCAACCTGAACCCCGTACTCTACGAAGGGATCGAACCGGGCGGCCAGCTGACCACCACCACCGAAATCGATAACTACCCGGGCTACCCCGAAGGGATCGACGGCAACCAGCTCATGGGCCACATGCGCAAGCAGGCCGAACGGTTCGGCGCCGACATCCGCCGCGGCACAGTGACGCGCGCCGACCTCTCGTCGCGGCCGTTCCACCTGGTCGTCGACGGCGAAAAACAGATCGAGGCCGACAGCCTCATCATCGCTACGGGCGCTTCGGCGCGCTATCTGGGACTTCCCTCCGAGACGAAATACAGGGGACAGGGCGTGAGCGCCTGCGCCACCTGCGACGGTTTCTTCTACCGCAAGAAGGACGTGGCGGTCGTGGGCGGCGGCGACACGGCCTGCGAGGAGGCCACCTATCTGGCTTCGATCTGCCGGCAGGTCTACATGATCGTACGCAAACCCTACCTGCGCGCCTCGAAGGCGATGCAGCACCGCGTGATGAACACCCCCAACATCGAAGTGCTCTTCGAATACAACACCGCCGAGGTGCTGGGCGACGACACGGGCGTCACGGGCGTCACGATCCGCCACAACGACGGTAAGGAACGGACGCTCGCCGTTGCGGGATTCTTCGTGGCCATCGGCCACCACCCCAACACCGAACTGTTCCGCAACCAGCTGGAACTCGATGCCGAGGGGTATATCCACACCGAAGGCAATTCGTCGAAAACCTCCGTCGAAGGGGTCTTCGCGGCCGGCGACGTGCAGGATCCCCACTATCGCCAGGCGATTACGGCCGCCGGTTCGGGTTGTATGGCCGCTCTGGACTGCGAGCGTTTCCTGTTACAATAATTCCCAGACAAAGAAAGGGAACGAACCGTCAAAGCCGTTCCCTTTCTTCGTCTCCGGCAGCCGGAAGGTTTCCGACCGTTCGAAACCCAGTCTTACAAAACCGGCGGGCGGAGAACACGGAAACCCTCGAACTTCTTCCAATTCCTGCAGCATGGGTTTCGACGCGGCTGTCACCCTTTTCGGAAAGGACGAGGAAGAACGGAAGGTATCCATTCCCTGCAACCCTTTTTGATTTTAAGGGCACAGGTTTTGACAGGACGATGCGATGGCCGGATGGGCATACTTTTAAGTATTCCCCAGTCGGAAAGAGCGAAAAAGGGGCGAAAGAGTCCCCATATCCTGCCGCCCTTTTTTGATTTTAGGGGTGCAGATTTTGACATGACGACGGACGACACGGAAGGGACATACTTCAAGTATCTCCCTTTCGGGGAGGACGAGGAAGGGCGAAAGATGCCCTATAAAATCGAAAAAAGATGAGTTTCAGCGTAACCATATTAGGCTCGGCTTCGGCCAAACCTACGCCCGACCGACATCCGTCGGCGCAGATCGTCAAGGTACACGAACAGCACTACCTGGTCGATGCCGGCGAGGGCGCACAACAGCAAATGTTCCGCTACGGAATCAATCCGCTGAAACTGCGGGCGGTATTCATCTCCCATCTGCACGGCGACCATGTCTTCGGACTCTTTCCGCTGATCTCGACGCTGGGGCTCTACGGACGCCGCACGCCGCTCAAGATTTTCGGTCCCGCGCCGCTGGGCGAAATGCTCGGATGCCACCTGCGCTACTTCGACACGCAACTACCCTACGAAATCGAATGGGTGGAAGTCGATACGACCCGGCACGCCCTACTGTTCGAAAACCGCACGCTCGAGGTGTGGAGCGTTCCCCTGCGTCACCGCATCCCCACCTCCGGCTACCTGTTCCGGGAGAAACAGCCCCCGCTGAACGTCCGCAAGGAGAAAATCACGGAATACGGACTCTCGATCGCCCGGATCACGGCCGCCAAGCGAGGCGAAGATATTCTGCTCGACAACGGAGACACGCTCCCCAATGCGGAACTGACCTACCGACCTTACGCGCCACGTTCATATGCTTATCTCTCGGATACGAGCTGGTCGCCCAAAGCGGCAAAACTCGTCGAGGGGGCCGATCTGCTCTACCACGAAACGACCTACGCCCACGCCGAGCACAAGATCGCCCGCGAGCGGGGTCACTCCACTACGGTCGAAGCGGCCCGCATCGCCCTCAAAGCCGGCGCCGGACGGCTCGTAATCGGACACTACTCGTCCCGCTACAAGGAAGAGAGCGTTCTGGTCGAAGAGGCCCGCACGGTATTTCCCGATACCCACCCGGCCACCGAAGGCACAACATTCACGATCGAAAAACGGCAGCAACCATGACCAAAGCCGAAATACAACTCGTCCGCTCGCTGGCCGACAAACGCAGCCGCACCGAACACGGGCTGTTCGTAGCCGAAGGACACAAGTTCATCGGGGAGCTGTGCACCTCCGCCCTGCGCGTCCGCAAGATATTCGCCCTGGAAGGGCTTTTCGAGGGCGGCGAAGTCGAAACCGTGTCTTCGCGTGAAATGGAGCGGCTCTCGCTGCTGAAGACCCCGTCGGATTCGCTGGCGCTGGTCGAAATCCCGCATCATCCTTTCCGGCCCGATACGGCACAACGGGAGCTGGTGCTGGCGCTCGACCAGGTGCAGAACCCGGGCAACCTGGGCACAATCATCCGCTTGGCGGACTGGTTCGGCATCCCCGAGATCGTCTGTTCCCCAACGACCGCCGACTGCTACAACCCGAAGGTCGTGCAGGCGACCATGGGGGCCATCCTGCGGGTCAAAGTCCACTACACGGCCCTCGAACCGTACCTGGCACAGGCTCGGGAGCGGAATATTCCCGTTTACGGGACTTTCCTCGAGGGGGAAAACATCTACTCGACACCCCTTACGCCGGGCGGGATCGTCCTGATGGGCAACGAAGGCCAAGGGATCGCTCCGGCCGCCGCACGACACGTATCGCACAAACTGTTCATCCCGCCCTATCCCGCCGACCGCAACGGTTCGGAATCGCTCAACGTAGCGATCGCCACGGCCGTCGTCTGCGCCGAATTCCGCCGGCAGGCGAGCGCAAAGAGATAAGACAAGTCCGAAAGACGAGAGAGAACCGGACCGGAGAGTCGGCATTCAGCCGGCAAATCCCCGTCCGGTGCATTTTTTAGTTTAGCGACTTTTATCTCCTCGGCGAACGATTTCGGGAAAAACGGGAAGTAATTACGTCAAACACAGACGGTTCTACGGCATAAGCCCGACGCCGGGCGAACATATATCGGAAAACAGACAACTGACAGCCGAAAAAGAACGGCAGCGATACGGAGGACCGGAATACCTATCGGAATTTCTCCCTCCCCCAAGCGCTCCGTTTCTTAGCCGGGCGCACATTCCGCCATTCTTAAAAAACGCCCCACACCGGCCAGCGACAGAATATACACTCCTGTTTCCGAGCGACTAAAAAACCCTCTCCGCAGGATCGGGAGAGGGTTCGGAACCAACGCAGACCGAAATCACTCCGCATACGGCGATGCCCAGAACCATTTGTCGTTGGTCGTCATGAAATGATACTCCCGGTCGCAATCATAGCCCTCCGGAATCAGCGCAACATAATAGATCGGATGCTTGCCTTCGCACCAGGTTTCGGTGTCGAACTCGCTCCGGTCGGAGCATACCAGGTAATAGAGGTTCTTGGCCATATAGGTATCGAGATAATGTTTCTGCGTCTGGGGCGACTCGTTGTTCCAGTTGGCATCCTCGTTCAGGAAATAGGGACGCCCGTCGCGCATCCGCTCCCGAACCTCCTGGATCGAAAGCATCACCCCGTTCTCATCGACCACGTAGGCATCGAACGTGGGATCGACCCAAACCCACTTGTCGAGCGTCGCGGAATAGACGACATTAATAACGTGACAGTCATTGACCATCTTCCGGGGCATGCAGGTCACGAAGCGCGACTTGAAACCCATCGCCAGATAGCACTCGTTGAGCACCTGAGCCATCATACGGCAGTTGATTCCCCGGTTCTCCTTGCGGCACACCTCGATCAGATCGATCGCGTTGCGAGAGGTCGGATTGCGGGAACTGCCGTCGTGACGTACCGCATTGTGCACCCAGTGCATCAGGTTCCGGATCTTCGACAGTTCGTCGCCGCTGCCGGCAATACTGTCCAAGTTGAAATACTCCCGCACCCGCACCAGATCGCGGTCGTTGGGATCGGCATAGCGGAACCGGGGAAGAGAATCCGTCGGCGCAGAGGAATCGTAAGGCCCCGCCTGCCGCAAGATCCACATGAAATCGCCCTGCTCACGAGCTTTTTCTACAGTCTCCGCATATCCCCTCTCGGAGCGGATATTGTCCAGATCGGGATCTTCGATCATCCAGGAGTAATCGCAGTTCCCGCAATCGACATAGGCCGCAAGGCTCGCCACAGCCGCCCTGCGTTTGTTCAGTCGGGACTGTGCACAAGCCAGGTTGTAATATTCGCCTCTCAAATAGCCGCCGTAATTCCACTCGTCGAGCTGCGTCCGGACACTATCGGGCAATGTCTCGAAAAGGCGGATCGCCTCCCGGTACTCACGCTCCGCTTCCGCATACCTCTTCGCTTCCATCGCCCGATTCCCACGCTCGCAACAGGAATGGACCGGAGCTAACAACTCTTCAAAACTCTGGGCCGGCGAAGCGGTTATGCAGAATGCCGCAACCACCGATAAAAGCAACTTTTTCATACACTTCCAATTTAATGGGTTCAAAACTTTCCGAAAGATAGAAAAAATTCCCCCCCCATAATTTTCGGCAAAAAAATTTACATCCGGTCATAATTTCGGCGCAAAATCCGCGAACTCCGAAAAAATATCCTATATTTGTAGATTGAAACAGAGCGTTTTCGCCCGGCAAACAGCGAAAAGACGGATTCTATCGTCGGATCGCGTGCGCGAAAACGGAACAAAGAATTTTATTTATGTCGGAAAACAGACTCAAAATAGGCATCACGCAGGGTGATCCGAACGGCATCGGCTGGGAAGTCATTCTCAAGACTTTCGCCGATCCGCGTATGACGGAACTCTGCACGCCCGTCATCTACGGATCCCTGAAAGCGGCGGAATTTTACCAGAAAACCATCGCCGATCTGGAACCCGTCCCCTTCCATATCGCCTCTTCGATACACGAGATACGCCGGGGCAAGATCAACCTGATTCTCTGCGGCGACGAAACGAAGATCGAGCCGGGTACGGCCTCGCCGGAGGCGGGCCGGGCGGCAGCCGAGGCGCTCCACGCCGCCGTGCGCGACCTGCGGGACGAACAGCTCGATGCACTGGTCACGGCTCCGATCGACAAGGAGTCGATCCAGTCGGACGACTTCCGCTATACGGGACACACCGAATTTCTGGCGGCCGAGCTGGGCGGCGAACCCCTGATGATGATGTGCAGCGACCTGCTCCGCATGGGATTGGTCACGATCCACATCCCGGTCACCGAGATCAGCCACGACCTGACCCGGCAGAAGATCGTCACACGGCTCGAACAGCTGCGTTCGTCGCTCAAGGCGGATTTCGGCATCGTCGAACCCCGTATCGCGGTGCTGGCACTCAATCCTCACGCGGGCGACGGCGGTCTGCTCGGTTCGGAAGAGGAACACATCATCCGACCGGCAGTCAATGAGGCTTACGAAAAAGGCATACTCGCTTTCGGCCCCTTCGCTGCCGACGGATTCTTCGCCAGCGGCCACTACCGGGATTACGACGCAGTACTAGCCATGTATCACGATCAGGGACTCACGCCGTTCAAGACCCTCTCGCCCGACGGGGTGAATTTCACGGCCTGCCTGGGCAGCGTACGGACATCGCCCGATCACGGCGTGGCGTTCGACATCGCCGGACAGGACAAGGCCGACCCGCAATCGATGCGCAACGCCATCTACCTGGCCACGGACATCGTGAACAACCGCCGCGCCTGGGCCGAATGGACGAGCAACCCGCTGCCGCACGCCGAGCGCGAACGGGGCGGAAGGGACTTGTCCGTGAAGGACCTGCCCGATACGGAGAAAGAGAGTTAAACCGGCTGAACGCGGCTCCGAAAACCGAACGGATAGTCGGCTCCGTAAATCGGACGGCACGCACTCTCCCGACGGTCCCGGCCGATTCAAGGCATAGTGTCATACGGCAACGGAGCCGATCCGGACAAGAAACCGCTTCCCGGCACGTTCCTTGTCACAAGCATAAGCGACAATCCGGCCCTATCCGCCTGCGCGGACAAGCCCGCCGGAAAGCCGCAGGCAAAACAGTAAAACCGGGCGAACCGGAGGTGTATTCCGTCTCGTAATTGTGGAAGCGCCGAAGGCCCCAAAACAATAATTTACAAATGATTAAAATCACCTTTCCGGACGGCAACGTCAAAGAGTTCGCCAAAGGGACTACGGCTTATCAGATCGCCGAGAGTATCAGCCCTCGTTTAGCTGCCGACTCCCTGGCCGCATCGGTAAACGGCGCGACCGTCGATCTCAACCGCGCCATCGAAGAGGACGCTTCGATCAAATTCTACAAGTGGGACGACCCCGAAGGCAAGCACGCTTTCTGGCACACCTCGTCGCACCTGCTGGCCGAGGCGCTCGAAGCCCTCTATCCGGGCATCAAGTTCGGCATCGGCCCGGCGATCGAGAACGGATTCTACTACGACGTGGACTCACCCGTGCCCATCACCGAAGCCGATCTGGAAACCATCGAGAAGAAGATGATCGAACTTTCGCGCAACAAGGAGCAACTCATCCGCACGGAAGTATCGAAAGCCGACGCGCTGAAGAATTTCACCGAAAAGGGCGATCCTTACAAAGTGGAGCTGATCCGCGACCTGGAAGACGGCACGATCTCGTTCTACACCAACGGCGCATTCACCGACCTCTGCCGGGGACCGCACCTGCCCAACACGGGGTTGATCAAGGCCATCAAGCTCACCTCGGTCGCCGGAGCCTACTGGCGCGGCAACGAGAAGAACAAGATGCTCACCCGCATTTACGGCATCTCCTTCCCCAAGAAGTCGATGCTCGACGAGTATCTGGCGATGATGGAGGAGGCCAAGAAACGCGACCACCGCAAGCTGGGCAAGGAGCTGGAGCTTTTCTGCTTCTCGCAACGCGTAGGCCAGGGGCTACCCCTGTGGCTTCCCAAAGGCGCTGCCCTGCGCGACCGCCTGGAACAGTTCCTGCGCGGCGTACAGAAGGAGTACGGCTACCAGCAGGTCATCACGCCCCACATCGGCAATAAGGAACTGTACGTGACCTCCGGCCACTACGCCAAATACGGCAAGGACTCGTTCCAGCCGATCCACACCCCGATCGAGGGCGAAGAGTATCTGCTCAAGCCGATGAACTGCCCCCATCACTGCGAAATCTACCGCTCGAAGCCCCGCTCCTACAAGGAGCTGCCGGTGCGCCTGGCGGAGTTCGGCACGGTGTATCGCTACGAGCAGTCGGGCGAGCTGCACGGCTTGACCCGTGTGCGCGGCTTCACGCAGGACGACGCCCACATGTTCGTACGCCCCGACCAACTGCTCGAAGAGTTCGAAAAAGTGATCGACATCGTGCTCTATATTTTCAAAACGCTCAAGTTCGACAACTATACGGCACAGATTTCGCTGCGTGATCCCAACAACAAGGAGAAATACATCGGATCGGACGAAAACTGGGAGAAGGCCGAAAGCGCCATCATCCAGGCCGCCAAGGAGAAGGGGCTCAACACGGTCATCGAATACGGCGAAGCCGCCTTTTACGGTCCCAAGCTGGATTTCATGGTCCGCGATGCCATCGGCCGCAAGTGGCAGTTGGGTACGATCCAGGTAGATTACAACCTGCCGGAGCGTTTCGATCTGACATACAAGGGCGCCGACGACAAGATGCACCGCCCGATCATGATCCACCGGGCGCCGTTCGGCTCGATGGAGCGTTTCGTAGCCGTGCTGCTGGAGCACACGGGCGGCAAATTCCCGCTGTGGCTCTCGCCCGACCAGGTGGTCGTGCTGCCGATTTCGGAGAAGTTCAACGACTACGCCGAGAAGGTCAGCGCCTACCTGAACAAGTACGACATCCGCTCGCAGGTGGACGACCGCAACGAGAAGATCGGCCGCAAGATCCGCGACA
>OMEC01001355.1_pt1 | contig 10226 bp, 7 predicted proteins | sample 1673401 | NCBI WGS metagenome assembly OMEC01 (sample SAMEA103958110, study PRJEB25191) | human gut metagenome | reverse complement strand
AAAAACGCGGCGGCCACGCCCAACTGCCGCCCAAGACGCAGCTTTTGCCGCAGCGTGTCGGCGTCATCAAAGAGAATGAAGTGGGATTCACCGTTCTTGGCATAAGTGAAGTAGCGGGCAAACAGGTCTTTGGAAAAAAACACGGCGGGCTGATGCTCCCTTATAAGCGCGTCCAGTGCCGCCTGCGTCAGCGGTTCTCCCTGACCGCTCCGGGCAGGGAGACGGAAGTCCATCCGCAGCCGCTGGAGGTCAAAGACCACATTCCGCCCGCCGCCGTAGCGGGCGAGCTCCTCCCGGATGTGGGTTTCAAAGCTGCCGCCGGAGATGGCTGTGTTCAAGATGACGGTGGGACGCTCGACAGCCCCGGCGTAGGACGGGGGAAGGCAGAAGAACTTTCGGCTTTTGGCGCACTGCTGCCCCAATAGGGCAGCAAAGCGGCGGCGATCCTCCCGGGACGGCTCGTCAAAATCCAGAACGATTCCGCCATAGCTGCGGCGGGCGCATTCCCGGAGCACGGCCTCGGCCAGCGCCGCCGGACGGTCAATGGACGGCGCGGAACGGTCACTGAGAACCAGCAGCCCCGGCAACGGGGCCATCGGCCCGGACCGGGCCGGTGTCAGCAAGTTCCGGCTCAGCAGGGAGGACCCCTCCCCGATGCGGTAGGCGGCGTGGGCCAGCCCCACCGGATAGGCGGAGGCGGTTCGCGTGTCCTCCGGGCGGACGGTCAGATAGAGCTGCATGGCGGTTCCCCCTTGTGAAGCGGCCGTAATTCTGATATACTGCATTTATTCTTATGTGAGAGGAGGGCGGCTTATGCTGACGCCGGACATTCTTTTTGACAGCTACCGGGATATCACCCCCGCCTTTCTGCAAAGTCAGGGCGTGACGCTGCTGCTGACGGATCTGGACTATACACTGGCGCCCAAGGCGGTCCGCCGCCCGGACGAGGGGCTGCGGCAGTGGATCATCGGCTTGAAGGACGCCGGGATCACCGTGATGATCGTGTCGAACAACCGCTCCGGCGTTCGCGTGACCGAGTTCTGCGGAGATCTGGGCATCGGCTATCAGGGCCATGCCGGAAAGCCCAGTCCAAAGGGCCTGCGGGCCGCTATGGAGCGGACGGGGGCGGATCCGGCCCACACCGCCATGCTGTTGACCGATATGCTGGCGGCCCACCGGGCGGGCGTCCGGGCGTGGATGGTGGAGCCGCTGGGGGGACCCGTTGGGATATGGAACCGTGTTCTGCACCTGCTGCAGCGCCCGTTTAAAAGGGCCTGCCCCTATAAATACCAAAAAAATCCGGAGGAAAACACAAAATAACCGGAAAACCACTTGCAATAACGGACAAGATAGGGTAAAATATCATCGGTCAAATTATATAAGACAGGAAAGAATTGAGAAAATGTCCACTTCACGGTCGTTTTCTCGTAAAGATTTGTGAGGAGGATTTAACTATGCCTATTTCTGCAGGCGATTTCCGTAAGGGTGTTGTATTTGAGATGGACGGTAAGCCCATGCTGGTCGTGGACTTCCAGCACGTCAAGCCCGGCAAGGGTGCCGCTTTCGTGCGTACCAAGTACAAGAACGTGATGACTGGCGCAAGCCGTGAGGAGTCCTTCAACCCCAGCGCCAAGTTCGAGAACGGCACTGTGGAGCGCAGAAACGCCGAGTACAGCTACAATGACGGCGATCTGTACTACTTCATGGACCCCGAGACCTATGACATGACCCCGCTGAACAAGGATGTTCTGGGCGACGGCTTCCAGTTCGTCAAGGAGAACACCATGTGCACTCTGGTCAGCTACAAGGGTAGCGTGTTCAGCGTGGAGGCTCCCAACTTCATGGAGCTGGAAGTCACCGCTACCGAGCCCGGCGTGAGAGGCGATACCGCCACCAACGTCACCAAGCCCGCTACTCTGGAGACCGGCGCCATCATCAAGGTGCCTCTGTTCATCAACGAGGGCGAGAAGATCCAGGTGGATACCCGCACCGGCGAGTATCTGGGCCGCGTGAAGGAATAAGTTTTGAAGGGGGGATTATAACGATAATCCTCCCTTTATTTCCAAGATTGATATTTTGAAAGGAGCGATCACTATGGAGATCACTGAGAAGGTTGCGTATCTGAAGGGCCTGATGGAAGGCATGAAGATCGACACGGAGACCAACGAGGGCAAGATCCTGTCCGCTATGGTGGACATTCTGGAGGACATCGGCCTGGAGTTGGAGGACCTGTGGAATGCTCAGGGCGAGCTGGAGGACGGTCTGGACGTTGTCAGCGATGATCTGGAGGATATCGAGGACATCGTGTATGACGAGGATGACGAGGACGAGTCCTTTGACGATGAGTACTATGAGGATGACGCCGAGGATGACGAGAAAAATACCCATGAACTTCGTTCTGGACATGGTGAAAACTCCTTCTCCGGTTGAATTTCGGGGGGCACGTTACAGCGCGCAGTACTGCATGAGGATGGTCGCCACTTCGGCGCGGCTGGCGTTGCCCTGCGGCGCCAGATAGAGCCGGCCGCCGTTTTCGCGGCCGCCGATGATCTTCTGCGCGACGGCCCACTTCATGTCGTTCACGGCCCAGTCGGACACGCTCGCGCTGTCGGCAAAGCCGGTCAGCTCTGCGGTGGCTTTGGCCTTGTCGGGCGCAAACTTTGCGGTGTAGCGGCTGAAAATGGCCACGATCTGCTCGCGCGTGATGTTGCTCAGCGGTTCAAACGTGGTGTCGGACGTGCCGGCAACGATGTCATTCTGGTAGGCCCAGAGCACGGCGTCGGAGTACCACGTGCCGGCCGCCACGTCCGTGAACGGCGTCTTGCCGCTGACACTCGGACTGCCGGCCAGACGGTAGAGCACAGCGACGAGCATGGCGCGCGTCATGGGCATGTTCGGGCTGAACGTGGCGTCGGCCGTGCCGACCATGAGCTCTCTGCCGGAGGCGTAGAGCACGGCGTCATAGAACCACGCGCCGGCCGTCACATCCGTGAACGGGGACTTGGGCAGCTTGCTCATATCGAGCGTGAACTCGACCGTGAGCGCCACGGCGCTGCTGCCGGTGGCGTAGGTGTAGCTCGGCTTTTCGACGGCGGCACTGTAGCGTGCGATGCCGGTTTTCTTGTCATAGGTGCCGCCCTTGACGGCGGTGATGCTGCCGATGTTGTCCTTGCCGACGATCTGGCTGAGGTCAAACAGGCCCACGCCGTTTTCCGTGCCGGTGAGCGCGTAGCTGCCGGGCAGCTTCTGCACATGGCCGGTGTCGGTCTCGGCGTCCTTGATGGGCAGGCCGGTCAGGTCGAGCGTGGCGAGCTGGTTGCCGCCGCAGTAGATCTCGCTCAGGTGGGTGTTTTTCGACACGTCGAGCGCGGTGAGCTTGTTGTTCTCGCAGTTGAGCGCCACGAGCTCCGTGAAGTGCTCGATGCCGGTCAGGTCGGCGATGCCGCGGTTGCTGCAGTTGAGCTCGCTCACGTGGCGCAGCTCGAGCGTCGAGAGCTGGCCGTCGCCGTTGACGTCGGCCGTTTTGGCGAGCAGGGTGCGGAAGGCCGCGTCCGGGAACGCCTTTTCATTGAGCGCAACGCCGCTGGTCAGCCCCTGCATCTCAAAGTACACGGTCATGGCCGGCAGGCCCTTGCGCCCGGTGTCGTAGCTGTAGGAGAAATAGTCCGGTGTCTTGGCGTACACGGCGGCGCCGGTCTGCTTGTCGTAGTTTGCGTCCGGCACGCGTGTGACGCTGCCGAGGTGATCCTTGCCGACGATGGCGTCGAGGTACACGGTGCACTTGCCGTCACCTGTGACCGCGCCGGTCTGCTCCGGCAGGTACTGCGGGCTGAGGATCGGGTTTTCGGCCTTGCCGTCGCCCTGCGTGGTGGCATTGAGCGCGGTGCAGCCGCTCAGGTCGAGCGCGGCGAGCGCATTGTCGCTGCAATCGAGCGACTCGAGCGCGGTGCAGCCCGTGAGGTCGAGCTTCGTCAGGCTGTTGAGGCTGCACGTGAGCACCTTGAGTGCCTTGTGCCCGCTCAGGTCGAGCGCGGTCAGGCGGTTGGCGCTGCACTCGAGCGTGGTCAGCTTTTCGGCGGCGGGCACGTTGAGCGCGGTGAGCGCATTGTACGAGCACGCGACGGATCTGAGCGCGGTGCAGCCCGTGAGGTCAAGCGTCGTGAGCGCGCAGCTCGAGGCGTCGAGCGTCATGAGCGCGGTGCAGCCGGCGAGCTTCAGGCTCTGCAGCTTGGTGCAGCCGGACACGTCGAGCTTTTCGAGCCTGGTCATGCCGCTCAGGTCGAGCGTTGTGATCTGGTTGCTGCACGCGATCAGCTCGTGCAGGTTCGTGAAGTGCTCGATGCCGGTCATGTCGGCGACCTTTGTGATCTTCATTTCAAACAGGTCGATGCACTGCACGGCCTCGCACTCGGCCGCCGAGAGCTTGTTGTCCTTGTTCGTGTCGCAGTAGTCGGTCACGTACGTGCGCAGCGTCTGATCCGGGAAGTGCTCGGCATCGACCGGGATCTCGCCCGCGGCCATGGCCGGCACGCCCAGCGCCAGCAGCATCACGGCCGCCAGCAGCAGGCAGAATGCCTTCTTGAGATGTTTCATCGCGGTTCCTCCTGTAAAAATTCCAAAAAACGTGGTATTTGTCATTGCCTTCATTGTATCAGGTCCGCCGCCCCGGGTCAATCTCCAGTTGCGGCGCAGTCGTTTCCCGCGCGCCGCGCGTGCACGGCGTGCTCAGCTACGAGCAGCATGGCGGCCATGCCCAGATAGCCGTAGACCGGGTAGACGGTGCCGATCAGGTCGCCGAAGCCAAACAGGCTTCCGGCGAAGGCTGCGGCCGTGAGCACGAGCAGCAGGGCCGTGCGGTGCCCGGCCAGCCATGCGGACTTCTGCCCGGCGTAGGTCAGCACGGCCACGAGCGAGGACACGCTCGTGCCGAACATGCCGAGAAACAGCAGCACGGCGTACACAACGCCGGCCGCGCCCAGCCGGCAGGCGAGGTCGAGCATGGGCAGCGGGGCCTGCGTGCTCTCCGGGCTCGTGGCCAGCGCGGCAAGCACGCCGAGCGCGACCGCCAGCAGCAGCACACAGCCGAGCACGGTGCCCCAGACGGCGGTGCCGGGCTTCTTCAGGTGGCGCGTCAGCGGGGCGAGGATGCCCACGGTGGCGAAGAAATTGTAGGCCGCGTAGTTCACGGCGCTCGTGGCCCAGCTGCCGAGCATGGGGTTCGTGTCCCCGGCGGCGAAGGCCGCGGCGGTCAGCCCCGCGCGGTGCAGCCGGATGCCCGCGATGACGAGCGCGGCCACGATCATGCACGGCACGGCGACCGTGAACACCGACACCATGCCGCCGAGACCAAAATAAGCCGCCACCGCGATGAGCACGCACGCGATGGCCGCGCCCAGCCACACCGGCAGACCGAGCATCTGCTCACCGAGCGCGCCGATGCCGGCGGCCATGATGCACACGACGCCGAACAGCAGCGCCGCCGTCAGCACGCCGACGGCCGTGCGCAGCCACGGGATGTCCGCGCGCACGATCAGTGCGTCCATCGTCTCGATGCCGGTGCGTGCGCTCAGCCGCAGGAGCAGCACGCCGGTGCCGCCGAGCAGTACGATCGCGAGCACGAGCCCCAACAGCCCCCGCGCGCCGAACGCGCCGAAATACTGCCACAGCTCCTGCCCGGACACGTACCCCGCGCCGAGAAAGCACCCGGCAAACGTCAGCGCCAGCCGCAGCGTGCCGATCTTCTGCTGCATGATGATCTCCTCCCGCCCAAACTGTCAAGATAGCAAGCAGTATACCATATCCTGCGCAGGAAGCCAAGATGACCGCGCGGCAAATTGACAAATTGTGACCTGCGGCCTATAATGGCACAGATCCGTTTGCAAATATGGAGGGAATCAACTTATGAACCAACCCTGTCTGGTCATCATGGCCGCCGGCATGGGCAGCCGCTTCGGGGGCCCGAAGCAGACGACGCCCGTGGACGAGTACGGCCATTTTCTGCTGCACTATTCGCTCTTTGACGCTTACCGTGCGGGCTTCCGCAAGGTCGTGTTCGTCGTGAAGGAGGACACGGCCGAGGAGTTTCGCGAGAGCGTCGGCCCGGCCGTGGCCGTGGCGTTCGACGTGCGCTATGCCTATCAGAAGCTCGACACGCTCCCGGCGGGCTACGCCGTGCCCGACGGCCGCACGAAGCCGTGGGGCACCGCCCACGCCGTGCTGTGCGCCGCGCCCGAGATCGACGGGCCGTTTGCCGTCATCAATTCCGATGACTATTACGGCATCGAGGCCTACCGCCTGCTGTATGATTTTCTCGCCGTGCCGCGCCCCGAGCGGTCGTATGCCATGGTGGGCTTCCGCCTGCGCAACACCGTCACGGCCAACGGCAGCGTGTCGCGCGGCGTCTGCACGGAGCGCGACGGCATGCTCGAGAGCATCACGGAGCGCACGCACATCGAGCAGCGCGGCGCGGACGCCGCCTATACCGAGGACGGCGCGCACTTCATCGACCTGCCGGGCGATACGACGGTGTCCATGAACTTCTGGGGCTTCTCGCCGCTGTACCTGCGCGAGCTCGAGCGCCGATTCCCGGCGTTTCTGGATGAGAATCTGCCGCGCAATCCGCTCAAGTGCGAGTATTTTGTCCCGTCGGTCGTGGACGCGCAGCTGCGCGCCGGCACGGCGGACGTCACCATGCTGCACACGGACGACGCCTGGCACGGCGTGACGTATCACGACGACCTGCCGGACGTGGTCGCGGCGCTGCGCGCGCTGCGCGCTGCGGGAAAGTACCCGGACAACATCTGGTGAGCAAAACGAGCACCGCCCGCGGGGGACTTTCCCGCGGGCGTGTTTTTTGGTATACTGTTTTTATTCTTGCAAATACACGAGGTGCTTATGAAGCAACTGGTTTTGGGAATTCTGGCGCACGTGGACGCCGGGAAAACGACGCTGTCCGAGGCGCTGCTCTACCGCACGGGCGCCATCCGCGACCTCGGGCGCGTGGACCACAAAAACGCGCACCTGGACACGCACGCGCTCGAGCGTGCGCGCGGCATCACGATCTTCTCGCGGCAGGCGCGCCTGACGCTGGGCGACACGGCGGTCACGCTGCTCGACACGCCGGGCCACGTGGACTTTTCCGCCGAGATGGAGCGCACGCTGCAGGTGCTTGATTACGCCGTGCTCGTCATCAGCGGCACGGACGGCGTGCAGGCGCACACGGAAACGCTCTGGCAGCTGCTGCGGCGCTACCGGGTGCCGGTGTTCGTGTTCGTGACGAAGATGGACCTGCCGGGCGCGGACCGCGCGGCGCTCATGGCCGACCTGCGCGCGCACCTGAGCGGCGCGTGCGTGGACTTCACTGCCCCCGACCCGGAGCAGATCGCCCTGTGCGACGAGGCGGCGCTCGAGCAGTATCTCGACACCGGCGCGCTGCCGGACGAGACCGTGCGCGCGCTCATCTGCAACCGTAAGCTCTTCCCGTGCCTGTTCGGCTCGGGGCTGAAGCTCACGGGCGTGGATGCCTTTCTCGCGGCGCTTGCGCGCTATGCGGCGCCGCCGGAGTACCCGGAGAAATTCGGCGCGCGGGTATTCAAGATCATGCGCGACGCGCAGGGCAATCGCCTCACGTGCCTGAAGGTCACGGGCGGGCAGCTGCGCGTGCGCGCGCCGCTGACGTATTTCCCCCGCGGCGCGGACACGCCCGTGCAGGAGAAGGTGAATGCCATCCGGCTCTACGCGGGAGAAAAATTTGAGACGGCGGAGACGGTCTCTGCGGGCGGCGTGTGCGCCGTGCAGGGCCTCACGCAGACGTATCCCGGGCAGGGACTCGGCGGCGCGGCGGCGTCCATGCCGCCGTCGCTCGAGCCGGTGCTGACCTACCGCATCGGCCTGCCGCCGGACGTGGACGCGCGCGCGTTTCTGCCGCGCCTGCGTGAGCTTGAGGAGGAGGACCCGCAGCTGCACATCGTCTGGGACGAGGCGCTGCGCGAGATCCATGTCCAGCTCATGGGCACGGTGCAGATCGAGGTGCTCAGGAGTCTCATCCGCGAGCGGTTCGACGTGGATGTGCAGGTCGATTCCGGCCGCATCCTCTATCAGGAGACGATCGCGGCGCCGGTCGAGGGCGTGGGCCATTTTGAGCCGCTGCGCCACTATGCCGAGGTGCACCTCCTGCTCGAGCCCGCCGAGCGCGGCACGGGTCTGACGTTTGACACCGCCTGCAGCGAGGACGTGCTCGACCGGAACTGGCAGCGCCTGATCCTCACGCATCTGGCCGAGAAGTGCCACCGCGGCGTGCTCACCGGCGCACCACTGACGGATGTGAAGATCACATTGCTGGCCGGCCGCGCGCACGTCAAGCACACGGAGGGCGGCGACTTCCGCCAGGCAACGTGGCGCGCCGTGCGGCAGGGGCTTATGCAGGCCGAAAGTGTCCTGCTCGAGCCGTACTACGCCTTTCGCATCGAGGTCCCGGCCGAGCAGATCGGCCGCGCGATCAGCGATGTGCGGCTCATGTCCGGCACGTTTTCCTCGCCCGAGACACACGGCGACATGGCCGTGCTCACCGGCCGCGCGCCGGTGGCCACGATGCGCGATTACCCCGCCGAGGTCGCGGCCTATACCCGCGGCCGCGGGCGCATTTCGTGCAGCGTCGCGGGCTACGACACCTGCCACAATGCGCAGGAGGTCATCGCAGCGCTCGGCTACGACCCCACGCGCGACCTTGACAACACGCCGGACAGCGTGTTCTGCGCGCACGGTGCGGGCACGGTCATCCCGTGGGACCGCGTGCGCGATTATATGCACATCGACACCGGTTTCGGCAAGGCGGAGACGGACGAGGCCCCGCCCGCGCCGCGGATGTTCCGCCGCCGCTTCGATCTCGACGACCGGGAGCTGGAGAAGATCCTGCGGCGCGAGTTCGGCCCCATCCGCCGCGCGCAGTACGCCGCCCCCGTGCGCAACGCCGCGCCCGGCGCGGACGAGACCGAGCGCGCCGAGCTGTTCCACCCCCGGCGCGAGCGCGTGATCGTGGACGGCTACAACGTCATCTTCGCCTGGGACGAGCTGCGCGCCCTGGCCGACAGCGGCCACATCGACGCCGCGCGCGAGCGGCTCATGGACGCGCTGAGCAATTACGCCGCCTTCACGCGTCGCGAGGTCGTGGTCGTGTTTGACGGCTACCGCGTGCCCGGCGGGCAGGGGGAGAAGTTCGACCGCAGCGGCCTGCACGTGGTCTTTACGCGCCAGGGTGAGACGGCGGACGCCTACATGGAAAAGCTTGCCGACGAGATCGGGAAGAACGAGTCCGTGCGTGTCGTCACGTCCGATGCGCTCATCCAGCTCACGGCGCTGCGCGCGGGCGTGCTGCGCATGAGCGCGCGCGAGTTCCGGCAGGAGCTGGCACAGGTGGCGCAGCAGCTCGAGGCCGCCATCCGCGACCTCAACGGGAGGTGAGGGCAATGGAGGAAGATCTTCTGCGCCGCGCGGCCGATCTGGCCGAGCGCTGCGAGCGCACGGCGACGGTCACGTCCACGGCGTTTCTGACGCCGGCGGAGCAGTACGCGCTCACGAACTGGGTCCGTCACCGTGACTGCACGCTCGTGCTGCACGGCGGCGGGGAAGCCTGCGAGCGGCGGGCGGCGTTTTTCCTGCCGTTTTACCTCACGGCTGAGGATTTTGACCCCGCGGAGCACCTGCGCGCCGTGCACTTTTCGGTGCCGTTCGGCGCGCCAGGCCACCGGGATTATCTCGGCGCGATCCTCGGCCTCGGCGTCCGGCGCGAGTGGGTCGGCGATATCCTCGTGCAGGATCACGGAGCGTATGTATTTTGCCTGCCGAGCGTGGCCCCGGCGCTGCTGGAGCTGGAGCAGGTGGGCCGCACGGGCGTGAAGGCGGCGGCCGTGGAGCTGGCCGCCGTGCCGGTGCCGGAGCGGAAGGTGCGCCCCGTGACGTTCACGGTGCAGTCGGCGCGGCTGGATGCCGTCGTGAGCGGCATGTTCCGCCTCTCGCGCACGAGCGCCGCGGCGCAGATCCGCGCGGGCGCGGTGCACCTGAACTATACCGAGTGCCTGCGGCCGGATGCGCCGGTCGCGCCCGGCGACGTGCTGTCGCTGCGCGGCGCGGGCAAGGGCAGCGTCACGGAAGTGGGCGGCGTGTCGCGCAAGGGGCGGCAGTTCATTACGGCGGAGCTGTGGCAGTGAGCGCACAGCTGCTGAGAAACA
>OMEC01001353.1_pt1 | contig 10243 bp, 6 predicted proteins | sample 1673401 | NCBI WGS metagenome assembly OMEC01 (sample SAMEA103958110, study PRJEB25191) | human gut metagenome | reverse complement strand
CTCTCAGGTGGTTGCCGCACTTATGGAACGAGGCCTCATTCTGAAAAAGGGAACGATAGTGGATTCCACCATCATTTCCGCACCATCTTCTACCAAAAACAGTGAGAAGAAGCAGGATCCGGATGCACATCAGGTGAAAAAGGCAATACCTGGTACTTCGGTTATAAGGCACATATCGGTGTTGACAAGGACAGCGGACTGGTTCATACCGTGGAGGCGACATCAGCCAACGTCCATGATGTCACAAAAACATCAAAGCTGCTGACCGGAGAAGAAGAGGTCGTTTACGGTGATAGCGGTTATCTCGGTGCGGGAAAACATGATGATGCGATCATCCGCAACAAGGCTGGCCGCAAAATCAAATACAGAATCAATCGCCGGCCATCCCAAGTGAAGAAACTGAGCAAAAGCGGCCAGTATGCCGCAAAGAAAGCAGAACACGCAAAGTCCTCTGTCCGTGCGAAAGTAGAGCACGTATTCGGTGTTGTCAAGAAACAGCTGCGTTTCCGAAAAACACGATACCGAGGGCTCGAAAAGCAGAGAGCCAAATTCAATATCATGTTCGCATTAGCGAATCTGATTCTGACTGACAGGCCTTGCCTGGCAACTTGAAGCAGTGTACTCCGTGAGCCAAAGCATGGGGCAATCCTATTGGTTTTTACAAAATGGCTTCCCGGCCAATGCACATCCTAGCATTTGTGCGGTATTGCCCTAATTTTGGAAGTTGATCCATAGTGTTCGCATGATACAAGTTGAAGCGGCCCCGCTCACTGAGCGGGGCCGTTTTTTGATATTTTCCACAAAAGCCGCAGATGCCAGCCAAAAAAAAGACACCTTTTTTACAAGATTCCTCTCCTGCTTTTTCCCTGCTTTTTGCAATATAATCAGAATAACAGAGAAAATCTCTGATGCTTCCGCCGGACGACCGTGCGGAAAGCAAAAAATTTGATGGAGGAATCAACATGAAAAAACTGCTTGCATTGCTTCTTGCGGCGCTGATGGTTTTCGGCATGGCTGCCTGTGCAAAGACAGCGGAAACGCCGGCTGCCGACACACCCGCAGGAGAAACCACTGCCACGGCTGACAAGCCCGCAGAAGAAACCACTGCCGACGAGACTCCCGCCGAGTCTGACGGCGACAAGATCGTGATCCACTACTGGGCACAGTGGACGGAGAACGAGGCGCAGGCCGAGGTCTACAAGGCCGCGATCGCCCGCTTTGAGCAAGCGCATCCCGACTGCACCGTCGAGGTCAACTGGGCGGGCCGCGATGTCCGTGAGATCCTGAGAGCGAGCATCGATTCCGGCAACGCCATCGATATCGTCGACAGCGGTTTTGACCAGATCGTGAACCTGCTTGGCGAGGACTATCTGATGGATCTGACCTCCTACATGGAAGGCAGCGACTTCGAAAAGGCTATCTCCGACGGCACGTCCTGGTACTACATCCCCTCTCAGCCGTTCGTCGGCACCATCTACTACAACAAGGCGATCTTTGTCGAGGCCGGCATCGACGCCATGCCCACCACCTGGTCTGAGTTCATGGACGTCTGCCAGAAAATCAAGGACGCCGGTTATGATCCCATCACGGTCGACGATGCCTACTATCCCTGCCTCTACGGCACCTATCTCGCCATGATGAAGGGCCCGGACTGGGTCACTGAGCTGCTCAGCGACACCACCGGCGCAAATTGGAGCGATCCCGCCGTCGCCCAGATGGCAGACGATTTCGCTGCAATGCGTGCGAACGGCTACTTCTCCGACAGCTGCGGCTCCAACGTCTTCCCGTCCGCGCAGAACGGCGAATTCGCAATGGGCACTGCCGCCATGTACTACAACGGCTCCTGGCTGCCCAACGAAGTGCATGACATCACCGGCGATGACTTCCAGTGGGGTGCTATGTTCTTCCCGGCTCCCGACAACGCCGAGTATCCCTACACCACCTACTCCACCGGCTGCCAGTTCTTCGGCATCACCAAGGGCTGCGAGCATCCGGAAGAGGCTCTGGCGCTGCTGGAGGAGTTCACCTCTGTCCAGACGCAGCAGGATATGGTCGACAAGGCGCAGTCAATGCCTGTTGTTGACGGCCTCGAGCTGCCTGAGAACCTCAAGAGCGCCGGCGAGCTGCAGGCGCAGTCCACCGACGTCATTCCCTGGTGCGGCATGTACAGCAGCAACTCCGACGTGAACGCCGTTGTCAACGGTATGTTCGCCGAGCTGCTGGCGGGCTCTGTTGACGGCGCGGGCTTCGTTTCCGGCGTACAGTCCCAGCTCCAGTAAGTTTCGCAATCGACAGGCAGGAGGACGCGAGCCCTCCTGCCTGTGGCAGGTACGAGTCCAGACGCCTGCGGAAAAACCTTAGCATCGCCTGCACGGCGATGAACGGAGGGAGAAATCACATTGAAAAAAAGACAAACGTTTTTCATTCTGGCGTCCATTGGCCCGGCGGTTATCTGCTTTTTGGTAATGTTCGCGTATCCGCTCATCCGGACGCTCCTGATGAGCCTGAATCGGCTGCCCGCGATCAGCAGCAGCACGTCTGAGTGGCAGTTTGCGGGGCTGGACAACTATATCGGTCTGTTCCAGAACAGCGTTTTCGTTGCATCGCTTAAAAATATCGGCGTCATCTGGCTGGTCGGCGGCATTCTGACGCTTGGGATCGCACTTTTCTTTGCCGTCATTCTCGCGTCCGGCGTCAAGGGTAAGAAATTCTGGCGCTCGGCGATCTATCTTCCCAATACCATCTCGGCAGTCGCACTGTCTACCATGTGGCTGCAATATATCTTCCAGAACAAATTCGGCCTGCTCACGCAGCTGTTTACGGCGCTGGGCTGGACGGCGCTGGCGAAGATCAACTGGACTTCGCCGTCGTGGCTGTTCTGGGGGATGCTGATTTCCTATGTCTACGGAAGCGTCGGCTATTTCATGCTGATCCTGCTGTCCGGCATCGAGGGAATCCCGCAGGATATCTATGAAAGCGCCAAAATTGACGGCGCGAATTCCTGGATCAAATTCTGGAAAATTACGTTTCCCCTTCTGCGGAATGTGATCCGAACCTGCATCACGCTCTGGACAGTCGGCGCAGTCAACTTCTTTGTCTGGGCGAAGATGTTCTCCACACGCATCAACACAAAGACCATTACGCCGGTCTATTTCCTGTACGAAAAGGTGTTCGGCGCAGCCGACTCCGGCAGCGTTCTGGATATCGGCGCGGGCGCGGCGGTCGGCGTCGTGGTGGCGCTGCTGGTGCTGGCGTGCTATCTGATCATGAATCGGGTGTTCAAGGAGGAGGCGCTGGAATACTGATGAAAAACAGAAAGAAGCTTACCGGCGCGCGTGCGGTCGGACTGCTGCGCTATCTTCCGCTGATCCTCTGGGTCGCGTTCTTTGTGTTTGCGTTCGGCTGGATCGTGCTGGCCTCGTTCAGCACCACAAAGGAGATCTTTTCAAACGGACTGCTGCAAAGCGGCGTCCACGTTGAAAACTATACCGGCGTATGGGAGCGCAACCATGTCGCGCACTATTTTGTAAACTCGCTGATCACAACGGGGATCCCGTGCGTGCTGATCATCCTGATCGCCGCGCCGGCGGCCTATGTGCTGTCAAAGAAAACGTTCTTCGGCAGAAAGCAGACGTTCAACGCCTTTGTCGTCGGCATGAGCATCCCGCAGGTCATGCTTGTCATCCCGATCTACTGCTGGTTTGTCAAGGCGAATCTCGTCGGGCACCTGTCCACGCTTGTGATCCTGTACACGGCGCTGGCTGAGGCGGCCATGATCGACGGCTGCTCCGAGATGAAGGCCATGTGGAAGGTCATGATCCCGATGGCCTCGCCCGGCATCATCACCGTGACGATCTTTAATTTCATGAACATCTGGAACGAATATTTCATGGCGCTGATCTTTGCCAACGGCAACGACAAGATCCGCACGCTCTCCATGGGCCTGCAGAACATGATCACCTCCATGAAGTATACCGGCGACTGGGCCGGCCTGTTTGCCGGGGTCATCATCGTTCTGGTCCCAACGCTGATCCTGTATCTGCTTTTGTCTGAAAAAATCGTGGCCGGCATCACCGGCGGTGCGGTCAAGGGCTGAGCGAAGGCCGTTGCACGACGGCGGCCGATGTGGTAAAATACCGCAGGAAGGCCGCGCAGGATCAGCTCTGCCGGATATATACGTTATTTGCGCGGACAGCCGCGGACGCCGTAGAGCTTTCGGTGCCCCGCAGCTGTCCGTTTGCGCATTTGGAAAGGAAATGAACGATGAAAAAACGGCTGGCCATTTTCGGTGTGATCGCCGCGCTTCTGATGCTGGCGGCGTGCAGCGCCGCCGCGCCCGAGTACGGCACGGAGCAGACGCAGGAGCAGGAACAGATCGTCCTGCACCTTTTCCACTATCAGGGCGAGGCGGAGGAGGCCTATGGCCACGTGATCGCCGCGTATGAAAAGGCGCATCCCAACGTGAAGATCAAAAGCGAGTTTTTAAACTCGGAAAACTATAACTCCACGCTTGACGCGCGCATCGCCGTGCAGGACTGCCCCGATCTCATCGGCGTGCATCCGGGCTATGCGCAGGCGCTGCCATTGGCGCGGGCGGGCTACCTTGCCGACTTGAGCGGACAGCCGTGTCTTGAAAATGTGCGGGAGTCAGACGCGGAGACCGGCAGCCTTGCGGGCAGCATCTATGCCGCGCCGACCGATCTGACCTATATCTGTACATTTTACAATGCGGATATTTTTGCGCAGTATGACCTCCCGGTGCCCACCACCTGGCAGGAGTTTCTTGACGTATGCCGGAAGCTGAAGGACGAGGGCATTACGCCCCTCTCCGTCTGCTATAAGGACGCATGGATCCAGAGCCTGATCCCGTATGCGCTCTCGGCCACGACGATCTACCGGGAAAACCCGGACTTTGACCGCGAAATGGCCGACGGGACGCGGCATTTTGACGGCGCGGAGTGGAAAAAGACGTTCGAAATGCTGAAAACGCTGATCGACAGCGGCTATGTGACGGAAAACTTCCTGCAGACGACATACGACCAGCAGCTGCGCGCGTTTGCGGACGGCCGCGCGGCCATGATGGTCATGGGCTCCTGGGGTGTGTCGATGATCCGGAGCATGAATGCCGGCTGCAATTTCGGATTGTTCATTCTCCCCGCGTCGAGCGACGGCGTCAACTGGATCCCGTCGTCGGTCGGCGGCATGCTGGCCGTGAGTGAGCAGAGCGCACACAAGGAGACGGCGATCGACTTTTTGAATTTCTTCCTGACAAACGACGATGTTTACCGTCAGTTTTTGCAGGAGACCGGCAATTTGCCGGTAAAAACCGGGTTTGACGCCGGATGTGATCCGGTGCTGGAAACGCTGATCTCGGGCATCACCGACAGCTATCCGTTCCTGGATGTGAACTGGCCGAGCGGGATGCAGATGGTATTCCTGAAGACCGTGGAGGAGATCTCGACCGGCGGGAGCATTGACGATGCGCTGGACAGGCTGGATCAGACATGGACGGAGATTTACAAAAAGGAAGAGTGACCGATGGAGAACAGGAAAATGCAGACAGAATATGGATTTCCCTGCCGCGAGGCAAAGCCGGTCTGGCTGCCGGACGGCAGCCAGCCGAACCGGTATGTGCAGTTTTTGCAGAAATTTACGTGGGACGGAGACGGTGCGCTCAGCCTGCAGCTCAGCTGCGACAGCCGCGCGCGGGTGTGCCTGAACGGCGAACGGATCGGCTTCGCGTTCTACGACGGAACGGACGACACCAGCTGGTATGAGACGTTCGACCTTTCCGCCGCGGCGGTCAGGGGCGAAAACACGCTTGAGATCGAGGTGTGGTATCAGGGCGTATCCAGCAACTGCTACACGGCGGGGCGCGCATACGTGATCTTCGCCGTCATGCGCGGCGAAGGCGCGTGTGCGGTAGCCAGCGGCGCGCAGACGCTCTGCCGCGCGGATACGGCCTATCGTGCGGGCAAGGTCCCGACAAACCAGACCGGCATGGTCTGGTACTATGACCAGACGGCCGAGCCGCAGCGCTATGCGCCGGCGGCGGAACTTACGACGGACGGACGGCGCTATGCGCCGCGCCCGATCGCGCGTCAGGTGCTCTCCGGGCGCAAACGTGCTGCGGTCTGCGCGCACGGCTATCTGCTGCCGGGCGACCGGGAACCGTTTGAGTCGGCGTTTTTGTCGGCACGGGGAAAGAACGTGCAGCTCGACGCCGGCGCAGACCGCTATGAGATCTGGGACTGCGGCGAGGAATCGAGCGGGCTGCTGGAGATCGAGGTCTCGTCCGCGGCGGGCTGCCGCGTGGAGCTTGGCTGGGGCGAGCATCTGGACGATCTGCGTGTACGCAGTCACATCGGAAGCCGCATGTTCCAGACTGCCGTGACCTTCGGCGCGGGAACGCACTGCTTCCGCCACGATTTTCAGCGCATCGGCATGCGATATCTGGAGGTGCATCTGCATCCGCTGAACGGCGGAACGGCGCAGTGCCTTTACGCGGGCGTGCGCCCGCTTGACTATCCGGTAACGGAGCGCGGCGAATTTTATTGCAGCGACCGGCTGCATATGCAGATCTATCGCACGGCGGTACATACGCTGCGGCTTTGCATGCATGAGCACTATGAAGACTGCCCGTGGCGCGAACAGGCGCTTTATGCCATGGACTCGCTCAATCAGGCGGTGTGCGGCTATTACTGCTTCGGCGAATATGCGTTTGCGGCGGCGTCGCTGCGGATGCTTGCGCGCGGCATGCAGGCAGACGGCTTTCTGGAGCTGCATACGCCCGGCAAAGAGGTCGTCACCATTCCGTATTTCACGTTCATGTGGGTGCTTGGCGTGCGCGACTATCTGCGTTACAGCGGCGACCGGGAACTCGTGCGTGCGCTCTGGCCAAGCATCCGTCTGGCGGCGCAGTGCCGCCTGCGTGAATGCAGGGACGGGCTGCTGCCGGTGCCGGTCGAGACAAAATACTGGAGCTTTTACGAGTGGAACGACCTGCTGTCGGGCGAACCGATCTACCGCAGCGAGCTGCTCGCACCGCGCATTGACGCGCCGTATCAGATGTTCTTCCTGCTGTTTCTGGACGCGGCGGCCGAGCTTGCCGAAGAGCTTGGCGAACGCGGGGACGCAGCCATGCTGCACAGCGGCTGCGCGGAGGCGCGCCGGGCGTGCCATGCCATGTTCTGGGATGCAGAGAGCGGCAGCTACCGCACGTTTGCGCATGAAACGGACGGCGCATTCCATGCGGAAGACGGCGCGCAGAGCGAGCTTGTGCAGGCGCTGGCCGTCTTGTCGGGCACTGCCGGGCAGGCGGAGCGCGAGCGGCTCCTGCCGGTGCTGGCTGCGGGCAAAAACGACTGGGTCCCGTGTACGCTCAGCATGATCCGGTTCAAATACGAGGCGCTTCTGACACGACAGGAAGACTATTTCGACTGGGTGTTTGCGGATATTGCGCGTATCTGGGGCAGAATGCTCTATGCGGGGGCAACGTCGTTCTGGGAGACGGAGGACGGCGCGGATGCGTTCGACCAGGCAGGCAGCCTCTGCCACGGCTGGTCGGCGATGCCGGTCTACTTCTACTATGCCTATGGCCTTGGCGTGCGGCCGGTCAAGCCGGGCTTTGCCCGGACGGCGGACGCCGCGCGGCGTATGGACGGCTGCTATGGCAGCGTCCCTACGCCGGAGGGAATGATCCATGTTGAAAAGAAAGCAAAGTGAAATCCGTTTTCCGCTGGAGCAGAAGCTGCTGCTGGTGGTGATCCCGCTCATTGCGCTGTCGCTGATGGCGGTGAGCGTGATCACCTATCGCATGGCCAAGCAGAATATCCAGAACCGGGTCTCGGAGTATATGGAGCAGTATCTGCTGCAGCTTTCGTCGGCCATCGACAACAAGCTGGAAACGTCGATCCAGCTCAACGCCCAGCTTTCGGTCAACGCGCAGCTTTCTGAGATCCTGCAGGAATATCACAGCGCGCCGTCGGATGAAAAGCTCAATTACCGGCAGGACGTGGAGAACATCTTCGTCACGATCATGAGTATTTACGACAACATCCGCAGTATTTACGTCTTTGACAATTACGGAAACGAGTTTTACCTGCGAAACCGCTCGGGCATCGGCCTGGAACTGCTGGAGCAGGAGAGCTGGTACCAGGACGCGCTGGCGCGTCAGGGGGCGTATGTGATTTTTCTCGACCGGCACGGGGGCGAGGAAAACACGACCATCGGCATTGCGCGCAGCATTGTGAACATCTATGACCGGCAGAGCTACGGCGTGGCGCTTGTTGAGATCCCCTACAGCATTCTGGCTGAGACGATCTATGGCGGCAACGGCAAGAGCAATCTGCAGCAGGGCGCGATCTTCATCGGCGACGAGCAGGGCAACCGGATCTACGCCACCCAGTCGGACGATCCCTACCGTGATATGGGCGCGGACGAGATCCCGCCCGCAGGAACGGCGCAGACGCGGGTGTTTACGGCGGACGGCGAGGAGATCATCCGCATTACGTGCGTCTCAGCGAAGACCGGCTGGCGATATGACTATGTGTGCGAGATGAAGTATCTGATGCGTGACATGGCGCAGCTCCAGTCGATCATGACAGTGCTGGTGCTGTGCGTGCTGCTTGCGGCGGTGTGCTTCCTGATCGTGTTCTCGCACAGGACGTTCCGGCCGCTCGGCGAGCTGGTCTCGGCCATGCAGCAGGTGAAGGAGGGACGCTACGTCGTAAAGGTGGAGACGGAGTCAAACGACGAGTTCCGCTACCTCGGCCAGACCTTCAACGACATGGCAAGCAGCATTGAAGAGCTGATCCAGAAGGTCTATTCTGCGCAGCTGATGCAGAAAGAGGCGCAGCTTGAGGTGCTGCAGCAGCAGATCAACCCGCATTTTCTTTATAACACGTTTGAGACGATGCGCGGCATCGCGCTGTCGGAGCATAACGAAAAGGTGGCCGACATCGTCAAGAATATCTCCGAGTTCATGCGCTACAATATGTACGGCGCGGACGGCAGCACGTCGCTTCAGATGGAGCTTCAGCACGTGACAAATTACATCCGGATCATGGACTATCGCTTTGACGACAAGATCCGGTTGACAATGGAGATCCCGGAGCAGATGCGCGCGCTGTCCATGCCGAAGTTTACGCTTCAGCCGATCGTGGAAAACGCAGTGCTGCACGGCTTTACGGAAAAGAGGGCGGACTGCGAGATCTGCATCAGCGGGCAGGTACAGGACGGCGCGGCACGGCTCCGGATCGTCGACAACGGCTGCGGCATCGCTGCGGACGCGCTGGAAAAGATCAACGCGGATCTCAAAGAGCCGTTCCAGCCCGGCCAGCCGCGAAACGGCCGTGTCAGCATCGGGATCTATAACGTCAACAGCCGTCTGAAGCTGAATTACGGCGACAAATACGGCGTCAGGATCTTCAGCGAGGTCGGCGTCGGAACCACGGCAGAGATCGAATTCCCGGCCGTGATGCAGAAGCCGGGGGCTGACAGCGCGCTGCGGCTGCGGATGAAAAAAGCGGAACAGGAGGATGCGGACTCATGAGAGTTGTCATTGCAGACGACGAAAAATTCGTGCTGGTCGTGCTGAAAAGCGCGCTGCGATCCGTCCGCTTTCCCATCGAGATCGTGGGCGAGGCGCTGGACGGCGACGATGCCTACCGGCTCTGCTGCAAGAAAAAGCCGGATCTTTTGATCACGGATATCTGTATGCCGCGCAAGGACGGACTCGATTTGCTTGCAAAGCTGCGCGAGACGCAGCCGGAGCTGCCGGTGATCATCTACAGCGGTTTTGACAATTTTTCCTATGCGCAGAAAGCCATCCACTACGGCGTGGAGGAATATCTGCTCAAGCCCATTGACGAGGAAAAGCTGGAGCGCGCGATCTCTGATGTGATGCAGCGGCGGCAGATGCGTTCGCTGCGCGACAAGACGCAGAGCCGCAGCCGCCTGCTTCGGCGCTGCCTGGAAAGCATTGCGCCGGGGGTGCGGCAGGATGCGCAGCGCACCGGAAGCGGCGGCGAGGACGAACAGCAGTTTTTATCCGGCGCAGCGGAGTGTACGCTGTTCATGCTGGCCGTCCCGGGCGAGCGGGAGATCTGCGAGACGCAGTGGCGCGTCCGGCTGACGGAACGCGCGCCGTATGCGCAGCAGCTGGACGCGGATGGCCGGCTGACGATATTGGAAGAAAAAAGCGCCGCCGGCTCCGTCCGGCGCGCGGCGGACGAGATCTGGG
>OMEC01001350.1_pt1 | contig 10251 bp, 8 predicted proteins | sample 1673401 | NCBI WGS metagenome assembly OMEC01 (sample SAMEA103958110, study PRJEB25191) | human gut metagenome | reverse complement strand
CGCCTGCTCTTCCTCGCCACCGGGGCGCTGATGAGCCAGACCACCTTCCTGCAAAAGGAGAGCATCCCGGCCATCGCCCACCTCGTCGAGCTCTGGGCCCCGAAAAAGGAGGGGATCGCATGAATTATTTCTGGGCTTTCGTCGTTGGGGGCGGCATCTGCGTGGTCGGGCAGCTCCTCATCGACCTTACCGGCCTGACCCCCGCCCGCATCCTGACAGGCTACGTGGTGGCGGGCGTGATCCTACAGGCGGTGGGCGTATATCAGCCGCTGGTGGACTGGGCCGGGGCTGGCGCTACCGTGCCCCTGACGGGGTTCGGCTACTCGCTGGCCAGGGGCGTGGCAAAAGCGGTGGAGGAAAAAGGACTGCTGGGCGTTCTCGCCGGCGGGCTGACCGCCACCGCCGGCGGCATCGCCGCGGCGGTGGTGTTCGCCCTTATTATGGCACTTTTGTGTAAGCCGAAAGAAAAGCGTTGACAAATACCCCACAGGGGTATATAATGCCACCATCAAAATATACCCCCAGGAGGTATGCTCTATGGATTGCTGCCATTGTCAAAAGACGAAGCACCGCTCTGACGAGGAGCAGAAGCGCCTGACCCACCGCCTGAACCGGATCGAGGGGCAGGTGCGGGGATTAAAGGACATGCTGCAAAAGGACGCCTATTGCCCCGATATTCTCATTCAGGTATCCGCCGTCAGCGCGGCGCTGAACAGCTTCAGCAAGGAACTGCTGGCCACCCACATCCGCACCTGCGTGGCGGACGGCATCCGTCAGGGGGACGACGCGGTCATCGACGAGCTGGTGACTACGCTGCAAAAGCTGATGAAATAAGGAGGCGGCGTAATGAAAGAAAAATTTGTGGTAACAGGCATGACCTGCGCGGCCTGCTCGGCCCATGTGGAAAAGGCGGCGGGCTCTCTGCCCGGCGTCAACAGCGCGGTGGTGAACCTGATGCTGGGCACCATGATGGTGGACTACGACCCGCAGCAGGTGACGCCGGAGCAGATCATCTCCGCGGTGGAGAGCGGCGGCTACGGCGCGAAGCGGGCGTCCGACGTGAAGCAGAACGTCCATAAGGAGCAGGACGCGGCGCTGGCGAAAATGCGCCGCCGTCTGGTGTGGTCCATCGTGTGTCTGGTGCCCCTGTTCTATATCAGCATGGGCCATATGATGGGGCTGCCGCTGCCCGGCTTCCTGATGGCCAGCCACCTGACCCACGCCATCTCCCAGCTGGTGTTCTGCGTGCCCATTCTGATCCTGAACCGCAGCTATTTCACCGTGGGCTTCTCCCAACTGTTCCGCCGCAGCCCCAACATGGACACGCTGGTGGCGCTGGGCGCCAGCGCCGGGCTGGTGTACAGCCTGATCGAAATGGTGCGCTTGGCGGCGGGACAGGCATCCGGCATGCCGGAGCTGTACTTCGAGTCGGCGGGCATGATCTGCGCGCTGGTGACGGTGGGCAAATACCTGGAGGAGCGCAGCAAGGGCAAGACCACCGACGCCATTTCCGCCCTGCTGGCGCTGGCTCCTGACAGCGCCGTGGTGAAGCGGGGCGGCGTGGAGGTCACCGTCCCGGCGGAGGATATCCAGAAGGGCGATATCGTGGTGGTGCGTCAGGGCGGCAAGATCCCTGTGGACGGCGTGGTGGTGTCCGGCAGCGGCTCGGTGGACGAGTCCGCCATCACCGGCGAGAGCCTGCCGGTAGAGAAGTCCGTAGGCGACACCGTCACCTCCGCCACCGTGAACCAGAGCGGCTATCTGGAGCTGGAGGCCACCCGCGTAGGCGCGGACACCACCCTGTCCCAGATCGTGAAGCTGATGGAGGAGGCGTCCTCCAGTAAAGCGCCCATCTCCCGTCTGGCGGACAAAATCAGCGGCGTGTTCGTGCCGGTGGTCATGTCCATCGCCCTGATCGCGGCGCTGCTGTGGGCCTTCGTAGGCGGCCAGAGCGTGCAGTTCTGCCTGTCGGTGGGCATCGCCGTGCTGGTGATCTCCTGCCCCTGTGCCCTGGGCCTTGCCACGCCCGTGGCCATCATGGTGGGCACCGGCAAGGCGGCGGAGAACGGCGTCCTCATCAAATCCGCCCAGTCGCTGGAGCTGATGGGCCGGGTCAACACCGTGGTGCTGGATAAGACCGGCACCGTCACCCAGGGCAAGCCCCGCCTCACCGACTGTCTGGCGGCGGAGGGCGTCACGGAGGAGGAGCTGCTGTGCGTGGCGGCCAGCGTGGAGCAGCCCAGCGAGCATCCCCTCAGCCGCGCCGTCACCGAAGCGGCGCGGGAGCGGAGCATCCCCCTGTGCGACGTGGTGGACTTCACCGCCGTTCCCGGCGGCGGTGTTCACGCGGTGCTGCATGGGCAGAAAATATTCGCCGGAAACGGAGACTTTATGTACCAAAATGGGGTGGATATTGTACCGTTTTCGCACCAGTCTGAGGCGTGGGCCAACGACGGAAAGACAGTTTTGTACTTCGCCGAGGCGGGAAAGCTGCTGGGCATGCTGGCGGTGGCCGACACCGTGAAGCCTGACAGCGCCGCTGCCATTGCCGCTCTGAAGCGCTCCGGCTGCCGGGTGGTGCTGCTGACCGGCGACAATACCCAGACCGCCAACGCCATCGCCCGTCAGGTGGGCGTGGATCAGGTGATCGCCCAGGTTCTGCCACAGGACAAGGCCGCCTGCGTGGAGAAGCTGCAAAAGGAGGGCCAGCTGGTGGCCATGGTGGGCGACGGCATCAACGATGCCCCGGCGCTGGTGCAGGCGGACGTGGGCCTTGCCATCGGCGCGGGCACGGATATTGCCATCGAATCGGCGGATATCGTGCTGATGAAAAGCAGCCTTGCCGACGTAGCTTCTGCCGCAGAGCTGAGCCGCGCCGTACTGCGGAACATCCGGCAGAACCTGTTCTGGGCCTTCTTCTATAACAGCGTGGGTATCCCCGTGGCGGCAGGCGTGCTGTACCCGGCGCTGGGGTTGCTGCTGAACCCCATGATCGCCGCCGCCTGCATGTCCCTGAGCAGCGTGTGCGTGGTGTCCAACGCCTTGCGCCTGCGGCTGTGGAAGCCGAAAACCAAACCCGTCCCCAGCGCCGCCGGCACGGCGGCAGAACATATTGCTGACAATGAGGAGGAACCGACTATGAAAAAGACCGTTACCATCGAGGGCATGATGTGTGCCCACTGCGTGGCTCATGTGGAAAAGGCCCTGACCGCCCTGCCCGGCGTGAAAGCCACCGTTGACCTGACCTCCGGCACCGCCGTGGTGGAGGGCGATGTGACCGACGAGGCCATCCGCGCCGCCGTCACCGACGCGGGCTATACCGTAAAGGGCATCCAGTAAGCTCCCGCCATAAAGAAAAAACCTGTCTTAGGCCAAGCGGCCTAAGACAGGTTTTTTTATTGATTAGTGGTGGCTGACCCGTTCCCATTCCTCGCTGTCCTCGTGCAGCAGGGACAAGTCCTTGATATACGCCGTTTCCAGCGGATTGCTCAGCGGTGCGGCGGCCTTGTACTTCTCCAGCCACGCCTTGGATTTCTCCGGCGGGCGAACGGTGCCGGCGCCTGCGATGCAGCCGCCGGGACAGGCCATGCCCTCCAGCAGATAGCCGTCGTACTTTCCGGTGCGGGCCACCCGCAGCATCCGGCGGCACTCCCGCAGACCCTCGGCATACACGGTCTTGACCTCCATATTCGGGCGCTCACGGTGGATCACGTCCTCCACCGCCTTGGCCACGCCGCCGCTGGCGGCAAAGCCTACGCCGGGGGCGCTGGCCTCAAAGTAGGAGGGCACATCGGGGATCTGGTCGAAATCGATATTCTTGGCCTCAAACATGCCCCGCAGCTCCTCGAAGGTCAGCACGAAGTCCACCTCGCTGCGGACGCTGCGGCGGCTGGCCTCCAACTTTTTAGCGGCGCAAGGGCCGATGAACGCCACGCGGCAGTTGGGGTCTCTGCGCTTCATCAGGCGGGCGGTCAGCACCATGGGGGTCATGGTCATGGAAATATAGGGCGCCATGCCGGGGAACTCCTTTTTCGCCATCATGGCCCAGGCGGGGCAGCAGGAGGTGGCCATAAAGGGCTGCTTTTCCGGCACGTTCTCCAGAAATTCCTCCGCTTCCTCAATGGCGCACAGGTCAGCGCCGATGGCGACCTCCTCCAGCGCGGCGAAGCCCAGCTGCTTCATGGCTTCCTTGATCTGGCCCGCCGTTACCTTGTCACCGAACTGGCCCCAGAAGGCCGGCGCGATGATAGCCACCACCTTCTGCCCCTGATTGATGGCGTGGATCAGCTGGAACAGCTGGCCCTTGTCCACGATGGCACCGAAGGGGCAGTTCACCAGACACATGCCGCAGCTGACGCACTTATCCTGATCGATCTGGGCGCGGCCCAGTTCGTCACTAGTGATGGCGTTCATGCCGCAGGCCTCGGTACAGGGGCGCTCGAACTTGATGATGGCCTGATAGGAGCAGCTCTGCTTGCAGCGGCCGCACTTGATGCACTTCTCCTGATCGATGACGGCCTTGCCCTTGACAAAGGAAATGGCGTTCTTGGGGCAGGCGTGGTAGCAGTGGTGGGCAAGGCAGCCCTGACACATGTTGGTCACCTCGTAGTGGGTGGGGGGACAGGCGTTGCAGGCGTACTTGATGATGTTGATGAGGGGAGGATCGTAATATTTCTCGGCGATGGCGCTTTCCTCCACGCCGTCGCTGAGCAGATTGTGCTCGGACACCGACCGCAGCGGCAGACCCATGGCGAGGCGGATGCGCTCGCCCACGATGGCGCGCTCCAGAAAGATGGATTCACGCACGGTGGCCTTTTCGCCGGGCATGATCTCATAGGGCAGCTTCTCCATGCGGGAGTAATCCTCGTCATATGCCATTTTGGCCACTTCCGCGAACACGCGCTTGCGGGTGTCGGCGATGCTGCAGGTAATGTTTCTCATATTGCTTCCTTTCTATGCGAGAGTTCTATCCAAATACCATATTATACTGACCTGCCGAGGGCTTGTCAACCCCGCCATACCGTAGTTTTCACCGTTTTAGCGGTGTGTAAACGTTGGAAGATATTTCCTGCTGATGGCCGGTCATACAGCAGGAAAACGGATTACCGCGCCAGTGTGAGCACTGGCTCGCAATGACAGACCTTTTCGTCAGTCTGGGCAAAAAAAGAACACCCCGGTGGGGTGTTCTTTTTTTGATTCAAATCAGTGTGTCAACGGGAAGCTGAAGCTTAGAAGCGCTCCTTCTTCTTGCCGATCACCAGCGCGCCGCCGGTCACAGACAGGACGGACAGGCCAACGTACATGGCGATACCAGCGTCGAAGGTCTTGCCGGACTCCACCTTCTTGCCATCGTTCTTGGTGGTGTCGGTGGTCGTGCTGCCGCCGTTGCCGCTGCCGCCGTTACCGCCGCCGCCAGTGGTCTTCTTACCGGTGATGGTGAAAGTCGGAGTATTCTCAGCGCTAACCTCAGTATTGTCGCTGCCAACCCACTTGGTCACAATCTTGCCGGCATCATCTAACTCAACAGTAACGGTATACGTCTTATCGGTAGTGAACTTCCAGCCAGACTTCGTTGCAGCAGCCTTAACGGTGAAGGTAGAATTCTCAGCAATATCCTTCTTCAGTGCAGCAATCGCCTCAGCCTCAGTTGCGCTCTTGCTATAATTGAAGAACACAGGGAGACTCAAAGTATCGCCAGCATTAGCCGTATCATTATAATAGAGGCTCATCACTTCTTTCGTTTTCACGGAAGTGGAAGCAACCTCGACCTTGGCATTCTTAAGGTCGCCCTTGCCGTCCTGAACCAACTTCACATCTACATTTCTGAGGTCAACAGATGCCAGCCAGTAGGAATCACCGCACTTAGTGCACTGGAACTGCTCTACATAGTAACCCTCATCATATTCCTTGTAAGAGTCCTTAACAATGTCATATACGTGCATATCGGGATCCGCAGGGATCACATAGGAAGCCTTATCAGCTTCAGCGATCTCCTTGGTACCGTTCTTGTCGCTGAACCACTTGCCGCAAACAGAGCACTCATAGTGTGCCTTCACACCAGGGGTATTGCAGGTAGGATCAACCTTATCAACCTTGACAACAGTGTGCTTTTTCAGACTGCCGTAGCTCTCACCGCAGACATCGCAGACAGCCAGCTTCGCGCAGGTGGCCTTGTTCTCTTCCTTTTCAGTCTTGTGGCCGGTAGCGGGGATCACAGTAGTAGCCAGAACGGTCTTCTTATCCAGATCCAGCTTGGTGCCGCATGTGCACAGGTAATGCTCCTTCACACCGTCCTCGGTACAGGTCGCCGCTTTGCCGTCAACATGGGTCAGCTTATCCTCACTATGATTGCAGGCAGGCACCTTCACAGTCACCGTGCAGGTAGCAGTCTTGCCGCCAGCGGCAGCGGTGATAGTGGCGGAACCAGCCTTGATGGCGGTAACTTCACCGTCCGCACTGACGGAGACAACATCGCTGCCCTTTGTGACCTTCCAGGTCACAGTCTTGTCAGTAGCCTCATCAGGCTTGACAGTCGCAGCCAGCTGAAACTTCTGGCCCACTTCCAGATCCAAGGTCTTGGGAGAGACGGCAACGGAAGTGACAGCAACCGTCTTGGCCTTCAACGTAATGGAGCCATTGACAGCCTCGCAGGCAACTTCGTTGCCATCTTTATCCATCATGTCATCGGAATTAACCACAACAGTAATCGGATAGGTCTTCGTCTCTGCAGCGGCCAACACCTTAAATGTCAATGTAGCAAGAGTGCCTGTAAAAGTGCTATTGCTCTTCATAAGATAATCGCCAAAAGAAACAGGGAAAGAGCCTGTAGATGTAATCTCTTCGGGCGTACCGCGGTCAGGATATCCCTTGGAATTGAACGTTACACCCGTCAGTTCCAATGCGGTATTATCCCATTTTACGGTGAACTTACCAGCAATCATGCCGGGGTTCTTGGTAATATCAACCTTAAAAGAGATAGTCTGACCAACGACCTTCTCCAATTCGTGAGTACTGCCTTTCAGTGTAAACTTATCTGCTGCAAAAGCATTCACGCTCAGCAAAGAGATAAGCATAACTACACTCAAAAGCAGAGAAACAATCCGTTTTTTCATAGTTTTATACCTCCATTAATAATTACGAAAAATATGCAGCCCATTCGCCGCCCCAACCTGCCAGATAACGCGTCAAAATCAAACAGTCTCTAGCAGTAATTTTCCCATTTCCGTCAATATCTGCGGCAAGTCCGGAATTCTCACCAATGGCAATTTGATCCTGATACTCGCTCCAACCAGCCAAATAGCGCGTCAAAATCAGGCAATCTCTGGCGGTAACTTTTCCATTTCCGTCCACGTCGCCCTTCATCACGTCGCCGGTTCTGACCTTGCAGGCATAGGGGTCGGTCATTGCCTTATCGCCGCTGTAGCAGGCCTTGAAGCTTCCGGACTTCACTGTCAGGCCATAGTTGGAGCTGTCGGTGATCGTGTAGGTCAGGGCGACCAGCACCACCTCACCCCGCAGCACACGGGGCGTGGACAGCTTTGAATTGCCGCCCCACGCGATGAAGTAATTCTGGTTTTCGTAGAAACGATAGTCGCCAGTGCCGGCCTCGCCATCCGCGACCTTGAACACAGCGTCCAACTGTGTGCCGCGGTTGTTATAGACGGGCTTTCCCGTAAGGCTCAGGCCCTTCGTCTCCACATAAAATTCCATCGCGCCAACGCCGTTGCTGTTTGAAGCGTCAAGGGTAAAGGTATACGTGACGGTATTGCCGCTCTGCTCCTCGTCCACCCGCAGGTAGACAGTCTGACTGGCGCTCGCCACGACCACCAGCGACAGAGCCATGGCAACAGTGAGCAATAATGTGATAACTCTCCTCATTTGCACTCCCTCTCTCGTTAAATCTCGGTACGACAACCGCGCCGCGAGGACGCTCCCCCGCCGCCTTTCGCCGTGCCATAATAAAATTCAGCCGAATGTGCTTTCCATACACGGATACATTGTACCCTATTTCATCCTATAAGGCAAGCATTTTTTTGACGATTTTTGGTAGGCATGTTAAAAATCGGAAAGCATGTCCGGAACCGTACCGTCATTTCATCTGTAATCTGTGTGTAATTCCGCGGGAAAACCTATCAGAATGATAAAACCTCCCGGCCGCTGGCGCAGTCGGGAGGTCGCTTTTCTCACTGTTTTTTCTTTTTCATCACCAGCACAGCTGTGGCCGCCGCCACGATCACCACCGCGAGGACAATCCACAGCGCGGCGCTGCCGCTCTGCTTCTTCTGCCCACCGGGCGTGCTGCCGTCGGCAGGGCTTGCGGCGTCGCTGCCGGTCACGCCGTCAGAGGCCGCCGCGCCATCGTTGGCAGTGCCGCTGCCATTGGCGGTGTCGCCAGCTCCCGCCGTATCGCCGCCTGCCGCACCGTTGCCGTTGCCGGAAGTACCGTCAGGCGCGGTATTGGCGTCGGTCTTCAAATCGTCGCCATTGGTTTCGGTAATCACCGGCGTATCCTCCGCCACAGGCTCCTGTCCGCCGGTGATGGCCACAGGCGTGGTAATGACCTGCGCGGTATAGACGTCGCCGGAGCCGTCCAGCGCCGCGATGAACTCAGCGCCCAGCGTGTAAGTGCCGTCCTTGTTGGCAGGCATGGTGGCCTGAATGGTCAGCACTGTGGCTTCCTCCGTCATGCGCCGGTCAGGTGTCGTGCCCACGGCGGCAAAATAACCGGTCTTGGCCGTATAGCCATACAGGTCAAAAATGCCTTTCTCCGTAGCCGGGCTATAGCTGAGACTGCCGTCACCCATGGTGATGCCGCTGGCATCCTGCGCCAGCGTCATGCCCACAGACGGCTGCAACTGGACGCTGAACACACCCAGCGCTTTCCCCTCCGGCGGTGTGACCGTAACGGAGTAGGTCACGGTGGCGGTATCACCGCTGACCTTTGTCTCGGTCGGGGTAATCGTCAGCTTCGCCGTGCCAGGGATCGTCCCGGCGTAGGCCGTTACCGTCAGCAGCGTCAGCAGCAGCGCCGTGGTCAGCGCCAGCATCAGGCGTTTGGTCATACGTTTCATAAGCATTCCCTCTCCTGTTCTCCCTCCGCACGGAAGGGGGTAGTGTGTCCATTGTATCATATACATTCGCCGTTGGCAAGACGGATCACAGGTCAAAGATCGTGGCTGTTACCTCGTCCGCGGTGATGCCGCCGAACAGCTCGCCCACCGGACTGTCATTCAGCACGGCCCCCACATCCTCCGGACGGAAAGCCACGCCCTTCAGCCGCTCCACCAGCTCCTCCAGTCCGCAGACGGACAGGAAGTCGCCGAAGAACCGGACGTCGGTGATGACGCCATTGGCGATGGAGACGTTGGCCTCCAGACAGCCGCCGTCCCAGTAGCGCTTGCATCTCACGTTGAACTTGGGGGAGCGGCCATAGTTCCACTCCCAGGTGTCGTATTTCTCCCGCTTCAGGCGGTCGACCTCCGCCAGCTCCCCGGCACTCAGCGCGCCGGGCGTCAAGCCGCCGCCGGACAGCGCGTCCTTCAGATAGGCCCAGAAGGCGGGCAGCTCCATGTCGTTGGGCAGAAAGTCCCGGATGTTGCCGATGCGGCTGCGAACGGATTTGGTGCTCTTGGAGCGGAATTTCTCCGGATCCACGTTCAGCGCCCCGGCCACCATGCCGGGATTGGCGTCAAACAGCAGCGTGCCGTGGTGCAGGATGCGGCCGCCGTGACGGCGCTGGGCCGTACCGGAGACCTTGCGGCCCTCCACCAGAATATCGTTGCGGCCGGAGGCCTCCGCATTCAGTCCAAGGCTCCGCAGCGCCGCTACCACCGGCTCGGTAAAGCGGCGGATGCTGATGCCGTCGTCCCCCACGTCGGTGATGAAGGAGTAGTTCAGGTTGCCCAGATCGTGATACACCGCGCCGCCGCCGGTGCTGCGGCGCACCACATTGATATGGTGCTGCTCCACAAAGGCGCGGTTGATCTCCGCCTCGGTGTTCTGGTTCTGGCCCACCACGATGGTGTTGTCGTTCTGCCACAGCAGCAGATAGTCGCCCTGGGTGCGGTGACACAGGACGTATTCCTCAAACGCCAGATTGTAATAGGGGTTCTGGGAGTGGGTCTCAAGATACTGTACGGTTTTTTCCATGGATGCTCCTCCGGCTTGCGATGTCTTTCTGGTACTACAAAAAAATCCCACCCGTCTGGGTGGGATTTTTGGCGCGGAAGGAGGGATTTGAACCCTCGCGCC
>OMEC01001344.1_pt1 | contig 10275 bp, 8 predicted proteins | sample 1673401 | NCBI WGS metagenome assembly OMEC01 (sample SAMEA103958110, study PRJEB25191) | human gut metagenome | reverse complement strand
GTCAGATGAAAACTTTTTGCAAGCTCACGGCGCAGAGCCCAGCGGCGTCCTATGTGCCGCTTCCAAGGTTCCTTCTCCAAGACGAAGCCCTGCGAGACATCAGCAACGACGCGAAGGTGCTCTATGCGCTGCTGCTGGATAGAGCCAGCATCTCCCGGCAGAACGGCTACGTCGAGCCGGACGGCACGCTTCGGCTGTACTTCACCTTGGAGCAGGCGCAGACCAAACTCCACCGCAGCCGCCAGAGCGCCACGCGGATCTTCCGGGAACTGGAGTACAGCGGCTTGATTATCCGAAAAAAGCAGGGGCTGGGCAAGCCCGCCCTCATCACGCTGAACTATCCGTCAGACGCAAAACTCATCGCAAAGGAGGGCGAAGATGCACAAGCTTGACCCCATCGAGCGGCTGCCGGATGGCTCGCTCTTCCGCCTGACGCCGGGGCAGCTTCGCAGTGTGCGCGGTCTTACAAAGCACTGCTGCAACTTTTCAGGCGGCGAATGTCTGCTGTTGGACGGCGTTTGTCCGCAGTACATCTCCCGAAGTCTACTTTGCCGGTGGTTTCGCCGCGCCGTGCTGCCCCAGCAGCCGAAGCTGGAGCAAGCCATTTTCAGCCCGAAAAAACTCCGCCGCTGCGAAGTCTGCGGCAAAGGCATCCTCGCCCGCTCCGGCAGGGCAAAATACTGCCCCGCCTGCGCCAAGGATGTTCATCGCCAGCAGAAGGCGAAATCCGCCCGCAAACGGCGCACGGGCGTAGACAATTCAGGGGCGAAAAACCCTTGAATGGCAAGCCTTCCCGCACCGCCAAAGCCGCGCGGCAATACGATTTCCCTCGCAGCCCCGAAATCGAGTTCTATTTGTCTACATAGACGCCGGAACACACGCATAGATTGAAGCAGAAAACGCTCTGGAAAGGAGGGCAGCCATGGAAGTATTTCTGATCTTCCCGAAATCAAAGCAGGCGCAGCAGGAGCTTGGGCAGGAGCTGGCAAAGTTCCAGTCCGAGCAGGCGCTGAAATCCATCCAGAAGCTGCCCTGCTCCACGGAGCAGAAGCTGGAACTGGTGGACGCAGCCGTGAAGCACCTGAAAGTGCAGCAATAATACATAGCAAACGAGCAGACCGGCATTCAACGCCGGTCTGCCCGTTTTTCATATGCTGCTCGCTGAATTTGGCCCCACAAGGTTCTTATAGAGCCGCGCGATGACTTCAAGCTCCCGCTGAGCGCAAGGTCAGTCACGCTGATAGATTGCCTCCAACCGTTTTCCGGATTCCTCCAACGTGTAGGCAGGTGCGCCGGAAAGCCGAGCGGCCTCTGCTGCCTCCATCTTTGCGCGCAGCTTCAAGGTTTCCTCACGCTGTTCGGCTTTTTCATTCGCCAGATCAGAGATCATGCTGTAGTCGTTGCACAGTGCAGTCGAAGATTTGATAATCATGGGTCTGTGTCTCCTGAATGATTCTGTAATAATTCTATCGGAATTATTCACAGCTTTCAAGACCCTGCTTGAAATACTTCTCCCATGTGGATTTGAAAATCTGCACGTTACCCTGTTCCCATCGCTTGAACTTTTGCAGCGGGACGCCAAGCTGCGCTGCATATACCTTCTGCGTCAAGCCGAGCCGCTGGCGAATAGCTTTGATTTGCTCCCCCTGACCCCGCAGCAGAAACAGGTTATAGTCATCCAGCAAATCCTCCAGCGGCACTTCAAACAGCTCCGCCAGCTTCTCCATATGCTCCTTCGGATAAAAGTCCCGCCCTGCCTCTTCGTAATGGATATAGGTACTGCGGTCGATGCCCGCATAGTCCGCCGCGTCACGCTGACGAAGTCCTTTTTGATAGCGATACCACCGCAGCTTGTCCGCAATTTCCGTGATCTCGGATGCGTCCGAAAACCGCAGATTGAACTTCTCGGCATCCAAAAACTTATGTGGAAGGACGACCGGGAACTTGAGAATTTGAAGCGGCGCAACTTTTAACGTACCTGCAACATTCGCAGCCAATACATAGCTGCGGACTTTCAGGCGGCAGAACATAGACCATTTTGCCCCAAAAGGTTCATGGTTTTCCACCTCAACCGCCGATTGTTCCGCTGAGATAGTATAGCATTTTCTATGCACTTGGCGGCATATGTTGCCAGTGTGTTTCCCTTTTGCGAATTAAAGGTGGAGACCGCCTTTATCAGCCCAACCACCCCTATGGATATAACGTCGTCCGCGTCCCTCTTCGGCGTGGTATACTTCTTGGCAATATGAGCCACCAGACGCAGATTATGCTCTATCAGCAGCCGCCGCGCCTCCGCGTCCCCCGCCTCCAGCCGTGCTATGCAGTCCTTCTCCTCCTCGGGGCTCAGTGGCTCCGGAAATGAGCTTCCTCCGGTAATATGCCCAGCAAAGGCGAATATCCCGCCAAAAAGCTCCAGCAGCGCCTGTATCATAGCCTTACCCCCAATTTTATTCGGTATATCAGGCTATGCGGTTTTTTTTCGGATTATGACGCTTCCTGTCCCTTACATAAACTTTTTGAGCGAGCCCAGAAGCCCCCGGGATATGGATTTGCCTATCTCGCGGCCTATGGTGTTCATGGCCTGATCCGCCATCCTTTCGGCGGCGGTCTTTTTCTTCCTCCCGCCCGAGGTCGGCTTCTTTTCCTTTGCCCCGCCGGCGGCCTTCTTTTGCTGCTCCTTTGCTGCGGCTATCTCCTCCTGCAGCATGGCCTCCCGCTCGGCGTTGATTATCTCGTATGCGGACTCGTTATCCACCTCGTCCTCATACTTGCCGTAGAGATCGTCCGCCTCTATCTCGGCTCTCCTGCGCTCATCGTCTATGGGGCCCATAGCAGACTGAGGAGGAAGTATCATTGCCTTTTCAACTATGCCGGGTACTCCCTTTGCGTCAAGAAAACTTACCAGCGCCTGCCCTGTCGCAAGCTCTGTTATCGCCGTTTCCGTGCTGAATGCAGGATTTGGCCGGAATGTCTGCGCCGCAGCTCTTACCGCACGCTGCTCGGAGGGAGTATATGCCCTGAGCGCATGCTGCACCCTGTTGCTGAGCTGTGCAAGGACCGTATCCGGCACGTCCGAGGGGGACTGGGTTATGAAGTACACGCCAACGCCCTTTGAGCGTATGAGCTTTACCACCTGCTCTATCTTGTCTACAAGGGCGGTAGGCGCGCCCTTGAACAGCAGATGGGCCTCGTCAAAGAAAAACACCAGCTTGGGCTTTTCCAGATCGCCAACCTCTGGCAGCGTCTCGAACAGCTCGCTCAGCAGCCACAGCATGAAGGTCGAGTAAAGCAGCGGGGAATGGTACAGCCTAACGCAATGCAGTATATTTATGTACCCCTGCCCTTTCTCGTTGGTCTGTATCCAGTCGCTTATATCTATACTCGGTTCACCGAAGAAGGCTTCCGCGCCTTCATCCTCGAGACGCAGGAGTGAGCGCTGTATAGCGCCTACGGACTGCTTGGTGACATTGCCGTAGTCATTCAGAAGCTCCTTGGAGTGCTCCGCTACATAGCTCACCATTGCCCGAAGATCCTTATAGTCTATGAGCAGCCAGCCCTTATCATCAGCCACGCGGAATACTATATCCATTACGCCGCTCTGAACATCCGTCAGGCCCAGCAGCCTCGAAAGCAGCGTGGAGCCCATCTCGCTTACGGTAGTGCGCACCGGATGGCCTCCCTCTCCGAAAACATCCCAGAACCTTACGGGGTAGCCTGTGAATATGAATTCATCGCGGCTTATTCCCATGGAATCCAGGCGCTTTGTTATGTTCTCATTCTCGGCGCCCTTCTTTACACAGCCGCCCAGATCGCCCTTTATATCCGCCAGAAATACCGGAACGCCCATATCCGAGAATGATTCCGCCATGACCTTCAGCGTTATGGTCTTTCCCGTACCCGTAGCGCCCGCTATGAGGCCGTGCCTGTTGGCCATCTTAGGCTCTAAATATACTTCCTTTTCACCCTTGCCTATAAGTAACCTTCCGTCACTGAACATACTTCACTTCTCCTTATTAAAGGGATCATTAAAAACACTATACCTTTTTTTGCGTCGCAACACAACCGCTTATTGCGGCGCTCTTGACAATATGGCTTTGCAGTAGTATATTAAACAAAAGTTATTTTTAATAAACAAAAGTTGTGAAAGGTGGCCGCCATGACCAACCGGGAACGTGAAATACTTGAGATAATAAAAAAGCAGCCGGATATCGAGCAGAGTGAGATAGCCTCCCGGCTCAATATCGCCCGTGCGTCCGTTGCGGTACACATATCCAACCTTCAGAAAAAGGGCTATATCAGCGGACGGATATACCTCGTAAATGATTTTGAATATGCCGTGGGCATAGGTGCGGCCAATGTGGATATCTGCGGCCGCAGCAAAAACCCCATAATAATGGCGGACAGCAACCCAGGCTCCATGAGCATATCCCTGGGCGGCGTTACCCGCAATATATGCGAGAACCTGGCCCGGCTGGGCGGCAGCGTAAAGCTCATTTCGGCTTTGGGCAGCGATCTTTACGGACATATGATACGAGAAGAATCCACTGCCGCCGGCATAGACATGAGCCAGTGCATGACGGTAGAAGGACACCCCTCCTCCACCTATATGTCCCTGCTGGATGAGCGCGGCGAGATGTATGTGGCGCTATCCGATATGTCGGTGCTCCAACGCATGGATATGGAGTTTATCAGGCGCAGGGAAAGCATGATAAAGGGTGCGAGACTGCTGGTATTCGACCCGGCGCTGCCAGAAGCCGTAGTTGAGGGCATAACCTCCCAGTACGGCGACGCGCTGCCCCTGTTCTGCGACCCCGTATCCTCCGCATACGCCCGGCGGCTCAAGCCCTACGTAGGCAAGGTACATACCCTGAAGCCCAACAGAATGGAGCTTACGGTGCTGACAGGCCATGATACCGATACTCCGAAAGGCGTAAAGGCCGCCTGTGAGATACTTCTCTGCCGCGGAGTAAAGCGCATATTCGTATCCATGGGCCACGAGGGCTGCCTGTATATGGACAGCGAGGGCAACGTGGTTCAGCGGGCGCTAAGCCCGATAGAGAACATTGCCAATGCCTCCGGCGCCGGGGACGCCTTCACGGCAGCCGTGATATACAGCTATTTAAAGGGCTTCGGCATAAACCGCACCATAGATTACGCCCTTGCGGCAGGGGCCGTAGCCGTATCGGCGGCTACTACGATCAATCCCGAAATAAGCCCTGAACTTATAGAAAAAATAATTATTGAGAGAGGATAAATTCAATGACCATCAAAGATTACCTTAGCGTTGCACCCGAAATACAGCAGGCAATAGACGAGGGCAGGCCTGTAGTCGCCCTCGAAAGCACCATTCTCAGCCACGGCATGCCATACCCCGAAAACCTCGAATTCGCCCATAATGTAGAAAAAATAGTGCGTGGGGAAGGCGCTATACCCGCTACCACCGCCATAATCGGCGGCAAGCTGAAGGTAGGCCTCAATGCCGAGGAACTTGAGATAATGTGCAAGGCAAATGGCGTAGGCAAGGTCAGCCGCAGGGACGTGGCTGTATACCTTGCTACCGGCAAGACCGGCGCCACCACAGTTGCTACCACCATGCTCATAGCTTCCCTCGCCGGCATACGTATATTCGCCACCGGCGGTATAGGCGGCGTACACAGGGGCGCTACCGAGACTATGGACATAAGCGCGGATCTGCAGGAGCTGGCCCATACCCCCGTTGCGGTCATTTGCGCAGGCGCAAAGTCCATACTGGATATAGGTCTGACCCTCGAATACCTTGAAACCATGGGCGTACCGGTGGTTGGCGTGGATACCGATGACTTCCCCGCCTTCTATTGCCGCAAGAGCGGGTTCAGGGTAGACTACAACGCAAAGGACGCCAATGAGATAGCCCGCATAATCAAAACAAAATGGGATGTGGGCCTGGAGGGCGGCGCGCTCATAGCCAACCCCATACCCAAGGAGTATGAGCTTGACTTTGACGAGATGGAGACCGTTATCAACCGCGCTCTGTCCATGGCCAAGGAGCAGGGCATACATGGCAAGGACACCACTCCCTTCCTGCTCGCCCACATAAAGGATCTGACAGGCGGCGAGTCTCTGGCCTCCAATTTGCAGCTGGCCTACAACAACGCCCGGGTCGCCTCCCGCATAGCCGTCGAATACTGCAAGCTTCCCTAAGGAGAACAGATTATGAACATTACTTTAAGGCCCATAGACGAATCCAACTTTATCGACTGCTTCAATCTTCAGCTTGGAGACGGGCAGGATAAATTCGTATCCCACCCCATACGCAGCCTGGCTCAAGCCTATGTTTACCGTGATCAGTGCCAGCCCTTCGGAGTGTACGCCGGCGATACCATGGCAGGTTACGTCATGGTAATATACGACTACGACGAGGAAGCCTACAACATCTGGCATATGATGATAGATAAGGCTTATCAGGGCAGGGGCTACGGCAAGGCCGCCATGCAGCGGGTACTTAGCTACATAGCCTCTAAGCCCTTCGGAAACTCAAACCATGTGTCACTCACCTGCGCACCCGATAATAAGGCTGCCTATGGCCTGTATAAGAGGCTCGGTTTCAATGAGTCCGGCCGCAGCGATGAGGACGAGGTCGAGCTGGAGCTGTACCTGAAATAAAAAGTCCCTATTATAAGTTTTCCCCCCATATGAAATGCCGCAGCCCATTTGGACTGCGGCATTTCTCTTTATCATTACAGTGTGATCTCATGCGTCATTTTATCGTCTTCCAGCTTTACCGTGCCCCGGCTTTTACCGCTCAGGTGCAGTATGTATACTGCTTCGCCGTATCTGTATTTCACAGTGTACTCCTCAAATGGCACCGTAGGCGCTATGCGCAGCTCATCCTTTTCTCGCCTTATGCCCAGCATATCCTCAAGGCATATCTTATACAGCCACGCTGCGGCCCCCGTATACCACGTCCAGCCCGCCCGTCCGGCATTTAGCCCGGAATACACGTCCCCCGCCACGGCATATGGCTCCCCCTTGTATTTTGCCGCCTGCGCCCGCGTGAGCGCGTGGTTTATTGGATTCAGCGCATCGAACAGCGCGAGAGCCTTCTCTCCCATGCCCAGCTTGCAGCAGGCCTGCACTGCCCATACGGCGCCGTGGGTGTACTGTCCGCCGTTTTCTCTCACTCCGGGAATGTAATCCTCGATATACCCGGGGCGCTGCCGGCCATCGCCTGTAAATGGCGGCGTGAGCAGCTTTATCATGCCCTCCTGATCGTCGTAAAGCATGCTGAGCATTGAGTTCACCGCCTCGTCGGCATGTTCACCGCCGCATATTGCCGCCCAGGCCTGGGATATGCAGTCTATCTCGCAGGCAACGTTCCCCTTTGCGCCAAGCGGTTCGCCGCTGCCGTAATACGCCCGCCTGTACCACGCGCCGTCCCATCCCGCCTGCTCTACGCAGTGGCGGAGCTTTCTGGCCTTTTCGGCAAAGCGCTTACCGTCCGCTTTCTTGCGGCAAATTTCGGCCAAGACGCACATTTTGTCCAGTACGTCCAGCAGGAACCAGCCCAGCCATACGCTTTCGCCGCCGTCGTGCCCCACCTCGTCCATGCCGTCGTTCCAGTCGCCGCCGCCCATAAGGGGCAATCCATAGCTGCCGAAGCCTATGCTATCCACCGCCCTTACGCAGTGCTGATACAACGTCTCCGTGTATGATGAATCCGCAAAGTCGTCGTATAGGTCCTTTGCCCCATCGGGTATCTCCCTGCCCTCAAGGTAGCTCACCTGCTCGGTGAGTATGCTTTGATCGCCCGTCAGGTGAACGTACTCCCACAATACATAGGGCAGGAACAGCCTGTCATCGGTTATGCGGGTGCGCACGCCCCGGCTCGGCTGGTGCCACCAATGCAGCACGTCCCCTTTCCTAAACTGCTTTGAGGCGCAGAGCAGTATATGCCGCCTTGCCCGTTCGAGCTCAGTGTGCATCACGGCAAGCATATCCTGCAACTGATCCCTGAAGCCCACCGCGCCACCGCACTGATAGTAGCCGCATTTAGCCAGCACCCTTGCGGCAAAGGCCTGATACAGCAGCCGTCCGTTCATCATGGCGTCCATTGCCGCGTCCGGGGTGTGTATCTCAACGCCATTGAGCCTCCGCTTCCACAGCGTCCTGACATTATCAAGGGCTGCGTCCGTGTCCTCATTCAAGCATTGCCGTATCTCGTCCTCGCCGCCTTCGCCCAGCGCGAACACCAGCCGTATCTCCTCCCCCGGGGCAAGGCTCACCTCGCTGCGCAGGGCGGATGCTCCGCTCCGGCTGCTATCGCCAGTCAGTGCATCGGCGTCCCAGCCCCGGCGGAATATCGCCTCCCGGTCTGAGCATTTTTCGGCCTCGCCGTTTATCAGGGCGATATACGCCGTCTCGTCGTTGTCCTTATCCAGCAGGTTCATTGCGCATACGCCGTATTCCGTCGGGTATGCGTGTATCCCATGCCTCCTCTGAACCGGCCCCAGCGCCCACTCCACTCCGTACATTATACTCAGCTCCCGCCTTGAGCTGCCGGGATTGGCTATACTCAGCACCGAGTATTTTACGTTGAACCGCTCATGGACGAACACCGTAAGCTTGGTTTTAAGCCCGCAGTCTCCTGACAAAAACTCCGAATAACCGTAGCCGTGCCGTATTATGCGCCGCCCCTGCATAAGGCTCGCAAAGGGCGAAAACGTCTCGCCGCTTACCGTATCGGTTATCAGGATGAACTCCCCCTGCATATCATCGGCGGGGGAATCGTACCACGGGGTGAGCTTATGCTCCCGGCTGTTTCCCCGCCATGTATGCCCGCCGCCCCGTTCCGTAACTATGCAGCCGAAGGTATCGTTGGCTATCACGTTGCACCAGGGCATAGGCAGGCTTTGCCCCGCCTCAAGGGTAATGACGTACTCTCCGTTTTTATCAAAGCCCCCGAGGCCGTTATCGAAGCTCAGCTCCGGCCGCCCTATGTCTATGCTGCCATGCTTATAGCCGTTATAGCTTCGCATCTCCGCCTCCCTCCTGGCAGAGGGGGCAAACTGCCTGTTCAGGCTCACGTCCGCCCTTATTTCCACCATAGCGGCACAGCGCAGCGCCGCCTTCTCGCCCTCCTTCAGCTCAAAGCCGTTGATAAGGTGCGCCCTGCCGCAGCCTATCTCCTCCGCCATTATGGCCGCCATACGCTCCCGCAGCTCGTTCCGATATTCGTTCGGGTAGCAGCCCACCGCGATAATGTCCACGGGCAGCAGCCTTTTTGCCATGTATTTCGAAAACTCCATAAGGGAGCGCAGCAGCCTTAGCTCAGTAATGCGCTGTATTTCTACCAGCAGCACAGATCTGTCGCCGGATATACCGTGCTTCCACAGTGTTTCCGTCCCCCCGGGCCCAACGGCACCGTACTTTATGGGTATCTCCAGCAGCAGCCTTGCCGCAATCCTTTCAAAGAGCTCCGCCTTCCCGTATTCCGTAGCCGTCTCCCTCAGCAGCCCGTCAGTCTGCGCCTCGCTCATGGCGAAGCAATCGTTGAGCCGCCCCTGAAGCTCGCGGCAATCCTCCAACGCCCGCTCCTCGCTCTCGGCATAACCCATGATAAACCACAGCTCCTGTCCCTCGCCGGGAGCTACCGTCACCTCGCTCCGCGCCCCGAAATACGGCAATACCGGACATTCGGCGTTTTCTGTTTGCAGCATTGGCTGCATCATGGCCTGCTCCGGTGTTTTCAGCCGCCCCAGCGCCTTTAGCCTGTCCGCACAGTAATTCACCTGTCCCTTTGATATCAGCCTGCCGTACAGCCAGCCCGCAGCCTTTCCCCGCTTTTCAAACAGCAGCGCGCCGTCTCTCATGTGGGCATCCACCTTCAGCCTGTTGAAGGATGGGTGAGCCGTATCCGCCGCCTGCGAGCTCAGGCACACGTCAAAGAACGCCCCCAGTTCTATATGTTTTTCCTCTGTGCCGGTGTTTTTTACGGTGATGCGCCGCACCTCGCCGTTCTGCCCGACTGCCGCGCATATCTCCATCCGGCAGGATATGCCGTCGCGGGCGTTATTGAATTCCGCCCTGTACGGGTAAAACACGGCTTCAGCGCCCCTTGCAGCATCCCATGCATCGCTTCCGTTCCGCACCACCAGCCGTACGCCATTCCGGCCGCGTATATGGTCAGGCCGCCAGCGCGTAAGCATTATATCGCCGCACTTTGAAAAGCCGTCTCCGTCTTCGGTCACGAACAGCGTATAGCTGCCATTGGTCAGCAGCTGGCATTCGGGTATACTG
>OMEC01001339.1_pt1 | contig 10290 bp, 10 predicted proteins | sample 1673401 | NCBI WGS metagenome assembly OMEC01 (sample SAMEA103958110, study PRJEB25191) | human gut metagenome | reverse complement strand
AGAACGGACGTATTTGACGCAAAAACACTCAATATCACGAACCGATAACAGCTGGCAGTCATGAGGTCAGCGGTTCGATCCCGCTTATCTCCACCAAACGATTAAGACTGGAAATCAAACGATTTCCAGTCTTTTTCTTTGCTTTTACGAATTCTTATCGCCAAAACAAGCAACCTGTCCGGTGTGCCGATTTTCTGCATTTTTTGAAAAACCCGCACCAAAACCCACACGGGGCAAAAAACAGCGCAGGAAAATCATTGTTCTCCTGCGCTGTTTCTGCATCTGTGGTTAAGAGAAATTTCCGAGGTTGTGCGCAATATTCGCAAGCTTTTCAAGCGTCAGCGCATGGGCCTCCTGCGGGGAAACCTTCATGCCGTTGATGGTGCAGTTGATCTGCTTTGCAATCATCGTGCCGATGTTATGGCTGTCATAAGAGGCGTTGTGGACTTCGTTCGCACTCGTACCGTTGCTTGCCATCATCCATCTGATCTGGTCCATGTTCTGGCCGAAGGTCTTGTCCTCAATGGGTTTCAACAGCCGCTTTCTGAGCAGCGCCGTTACATCCGGTGGGGTAATTCCTTCATCCTGCATCGTGGCTTTGATACCGCCCATGCCGCGAAGGATTCCGCCTTGGTCGTAGACCTTGTATGCGATGCCATACTTGTCTGTGATAGATGTTGTCCCGTCTGCGTTTTTCACCCAATGGGAACCATCGCCACCGTCCAGTTTCTCACCGGCGAGTGCATTGTTCAGGAAATTCAGGCCGTCCGCGCTGGAAATCTTGTAGTCATCGCCCTTTCCGTCCAATCGTTTTGCAAAGACGGTGCCACTGTATTTGGGGCCAGAAGCCGAGCCACCGGTAGAATCTTCTGTTCCACCAGAGCCGCCATTCGGGTATACCGTATAGGTAACGCCGTCCTTATCAACGATTGTGACTGTTCCGTCCTCGTTCTTCGTCCATGTGGAGCCATCGCCGCCTGTCATTGTAGAACCGGCAGGCTTATTGTTGATGAAATCCAAGCCCTTATCGCTGCCGATTTCGTACTTATCGCCATTCTTGGAGATACCGTACAATTTCTTGGCAGTGTCATTTACGGCGTCGGAAAGCTGCGACACATCGAATCCGAACTGTTTGAAAAGCTCTGCGTTTTCCTGAATGATCTGACGGAGTTCCGGCGTTGCGTTTTTCCAGATATCCTGCAAGATCTCGCCAATGCCGCGTGTCTTCTCCTTGATGGATTTCAAAAAATCTTTGTAGGCCGTTTCCAGATCGTCATACCGCTCGTTGATCGTTTTCTTCTGCGCTTCCAGTTCGGCCAGTGCGGCCTCATAAGCCATGTTCGCCTTGAAGTCCTCAAGGTCTTTCTTGGCCTCGTCCAAGGCTTCCTGTGCGCTGTCAACCTCCTTCTGGTCAGCCACCCACTCCCATTGACCGGTACGGGCATTAAATTGCCGGACGGTCCGCTCGTTCTGCGCGTTAGCAAGCTTGGCCTGTGCCTGTTGGACTGCGAGAATTTTTTCCTCTAGCGTAAGCTGCTCGTCGCGAGTTTCCTTCTCCTGTTTAAGCGACTCGATCTGTTTGTCGATTTCGTCCAGTTCATTTTGTCGCTGCTCAGAAAGGTCGGAAAGCTTGTCCGCCATAACGTCTTGCAGTTCGTTCAGCAGATCATCTGTGCTTTTCAGAGTGCCATTGATTTTTTCCTGCCACTCCCACCATTCAGCAGAGAGCGTGTTGATGTCTGCTTGACTGCCGCCGATGGACCGCAGATACTGCGCCTGCGCATGGAGCGCCTGCTGGATCTGCCGCATCTTATCCTTCTGCGTGTCCTCGCTGGCATTCTGCTTTTCCAGCAAAGTCAGCTCGGATTTCAGAAGCTCGACCTTTTGCTTGTACGCGTCGAGATTTGCGTCGGATGAGCTGCCTCCGCCGCCACCGGTTGAAGTTCCGGTATAGTCGGAGGTGTACTTTGAAAGCTCCTCCATCTGCCTCTTGTACTCTTCCTGCTGTTTTTTGTAGTACTCAGAGGACTTCTTCAGCAGGTATTGAGAAGACCACTGTGCATAGTCTTCCGCGTCCTTCTTCCAGTTCTTTCCCGTCTGCTGATTGAAAAGTCGGCGCATATTGAATTCCTGATTCTCAGCCGACCATGTGTTGGAGGTCATACCGGGAATCAGGCCGATCATCTGTTGAATCTGTTGAGACGTAATAATTGCCGAGGAACCGACGGTCTGAATCTGCGCGATCAGGTTATTGTAGTTTGCCGTCGTAGCCGCATTTTGCAGTTCCAGCTCTTTTTTCGCCAGATCTGCAAGGGCCGTATTTGTGGTGAGCGCCTTTTTCGCGTGCTCGGTCAATTTTCCGTTTGCGTCGAACAGGGACTTCGTAAGTTTTGCAGCGGCGGTATTTGCGTCATAGGTCGCGACCTCGACATCTCCAAGCGCGCCAGTCATATCGTCTGCGCTGCCGGCGGCCCCATCCTCTGCATTTTTAAGCTTCCATGTACCGTCCGCCGCTTTTTCGCAGGCACTCCGATATTCCCACGTTCCGTCTGCAAGCTGTACAAAGCCCTGCGCAAGTCTGGTGTTTGCGCTGTCGATATATCCGAGTTCATCAGCCAGTTTTGCGGATTCCTCAACCGTCAGCCCGGTATTATTTGCAATGAATTGAATCGCGTCTCCGGCGGACAGTGATGAAACTTCAATTTCCTGCGCAGCCGCGGCGAGGCGCAGATAAGCGTCTGCCTGCTCGTCGCTCACTTCCTTTGTCTGAATCATGTTTTGCAGGTCGGCAAGATACTGCTGGGCATTTTTCTTCTGTGCATCCGTCAGCTTGTCGTAAGACGAAGCCCATTCATCCACCTTTGTAAACGCTTCATCGGTACTTTCCACTACAGCGCTGATCTGGATTCCGAAGGTTCCCAGCATGGAAAGCATTTTCTCCAAAGCCTGAGATTCCGTCAAGCCTTCAAGCTTGCCCCAGTCGAAATTCGGGATCGTCTTTGCAATCGCGTTGGCTGCGGCGAGTTCTGAATTGTAATTTGCCCGCGCGGCAGATACCGTTTCATTTGAAATTGCCGCACCGCTGATTTTGGAAGTATAGTATTTCTTTCCTGTATCATCATAGTTTTCTATGACCGAGTTATTCCCTGAATATCCGGTAATATGACCGGCTCCATACAGCTTTTTTCCCGTATGCTTTGCAATTTCTTCAAGGGCATCCAGATAAGCCTCCGCGATTTCCTTGTTGTTGGAAAGCTGTGCATACTCGTCCTGCCACTGCCCCGTCCTGTCCGCAGGTTCGACCTGTTCGAGTGCCCGAAGCTTATCCGTATATTCCTCCAGCGCTTCCTTCGTTTTCTGGATCGCCGACCGGTTTTCTTCCCAGTCCTGATTGAGTTTATCAATCGACGGATGTGCTGCGGCATAGGCCTTCTGAGCCGCCTGAACCGCGACGACGATGTCGGTAATGGCCGCGCCGATTCCAAGCAGCCACGGACTGAGCGAACCGAGCTGGAGCACGGAGCCGACCCGCTGAAAGCTTTTGACAGCCGCTGCAATGGCGAATACACCGGTTTCAGCAGCAGCAAGCGTCAGGATTATATGGCCGAGGTCCGTGTCCAGCAGCTCCACCAGTTCGGTCACAGTCTCAAGCCCGCCCTTCACAGATTCTGTCTCGATCATGTGGTTGACAAGCTCCGTCCACTTGTTGTCAAGGATATTCGCTTTACTCTGCCATGAATCGAGCATGGTGCCGATCTCGCGGTCGGCGCTTCCGGCAGAAGTTGTCACCTTGTCCAGCATTTCAAGGTACATATCGTAATGCTGAATCAACGCGTCGAGCTGATTTGTGCGGAGCTTGCCGCCGAGATCAGATTCGAACTGTGCAAGCTCGGCCTGCGTCAGAACGCCCTCTTTGTATGCCTTTGCAAGACCCGCGACGGCCTCCATGGGATTTACAATGCTGCCTGTAGCCTGCGCCGCTTTCATGGCGTCTTCCGAATACGTCCAGAGGATCTGGCTCAGACTCTCGATCTCATCCTTTGTCCATGTGATGCCGTCTTCCAGTTCGGTTTCGGTATCGCCCATGATATTCAGGATCAGTGCACGCATGGCGCGGGCCGCCATAGAACCGGATTCCTGCGTTGCGGCTGTGATCGTGCCGAGTGCCGCCGTCAGCTGCTCTGCGGTCATGTTTGCCATCGATGCAACGTTCGCGACGAGCGGGAAGCCCTCGGCGATTTTCTGAATCTCGGTCGCATATTCGTTCTCGATTGTATTAGCCGCGTCCAGCACCTTCGACAGCGCCGCAACATTGCCCTCCAGTTTGAACGCTGCATCGGCAGACAACAGGAATTTATTTGCAGTATCGGCATTCACATCTCCGACAAGCTGCGTTTTTGTCGCAAGTTCCGCCATGTCCTCCGACATTTCTTTATAACCGGCTTTGGAGAATGAACCGACGCTGCTTAGATAGTCCGTAACCGAGACGCCGTATTTGGATGCTACGTCATAGCCGTGTTCTCCGATCTTCGACATCTGCGCATCGGTATTGTTTGTGACCTTCTGAATGGCCGTCAGTTCGGTATCAACATCCTTCATGGTTTCCAGCGCAGCCTTCAATTCCTGCACAAGCGCGTTCACAGCATCCCGTGTAAGCTGCCAGACCGTAAGCTGCGGGAACAACCGCCCGAAGGAATCAACCAGACCGTCGCTCTGCGTCACGGCCTGTCCGGTCGCGTCTGCCGCATCTGACGCCGCGCCTGCATACTCCCGTGCACCCCGCGCAGCATCTGTCCAGTCCACGTCGATCACAGACCCCTGCGCTACCGTTGGGCCGTGTGACGTTCCCTGACCAAACACCTCGTAATCGCCCGCCTCCAGCATGGGGACGCTCTGCCCGGCCGCACCGGAAGCACGGATTCGCTGCATCTGCGCATACAGATCGATCAACTGCCGAATCTGGCCTGCGCGGTCTTCCAACGCGCTGTTTCCGGCGGTCAGCCGCGCAAGAAACTGTGCGTCAGCGTCCGATTCCTGTCTCTGCGCATCTGCCATCTGTGAAACCGCCTGCGCAGCAGTCCCCGCCGCAGAAGCCTGTTCTTCCGTCGCAGCCGTTGTTTGCCTGCGGACAGCCAGCGCCTGCATTTCTGCCGAAGCAGCCTGATTGACCTGCGAAATATACTGCAAAAGCGCCTGCACCGCCGCCTGCGCAGAATTGCCCATGCCAGAAAAGGCCGCTGCATTCTGCCCAAGCTGCGCGTCAAGTTCCTGCAAGCCAGTGCGCATCTGCTGAACGGCATCAGAAAGCTGCTCCAGCGCTGCCGCGCCCGCCGTGTCTACCTTTACAGAAATATTCTGATTTTTCAGGCTGTTTATGTCCGCAATAAGCTTATCAAGCTGTGCACGCAGAACCTCTACCTGAATCTGTACTGTGTTTTCATTATTTGCCATTCTTATATTACTCCTTCACCTTGAATCCGCTTTCCGTCAGAGACTTTGCCAGTGCCTCCCGCACAAGCCCGGTTCCGATTGCAAGTTCCTGCGCTTTCTGATGGAACGGGCGTGCCTGCTTTGTTTTGTAAATCGCCGACTTTTTCCATTGATAGCCCTTGCCGCTTTCCACGACCGGCACGATCAGCCGTCCGCTGTCCCGGTCCCGGCTCCTGTCCTGCACCTCCAGCGTCATGGTTGACGGGTCATATTTTGCTTCCATCACGTTCCAGTCCTGCAAGCCGCCGGGTTCGCCGGTGTCATCCCGTCGGATATACGGATGATCTTCACTGCGCTTATAAACCTTCTCGCTGTAGACCTCGGACTCAACCGCTGATGCAATCGCCGCGCGGACAGCATCGGCTACGTCGCCTTCCATTGCCCTTCCGATTGCATCGTCCAGGCGTCGGTTAAAATCCCGGACAAAATCTTCGATTGCCATAAAAAACTCCTTATAAAAGCAGAAGCCCGGCACAGTGCCGGACTCCTGCGGTTTCCGCCCGACTTTTCGGGGGTATTTGAATTTTTCGTTCAATACGAGTCCCGCTCTTTCAGAGTTCGTACCGTTCCCCGTCCTGCACCGTACAGAGCGTTGCGCGGTTCAGAAACGTCTGGCTCAGCGCTTCCCGTGCCACCGTCTGATTTGCGGCCCGTACCCGAACCGTTGTCCGTGTACCGTCTTCATTTTCCCGTGAAAATGTGTAGATCGCCGTTTTTGCAGTCTGCTGCCGGGCCTGCGCCGCAATCTCCGTCCGGTGCCGCTCTGCTTCCTGTTTCAGCTCGAACCATGCAGGCGGCTGTCCGTCGTCTTCGTCTCCGGGCTTCCAGCTTTCCGGAAGGCCCAAATACCCGGCATCGTGCAGCATATTGAGTGTGATCCGGAGCATTTCGCCTGTCTGCGCGTTGAATGAGCCGTCCCATTCAAACCGTTTTTTTAAATTCGTCTTCCAAATGAAGTGTTTTCTTTGCCCGCCGATGTCCAGTCTGGCAACGGCAAGGTAGTGCCATGGCATATGGTTGAACGCGATGCAGACCGGCGTGGATTTCTTCAGCATATCATGTGTGACCAGCATCTGTGCCCTCCGCTTTTTCAAAGCCGTTTCTTGCGGCAATCTGCTGGCCGCAGCGATGAGAGAATTTGCACATTATTGCACACCCCATCTCTGAAAAAGTTCGCCGAGCGTGTTTCCACATTCTGATGCACCCAGCCCAATTTTCTTGAGCAGCGCTTTGATATCATCCGGGACAGGCCCGTAAATCTTTCGCCCGTATGTGCCGTCATATGTGCCGTCATTCTCTGCCGTTGCAGGCGTGACCCCGTTCCGCCGGAGAAATGCGTCAATATCGCTCTCTGCGGCCTCCCGGTGTCTATACTGGACATTGTTGAACGGCGCATAGAGTTCGCTGGGAGCCAGGTTCTTCGCCTTGAGTTCGGCCGTTTTTTTTGCTTCTTCGACGGCCCAATGAAATTCTGACTCATTCGGGCAAACCACATTGATCCACAAAATCGTATCAAGGCCGGGGAGTTCGGGGCGCTCGATCATAAATGCCGGACTTGCGCTGAGCGGGTAAGAAGTGCCGCCCTTGACAAAGTAGCCGCACATCGACGCGTTGCCGATGTAAGCGCAGGCCCGCGCCTTGTCTGCCTCGTCCTTCCATTTTTCCCATGTCGGGAAGCGCTTTGCGTCCACATAAATCCGCATGACCTTCCCCGCAGAGATTCCGTCCTCTGCCACGTCAAAGTATGGCTCGTCACCGGATTTTCCATGAAACTTGTTTCTCCAGAAACTCAAACAATAGACTGATTCACCTGGTTTTCTCATTTACATTTTCCTTTCCGCCGCTTGCTGCGGCCTGCATTTGATCGAATTTTCGCAGCCAATAACGGTCACGGCTTTCTTTTTCCCGTTCCCGCATTTCCTGACTGCTTCGACGGCGTTTTCGCGCATAGTCCCGCATGTACGCCGCACGGGCAGCCCGTATTTTTTCGGTCTCTGTCAAAGGACATTCCTCCCGTCAAAAAATGTTGCAGGGTGCGGCCAACAAAACATAAAGAAAAAGCGCCGGTTTGATACATCTCCTCCAAAAGGAAATCGCACCAAACCAGCGCATATGCTTCTCTATTCTGCTGACCGCACCCCACCCTTTGTTAGCCGGTCTGGTCTGGCGCAGGGGGGTGAGTGAAAGATTTGAAAAGGCGTTCCGCCTTATTTATATTATACCACAAAAACAGTCAAAAGTAAATAATAAACATCAAACAAATTTTCGTATTTCATACTTGGTCCTTAAAGCTTGCCCTCTTTCCGCAGCTTCTCCTTCAGGATCGGAATGACAGCTTCGTAATATCGGAACGTTTTCACGATCTTTGTTGAATGCGCCGCTACATCCAACACCCATTCACCATATTCAGGCTGTTTCAGGTCATATTGGTTTGCGATCCGTCCGACGAGATTCGATGTGATCCCGATTTTCTTGCCGATTTCTCCCGCCGTACACAGATCATAGGGCGACTTCGGAGGAGGGATAATCTCGCTGCCGCAGATAAGCTTTGCAGCGCAGGCATTCAGCGTCTGCTCAAACGGCCCACCCTGATATTGCTGTGCCATCTCACGCAGCAGCTGCGCTTTCTGAAGCTTACAGTTTTCCATGCGAAGCATAATTTCCGCCTGCGCCGTGTCTGTCTGCTTTCGCATGGCATCGAAGGCACAAACATATCTGGCAGAAAACTGGACGCCCTTTTTTCCGGTCATTCGGCTTGCTATAAAATCACAACCCTTGCGTGTTAGAAGATAGCATGGAAGCGTTCGGCCTGTTGAATCTTTGTAGTTGGATTCAATGAAGAAATCACTCAGCCCAAAGTTGGGCTCAGTGGTATTCTTGAGAATTTCAGTGTATCCTCGAATGTCCCTGATAAGATGCCGATGATCCTTTCCAATCATTTCTGCGACTTCACGGCTGTCTATAACATCGACGTTGTTATGATTGATTACTTGTAATTCCTCCATTGCGTTTGCTCCTTTTCCTGCGTCCTCTGGTTTTTCTGGTTCATTCCGCAGCAAACCACTGCTGGATCTCTGCCGCTCCAATGTCAACTGCCTGAAATGCCCGTCTGATCCATGCGTAGCCCATGTCGGTCGTCGGCTGGCGCATGAGGGCATTGTAGAGTTCTAACGCACTGCCGCCGTAGCGCTTGGCCGCAAGGTGCCGGCAGAAGGCCATGCAGACATTGTTTCCCTTCGGCTTGTGATCCTCCCGCGCGGCGGCATACGCAAGACAGATCGCCTCGCAGGCCGTGATGCAGCCCTCCGGCCGCTGCTTTTCCCGGATCGTCAGCCACGGGCCTGTTTTGCTGCTGTTCTCCCGCAGAAGCTTCGCACTCAGAAAATCGGTCTGCCGCTCAGCCATCGCCGCCTCGCGGCTCACCAGCAGCACATCGGGCAACAGATAATTTGTCCCGCGCTCCTTGTTTACGGCCTCCAGCGTGAACTGTGCGCCGCCAAGCGCGTCATACAGGCTGAACGGCTCATCGGCCATTGTGGAATCGACGATGCCGTCAATGACGATATGCACCTGATATCCGCGCCCGTGCTTCTGATTCGCTTCGATATAAAGATGCATGTCCTGGTTCATAAAATCCCTCCGTTTTTAATTTTGTATGGGTTTCTGTTCTGATTTTGTTTCTACACCAAAAATGCTTTTTGTCCCAGAATCGAAAAAATGGCTGCGGGGAATTTTCCCCGCAGTCTTCGCCATTTTCATCTACTTGAAAGTACCTATTGAAAATCAGAGTCCGGATTGCACCCATGCGTTCCAGATGTCCGAAACCTCTTCACCGCGCTCCAGACGCTCCATGCAGAAGAGCATGAATTTTTCAAAGCGGTCAAGATCTTTGACCTCGTGCAGGATTTCCTTGAATTCTTTCAGTTCCTTGTTTTCCATATTATTCATCCTTTCTATTATGCGCTTGCCAGAAGGCGGGCGCGATTTCTGATGTGGTCAATGCGGCGCTGGACTGCCGATTTGCTCATACCCAGCGCGGCGGCGATTTCCCGGACCGTCAGACCCTCGGCCATGTGTTTTCGTTTGTTCCCCCTTGACTGTATTCATTATATATCATTGCGCAACGATATTCGGTAAGCAATGTGCATATAATTACGCAACGATATTTGTGCATTTTTATCGCTGCGTAATGTCTTGCTCGTATGTTAAAGTATGAATGATAAAAAATGGATTTATCCGATAACAGAAGGAGAGTTAAATAGTATGGCAACGTCTAAAGCACAGCAAAAGGCGCAAAACAAATGGATTGCAAAGGCGTATGACCGCATCAACTTGACCGTTCCAAAGGGTCAGAAAGATTTAATTCAGGCCCACGCCGAAGCGCAGGGCGAAAGCACGAACGGGTTTATCAACCGCGCGATCTCGGAGACGATGGAGCGGGACGGGAAGCCGAAAACGGATTGACAACGGCGGGAAACGCCGTATAATGAAAACACGAGGTGAATCGAGATGTTAGATGAAAAAGATTTACAGGCTATCGATGAAATTTTCGCGCACAGAATGAACGTGATTTTGGAATCTGCCATTATGCCGAAATTCAACCTTCTGGCAGAGAATCAAAAGACCATGATGGAAACCCGCATCCCGGAAGACGACTTCGAAGATCTGAAGGAAGACGTGCAGATGCTCCGGGCAATCGTCCGGAAACACAGTCAGGAAATCAAGGAACTGAAGCGCGCCTGACTTGGGGGCACGGAATAAGGGGGCAGGCATATGAAAGTCTACACCATCATCGGCGGT
>OMEC01001327.1_pt1 | contig 10353 bp, 4 predicted proteins | sample 1673401 | NCBI WGS metagenome assembly OMEC01 (sample SAMEA103958110, study PRJEB25191) | human gut metagenome | reverse complement strand
ACCTAAAGGTCTGACTCTTGAGCTTGAGGGCGACAGCAACGACTACATCGGCAAAGGTCTTTCCGGCGGTAAAATTATTGTATATCCTCCGAAAGGTGTTACCTTCAAGGCAGATGAAAACATCATAATCGGCAACGTCGCGTTTTACGGCGCAACCTCCGGCAAGGCATATATCAACGGCGTTGCAGGTGAAAGATTTTGCGTAAGAAACTCCGGCGCAAGAGTTGTTGTTGAGGGAGTCGGCGACCACGGTCTTGAATACATGACGGGCGGCAAGGTTGCAATTCTCGGCAAAACGGGCAGCAACCTTGCAGCAGGCATGAGCGGCGGCGTTGCATATGTTCTTGATGAAGAAAACACGGTTTATTCACGCCTCAACCGCGAGCTTGTGTCGCTTGAGCAGTTGACGCGCAGCGATGATGTTCAGGAGCTTAAGAACATGATTGAAGAGCACGTTGCCGCAACCGGCTCCGAAAAGGGCAAAGAAATTCTCGAAAATTATGAAGAATTTTTGCCGAAATTCAAAAAGATTATGCCTCTTGATTACAAAAAGATGCTTGATCTTATCAACGAATACAACAGCAAGGGTCTCAGCTATGAGCAGGCAGAGATTGTAGCATTCTATAACATTAAAGGAGATGGCAGCAATGGGAAAGACCACAGGCTTCTTAGAGTTTGAGCGTAAAACAAGCCAGGCGGAAGCTCCCCTTGACCGAATAAAGCACTATGACGAGTTCCATACTCCACTCACCCGCGAAGAGCAGGCAGAGCAGGGCGCAAGATGTATGGAATGCGGCGTCCCTTTTTGCCAATTCGGCAAGCCCATTAACGGTATGATCTCAGGCTGTCCGCTCAACAACCTCATACCCGAATGGAACGACCTTGTTTACAGAGGCAATTATGCCGCGGCATATGAAAGGCTTGTCAGAACCAATCCGTTCCCGGAGTTTACAAGCCGCGTATGCCCTGCCCTTTGCGAAAAGGCGTGCACCTGCTCAATAGACAGTCAAAGCGTCAGCGTAAGAGAAAATGAATATGCAATAATCGAAAATGCTTTTGAAGAGGGCATAGTCAAGCCTGCCGCGTCAATTCCGCGCACAGGCAAAAAAATAGCCGTTATCGGTTCGGGACCTGCCGGTCTTGCGGCGGCAGAGAGATTAAACTCGCGCGGACATCATGTTGCGGTCATAGAGCGCGACGATAAACCCGGCGGACTTCTCCGCTACGGCATACCGAACATGAAGCTCGAAAAGCAGATTATCGACAGGCGCATTGATATTATGAAAGCCGACGGAGTCGAATTTTTAACGGATTGTGCGATAAAGACCAAGCACCAGGCAGAAAAAATCAAAAATGAATTTGATGCGGTGGTGCTTGCCTGCGGCGCTTCAAATCCGCGTGATATATCCGCACCGGGCAGAGACGCAAAAGGCATTTATTTTGCTGTTGACTTTTTAAAGGCAACAACAAAAGCTCTGTATAACGGAACTCTCGATGATGAGAGCACATATATCTCGGCAAAAGATAAAAACGTTATTGTAATCGGCGGCGGCGACACGGGCAACGACTGCGTAGGCACAAGCGTTCGCCACGGAGCAAAAAGCGTTATTCAGCTTGAAATGATGCCGAAGCCCCCCGAGAAAAGGCGTGAAAACAATCCTTGGCCGGAATGGCCGCTTGTCTGCAAAACGGACTACGGTCAGGAGGAGGCCGCCGCGCTCTACGGCAGTGACCCGAGAAGATACGAAACAACGGTCAAAGAATTTGTAAAGGACGAAACCGGCAGCCTTTGCGCGGTAATCACCGTCAAACTCGAAAGAGTGCTGAACGAAGAAACCGGCAGATACGTTATGAATCCTATCCCGGGCAGTGAAGAACGCCTTGACGCACAGCTTGTTTTGATTGCCGCAGGATTTTTAGGCTCGCAAAAAGAGGTAACCGATGCCTTTTCGGTCGAAACCGACGCACGCTCAAATGTTGTGTGCGAGAGCGGCACGCATAAAACCTCACAGAAAAAGGTCTTTACCGCAGGCGATATGCACCTCGGGCAGTCGCTTGTGGTCAGAGCCATAAGAGAGGGTCGAGACGCGGCAAAAGAAGTTGACGAATTTCTCATGGGCTATTCAAATTTAATATAATTTATAAAACGGAGTGAAAGGTATTTACTTTTCGCTCCGTTTTTTATGTTTTAATGTAAATAATATTTCTTGTTTTGTAGCATTTTGTCGAATAAAATATTTTCGTTTGTGCAAAGTGACGAAAATTTGTTCACCCTCTTGCAATTTGTAAAAATAGTTGCTATAGTTAAAATACGCTATTCTAAAGAAGAGAAATTTAAGGCTGCATAGGAGGTTGATATTTAAATAAAGAAAGGATAATAAAAATGTTTATAGAATTAACACAAAACGAAAAAACAACAATCCACAATAAATTTAAGAACTCAGGTTTTGAGATAACAGAAATTGACTTGACAACCGCAGAGTTCTCAGTATCCGACAACAACAAAAGCACAAGCTGCATGGTTGAGCTTCCCGATAAAGCAAAGGGATATAACGACTATTCGGCAATAATGCTTTGGACAAATGATGAATCGGGATATTCATCATTCCCTGTTCCGTTATCATATGACAGCGTGATGGGAGAGGGAGAAACCGCAAAACTCATTGACACAAGAATAACATTGCAGGATGTAGAGCCGGGCAAAATCAAAATCACCTTTTCGGTGTATGATGATAATTATGATTACACGTTTTTTGACGACATGATTCTTTCATTAGAAAGCTTAGCTCTCTTTTCGGCACCTTACCTTAATGTTTCTGCAGAAAATACTATTATCGCTGGCACAAACAGCACTCTTTTTGATGTGTATTTTGCATCATATAAAGAATCCCTCATGGTTGAGAGTATCTTTAAAGAAAAGAGAAATATTTTAACCTGTGATTATGATGAAGAAACGGCAAATGATTTGATAAAATATTATACCGTATCATGGCGCGAGCCGACAGGCACAAGTACCGAGCCTGTATTTGACGGCACAAATTATTATGCACCTGTAAGCAAAGTAAATCTCACATATGTTCCGTTTATAAAAATAGACGGATTGATTGGTTACACTTCAGATGCTTACGATAGTTTGGATGAACAAACGAAGCTTAATGCTTCAACCATTAACACCCAAAAGCTCAATGAAGAAATAAGCAAACTTTCGGTAAAAGCACGCTATGTCTTTCTTGAGAAAGACCTGATTTATCCGGTCGGAAACACCGTAAAAGATAACGGTGATAACGGAATTGCAAATGTTAGCAAATGCATTGAATTAGGTTCAAATGTTACTTTGGTAGGTAATAACGCAACATTGTGTGCAGTAACAGGCAGTAATGTTGTCTCGGTTATTTTCGGCAGCAATAAAATCGTGCGTAACCCGAATATGACATACGGTAACACTCACTTTTATAACTTGAATGTTATCGGACGTTATACCGACACAGATAAACCTGCCGACCAGGCGGTGCATTGTGCCAATGTTAATGTAAACGAATCATACACCGCATTGCCTAAAAATGTTACGTTTAACAACTGCAAATTTACGGATTTCTGTTTTGGTATTCACATAAACAACAACGCATATTATGATATACCGCTTTATTGGACATTCGATAACTGCGATTTCAAAACGGGAATGGGCTTTAACTTGACTGGCGTCAAAAATCTGAAGCTTCTCAACTCTCACATTGATAACTGCTTGTCTTCCGGCAAGGGAGAGCACTGCTTCTATGCCGTTTGCAACTGCTCATATATTTCTGTTGATAACTGCTTACTCGAAAATTCGGCAGGAGGAGCTATTCATGAAGTTTATGGTAATCCTGAAACAAGTATCAGCGGATACAATTACAGAAACAGCTATACAAACCTGACAATACATTCTTGCTTAGTAGGATTGGACATAGGCTTAACCTCAAAAGAAACTGTTGTTGATAATGTGAAAATGTTTGACGTTTCAAGGGGTATAAAGCTTCACTCATGCAAAGATGTAATTATTAAAAATGTGATTGCCTCAGGACCTTTTTGTCAAAGGACTAAAAACTTTGCATCCGGCAAAGAAAGAACATACAATGTTTATAAAAAAGGTGACTCCACTGTATTTGGCGATTATTATGCTGTATCTATTTCCGGCAAAGTCGAAGCAATAATACGTGATTGTCATTTTAACTTTGCTTCACTTTTTATGGCAGCGGGTGGTTATTCTGGCAGTGAAATTTACAACCTTTATAATCACTTTGGCAAATTGTTTACAAACGGAATTGCAGAATCAAACGTGACCTTTGATAACTGTATTTTTGAAAGTAATGCAAATTTCTTATCATACGAAGCGGCTTACTCCGCGTGGCTGCCGTTAAACAATGTTATTTTAGGTCACCGAAAAGATACAAATCTCATTGTTGAAAACGGAAGTGTTTCGATAAGATATAAGCACAATATAAGCTTTATAAACAGCCAGTTTCGCATTAGCTCCGAAACGCTGATAAAGCCGATTATATATTTAAAAAGCAATGAAAATTGTCCGTCAAATTATATCTTTGATTCTTGCAAGGTTATGATTTTTATTCAAAATCCTATTGCACAAGATAAAATCACCCTCGCAAGCACATATTTTGCCTGTGCAGATAACAGCGCCGGTGTTACTATAAAAGACACCGTTTTTTATAACAACTACACTTTCGTTAAAACTGCGGATGGCAGCGTTAATGTTCCATATTGCAACAAAAACAGTGTTGATGAGGCAACATCCGGTAACGAATTCCGGACTTATGATAAGTCTCTTTAAAAATCTATTTATTTAAACGGAGGGCTATATATGAAAAGGATAACTAAACGGATATTCAGCGCAATACTTTCTGCAATAATGCTGATATTGGCGTTGCCTTTAACAAGTTTTGCGGCAAGCAAGACATATGTTGATTACGGCGACATAATCGAGTTCGGCTCATATCCTCAAACTCAGGTCAAAGATGCCGAGCTTATAAAAAAGTTTGATAATATCGGCAAAAGCTGGAGGTCATACGGTTATTATTCAGGCAACGGTGAATACGGCAGTATGACTCAGGGCGACTGGATGAAATATGCCGATTTTAAGTATAACGGCAATAAATACCGCGCAGTTACTTTTTCTAAATACAGACCCTCTTATACTTACTGGAATTATGAGGAAAGTAAATCACAACAGTATCTTAACGGTTATAAAATAAATGAAGTATACTATTTTCTTTATGAACCAATAAAATGGAAAGTTGAATCTGCATATGAAGACCATGTTTTTTTAAATAGCTTATATGTTCTGGATTCCCAAGCTTTCAGAAATATAGTTTACGCATATAAGGCTGATTTGGAATATGATGATGTAGTGTATTATTTCAGCAAGCAATTAGATAATCTGCCAAATCATAATCCCGAAACACTTATGTCATATAAAAAATATTATGCACACTTATATGAAGACAGTGATTTAAAAGAATGGCTTAACAGTGATTTTTATAATACTGGTTTCAATGGCAGTGAAAAGGCACAAATCTCAAATACAATTACTACTTTCTGCCGCCAACCGGTATATGATTATGATGAAAGTGCTGAAAGAGAATCAATTGTAACGAGTGGAACTGATTATGCCGCTTCTCAAGGCTTGCGTGCACCACAAGGCCCTTGTAGTTGGTGGACAAAGGACGGTATTTTTGATGCTGATTACAATATTAACGGAGGCTTTGTAAGAATTGAAAACGTTGATTTAGAAGAGGGAGACCCCTTTGAAGGCTGTCTGGCTGACAGTACATGTATCGGAGTTCGACCGGCAATATACACAACTGCTTTTAAGGCTACACCCAAAGGTGTTACATCTGTAAAATCAAAAGATACACCATATTTAGGATCTAACGTTAAATTAAATATTACCGTCAAAAACGCTCCTACAAAAATTCGTTTTGTAGATTCTAAAGGTAATAGCATGACTATCGAAAGAACAAACAGCATGGTAACTGACATTATTACATATCCGGACGGTTCAGAATTATGGAGTATAAATTTTAAGATTAAAGCACTTACTCAAACATATAAGATTTATACAAAATATGCTCAAAGCGGTTGGTATGAAAAACCATATGATTTTACCCTCACCGCCCAAGAGCGTGAAACCGACAAAGACGTATATTCATTCTCGATAGATGAGTGTTACGATGATGTTATGTATGCAGGAGTGCATACGGTCACGGTAGAAACGGGAGTTGACGCGACAAAGGTGCAGTTTTACAAAGACGGCAACACCTGGACTTATTCGGCCGACAACGCAAGCTATGTTATCGAGGACGACAAAAAGATTTGGAGCATAAACATGAACTTCTCGGAGCTCGGCGAGGATATGGAATACTATATCCGCACAAGATCGCAAAAATCCGCATTTGAGTTCACAGACCAGGTAATGAACGTCTGGGTTCGCTTCAAATAACAACCTGAGCCGACGCGACCGCGTCGGCTCTTTTTTCTCGGCGGTGTGATGGCGCACCGCCGATTGCTATGAATTTTCTGTGTTTGATGAACTTTAACCCCTCCGTCACGGCTTCGCCGCGCCATCTCCCCTAAAGTGGAGGCGATATGTGTGTGGTCGAACCGCGATACCGATTTATATACTGCATAAAAATATCCGAGATTCAATTTCTTGAACCTCGGATGTTTGTTATTCTTCGCTGTCGTTGTCTTTCTTTTCTTCTTCTTTTTCTGGTTCTTCTTCAAGGTCTTCTATCACAATTTCTCTCTCTGCCGCGAGCAGTGCCTCCGAGTCCTCCTCGGTTGCGTTCGGACCGAGATCCTGTGCCATCAGCGCGTCAATACCCATAATATCTTTAAGAAGCGTTTCTTTTTCATATGTCGAATCTTCGGTCTGCTTCGGTATAGCTTTTTTACGCTTTTTCTTCACTATTCTTTCTGCTATGAGATAGACAACAACAAATAACAGCGCGGCAGATGAAATACATATGCCTGCCATAAGTCCTTTTGCGGTGTATGAAAATTCGATTTCATGCGTTCCCGCACTCAGGTCAACTGCAAGGAGCGTACCGTCGTTTATTCCGTAGGTTTCTGCCTTTTTGCCGTCAACCGTTACTGTCCAGCCCTCGTCATAGGGAATTGAAGTGTAAAGAACACAGTCGCTTGAAGCATTGAGATTGCCTTTAATATAAGTGTCTTTAAACTCTTTCACATCAAGACCGCCGCTTGCGAGTACCTTGTAGCCTTTGCTGAATTCCTCTTCATTAAATGTTGCAACATAACATTCAATGTTTCCCGAGGAATGGTCTTTATCAATCGTCATTTCTATTGTTACAGCTTCGCCTTCGTCGTGATAGCCGAGGTCAAGAATATACGGCTCGCCTATATCCTGAACTGCCGAGAAATCACCGCAGCTTACGGTTGCTTTTTCAAATGCTCTGCTGTCAATATATGTGTAAACATTGCCTGCCTTTGAGTTGATATAGGTTACCGTGACGGTGGCTGTTTCGGCGGAGTCTATTTTTGAGTATTTAAAGGTTGTTCCGTCAAAAGACGATTCCATGTCGTTGAGGTTAGAAAGCTGAACGTCCGCAACATCCTGCATTGTGTAAATATCGGCAGAAATTCCGCTTGCCATATGCCAGTATTCACTTTGACCCGTGAACGGGTCGTCCGGTGATGAAGAATCCCAATCCTTTAAAGCGGAGGTCGCACAATACGCTATCGGCAAATAGTATTTATTTTCATATGCCGAGAAATTGCCCGTTGTAGAAACATATTTATAAAAGCTGTCGTTCATGTCTGAATTGTCGTTATCAACAATATATTTCAGTGACATCATGGCGTTATATACGGGCGTCTGCTTGTTATAAACATAGCTGTTAATAAAGTTGCTCTTCATGCCGAGTTCTTTTTGCATATTTGCAACCTTTTCATATGCCATTGATGAGAACACCGACACGCCGTTATAGCCGAACCAGCAGTTATCCATCAGTGTGTTTATATCGGTCAGCTCCATGCGGTATCCGTCGCCGCCCTCACGTTCGTCAAGGCTCTTTTTCATTGTCCTGAATTCAGAATATCCGTTGGTGAAATTGGGTTTCACCTGCGTTATCTCAAAGTTGTTTGTGTTGGCTATGGCGGCCTCTGCAAACACACAGCACATTAAGAGGAGTGCGACTGTGGGCTGGTAGTAGCTCGGATTTTTCATCAGCCAAAGCACAAGAGTATAAAGAACCGTGAAAATTACGCTGATTGCAACAGTAGTTGTCGTTACATTACCCTGACCGATTTCTTCTACAATTACGATAAATCCCACAAGCGCAATTCCGCACGCCAAAATGTCTTTGCCCGTAAATTCTTTGATGTGAACAAGTGCTTTGTAAGCTATCGTTATTATAAAGAACGAGTAAATGAATGAAAATCTGAACGGCAAATCGTTCGGAAAGTGGAATGCGTGGATAATAAAGTTCGGAATATTAAAGTTGAATGAAAAGAAGAATATGCCGAGCAATGCGGTGTTAAAAATCTTTTCTTTAATCGGTATTTTTTTGCACATTAAATAAAGCGGAACAAGCATAAGGGTCAAAAGTCCGCTGTAAACATTTGGCAAAACGGTGTCGCCGCTGCTTCTGATTGTGGGAATAACCGACGCAAGGTGGTTTGCAAGAAAATCAAACACGGTGTTGTAGCTTGTGAGAGCCGTCGGCATCGTACCGGATGTCGCGGAGCAAGCCTGCAAAATGTAGTAAGTGGGCACGAGCGCGAAAGCAGTGAGCGTGGCGGCAAGCACCGAGCCGAAAGCAAACAGCAATCCGCTTCTTAAAAACGAAGAGTATTTTATGCAGTCGCCCGTGAGCTTAATTTGCTTTCCGTCTTTTCCGTCTTTGGTACGCGGCTCTTTAACATATTCTTTAATTGAGTGGTTGCCGAAGTAATATACTATATAATAAAGAACGGCAAATATGCACACCATAAATGCCATGTAGTAGTTGGCAAAAAATGTGAGTGCGAGAGCGGCAATATAAAGCTTTGCCTTTCTTTCGTTTATGATTTTTTCAATTCCGAGTGCGACAAGGGGCAAAAGGTACATAGCGTCTATCCACATTACGTTCCAGTAATATGCTATAAAAAATCCGCAGAAAGAATACATTATGCCGAATGCCGAAACCGAGAAATCATTTTTGCCGTGTACCTTTTTGAGGTAATATGCCATGGCTGCCGCCGCGAGGGCGTTTTTGATAAGCACCATAGCACCTATGGATTCGGGTATGTTTTCGTGACCGAAAAGCAAAACGATTATTGCAATCGGGCTTGAAAGGTAGTTGAAGTAGTTACCTAAAAAGCTGCTGCCGGTTCCCGAAGTCCAGGAATAAACAAAGCTTTTAAGTTCTGTCAGTCTGTCATAAAACTCGGCAAACAGCGGACCGTACTGGTGAAAAAGGTCCATTCTCAAAATAGTTTTATCGCCGAACGGAATAACATCAAAGCAATAGTAAACTATCATCATCAGTGCCGCGGAGCACACAAAGGCAAGTATTACAAATATATTTTCATTTATAAAGCGGGAAAAGCGTGAGCTTTTGCCGCCCTTTTTGTTTAAAGCATTTTCGGGTGCCATGTTATTTATCCTCCGTTTATAATTCTTATTCAATTCTATCATATTCTTTCGCTTCTTTCAAGAAAATATGACGGAATTCACAGTTATTTTAATTTTAAGTTCTAATTGAGGACAAGGTATCATAACAATAACTAAGAAATCCGAAAGAGGGGGCTGTGCGATGCAAAGATTTTATAAGGCTTCTTCTTATCTTTCAAAGCGGATTTATCAGGCGGCAAAGGCCGTGCCTGCCGAAACGGCAAAAAATATCAGCGAAATCAGACTGCGCGCAGGCAAGCCCTTGTCGTTTATAAGCTTCGGTTCACGCTTTTTTGTTTCTGTCGGCGGAAGACTTACAGAAATACCCTCCGGCGAACTGCTGACCGTAAGCACGGCGGATATAAAAGAGAGCTTCGCGAGAATTTGCGAATACTCCGTTTATACTTATACAAAAAATATTGCTTCCGGTTTTGTCACAGTAAGCGGAGGCCACAGAGCCGGAATTTACGGCACGGCGGTTTATGAAAAAAATGAAATAACGTCTGTCAGAGATGTGGGCGGAATCAACCTAAGAATATCCCGTGAATTTAAAGGCTGTGCGGAGAAAATGCTGTCTCTTCTCGGCGGAGAAAATTCGGGCAGTTTTCTTTTGTGCGGTGCGCCTGCCACGGGCAAGACCACGCTTTTAAGAGACGCGGCAAGACTTTTGTCAAATACATATT
>OMEC01001325.1_pt1 | contig 10359 bp, 6 predicted proteins | sample 1673401 | NCBI WGS metagenome assembly OMEC01 (sample SAMEA103958110, study PRJEB25191) | human gut metagenome | reverse complement strand
ATCAACAAGCGCACGAAGGCAGGAAAAGGATTTACCATACTTGCGGTTGCCGAGGGAGCCATCTCCAAGGAGGATGCGGCGCTCTCCAAGAAAGAGTACAAGGAAAAAGTGGCAAAGCGGAAATATCCGTCTGTTTCCTACGAGATTGCAGACCGTATATTCAAGGAGACCGGCGTCGAGGTGCGCGTGACTGTACCGGGTCACACACAGCGCGGCGGAAGCCCATGTCCGTATGACCGTGTGCTCTGCACGAGACTCGGTTCGGCGGCGGCAAAAGCGATCATGGACGAGAACTACGGCAACATGGTTGCCATGGTCAATGGCAAGATCAAATATGTACCGCTCGGAGACGTGGCGGGCAAATTAAAAACGGTCGATCCGAACGACCAGATGATAAAAGAAGCAAAGCGGATTGGAATCAGCTTTGGAGATTAAGGTGAGGGAAAAGCATGTCATATCAGGCATTATATCGTAAGTTCCGTCCGCAGGAGTTTGACGATGTAAAAGGACAGGATCATATTGTAACAACGTTAAAGAATCAGATTAAAGCAGACAGAATCGGACATGCTTATCTATTTTGCGGAACCAGAGGAACGGGAAAGACGACGATTGCCAAGATTTTTGCGAAGGCGGTCAACTGTGAGCATCCGGTGGACGGGAGTCCGTGCGGGGAATGTCCGACATGCAGGGCGATTGCGGCAGGCAATTCCATGAACGTGATTGAAATCGATGCGGCTTCCAACAACGGCGTCGACAACATCCGCCAGATCCGCGAGGAGGTGGAGTACCGTCCGACCGAAGGAAAATACAAAGTCTACATTATCGATGAGGTGCATATGCTTTCCATAGGAGCGTTCAATGCACTGCTTAAGACCCTGGAGGAACCGCCGGCGGACCGCCAGCCGGTCCAGACCTATGTGCTGGAGCACGACTGGGGCCTTCTGGCGGATGCCATCCGCCGGGAGCTGGGCCGGGGCGGACAGGTGTATTACCTGCACAATCGGGTGGACAGCATCGATGCCACTGCCGCCCGTCTCCGTGACCTGCTGGGCGAGGACGTTGCTATTGAGACGGCCCACGGCAAGATGGCCGAGGGCCAGCTCAGCGACGTGATGGCCCGCATGGCCGAGGGTGAGATCGACGTGCTGGTCTGCACCACCATTATCGAGACTGGAATCGACATCCCCAACGTCAATACGCTGATCATCGAGGACGCGGACAACATGGGGCTGAGCCAGCTGCACCAGCTGCGGGGCCGCATCGGCCGCAGTCCCCGCCGGGCCTACGCCTATCTGACCTACCGGGCCGGCAAGGTGCTCACCGAGGTGGCCGCCAAGCGTCTGACCGCCATCCGCGAGTATGTAGAGTTTGGCTCCGGCTTCAAGATCGCCATGCGCGACCTGGAGATCCGCGGCGCGGGCAATCTGCTGGGCCCGGAGCAGTCCGGTTACATGATGTCCGTGGGCTATGATATGTACCTGAAGCTGCTGAACGACGCGGTGCTGGAGCAGCAGGGCAAGACCGCCCCCGCCCGGGTGGAGTGTTCCGCTGACATCACCGTGGCGGCCTATATCCCGGAGTCTTACGTTCCCTCCGCCCGGCAGCGCATGGACCTCTACCGCCGCATCGCGGCCCTCCGCACGCCGGAGGACGAGTCCGAGCTCACCGACGAGCTGCTGGACCGCTACGGCGACGTGCCGCCGCCGGTGACGGCGCTGCTGCGGGTGGCGCTGCTCCGCGCCGCCGCTATGGACTGCGGCGTCACCGATATCACCCAGAAGGGCCGCCAGCTGGTGTTCAGCTTTGACGATCGGGTGGATGCCGCCGCGCTGCTGGCGGTGTGCACCATGGCGGCCTACCGCAGCCGCGCGCAGCTGTCCGCCGGGGCAGCGCCCCGCCTGACACTGTATATGCAGCCCGGGGAGGAACCGCTGGCCGCCGCCGGCGCGCTGGTAGAGGCCCTGCGGCTCCACGAGACAGATACACAACAAATGAACGGGGCGCAGACCCCTGAGGAGGCAAAACATGAAGAATAACTGGATCCGTTTTCTGGCGGGCGCGCTGGTGTCCGTCATGCTGGTGGGCGCGTTTGCCCTCACCGGCGGCATGAAGGGCGGTAAGAGCACCGAGGGCCTGCTGTATCAGGCCAGCGGCCTTCACCCGGACGGCGAGATGCTGGTCGTCGACGGTCAGATCGTCACCTGTGAGGAGTACCTCTATTGGGTGGACTACGTCTGTACCTATCTGGCGAGCCAGCTGCCGGACGTGGACTGGAACGCCGCCGTGTCCGAGGGCGGCATTACCTACGGCGACTATGTAAAGCTGGAGGCGGTGAACGCCGCCAAGCGCTTTGCCGTCACTCGCGCCTGGGCAGAGCAGGCGGGCATCGCCCTCACCGACGGCGACATGGCCGCCCTGGCCCTCCAGCGGCAGAAGCTGGTGTCCCTTTACGGCGAGGAGGGCTATCAGCAGCAGTTGGCCCTGATGGGCATCAGCGAGGAGACCTTCGACAGTATGCTGGCCGCCCAGTACCTGAACAGCAGCCTGCAGACGGCCTATGGCCCCGGCGGCAGCCTGTATGACGAGGATGCCGTCCGCGCCTACGCCCAGGAGCAGGGCTATGCCAGCGTCTATGTGCTGACCCTCACCGGCGAAAATGCCGAGACTATGGCCGCCGATCTGCTGGAGCGCTGGCAGAAGGCGGAGGACAAGGCGGCGGAGTACGCCGCCATGTGCGAGGAGCTGCAGCAGGAGGCTGTGGGCGCCGTTACCCTGACCGCCGCTGAGGGCGATCCCCTCAGCGACGCCATCATGGCGCTGGAGCTGGAGGAGCTGACCGCCGTCATTGATCCCTACGGCGATGGCTCCTGCTATGTGATCCTGCGTACCGATCTGGACCTGTCCGTGGCCGCGGACGCCTATTTCCAGCAGGTCCAGAGCGACCGACTGGCCAACGCCTCCGTGGTGTCCAATGCCAAGCTGTACAGCAGCCTGGACGTGGGAGCCTTCTATGACCGAATGACGGAGCTCCGCGCGGAGATGCAGGCCGCCATGGCGGAGGCTGGTGGTCATACCGCCGATGATGGCCATGACCACAGCGCCGACGCCGGTACCGACACGGCGGGGGAGGACACTGCCGATACCGGAGCTGACGCCGAACCGGCGGCGTGAGGATGCGTCATTTCGTCAAAATGACGGGAAACCGCCATTTGATATGCCCGATTTGACGATTTTTTAACGAAGTTGCAATTTGGGATTGACTATTGTTAAAATTATGACTATCATTAGGGATAGACAGGCGCAAGCCTTTGTTGTATACTATCTTCAACATATTTTATAGGAGGTAACTTTCATGAAAGACCTGTATGTTGTCAACTGCTGCCGTACCGCCATCGGTTCCTTTGGCGGCTCCCTGAAGAACACCCCTGCCGCCGAAATGGGTGCCGTGGTGGTCAAGGAGGCTCTGAAGCGCGCAAACGTGGCTCCCGAGAATGTGGATGAGCTGATGTTCGGCTGCATCCTGACCTCTGCCCAGGGCCAGAATGTGGCCCGTCAGGTCTCCATCAAGGCTGGTATCCCCTATTCCGTCCCCGCTTACACCGTGGGCATGGTCTGCGGCTCCGGTATGAAGTCCGTCATTGAGGGCGCCCGTTCCATCCTGGCCGGTGACTCCGACATCGTGGTCTGCGGCGGTACCGAGAACATGAGCGCCGCTCCCTTTGCCTCCATGGACGCCCGCTGGGGCGCTCGTATGGGCGACAAGAAGCTGGTGGACACCATGATCAAGGACGGCCTGTGGGACGCCTATAACAACTATCACATGGGCACCACTGCCGAGAATATCAACGACATCTGGGGTATCACCCGCCGCGAGCAGGACGAGTTCGCCGCCGCCTCCCAGCAGAAGACCGAGGCCGCCCAGGCCGCCGGCAGGTTCGATGACGAGATCGTTCCCGTGATGATCAAGGTCAAGAAGGAGATGGTTCCCTTCGCCAAGGATGAGTATCCCAAGGCCGGTGTCACCGCGGACAGCATCGCCAAGCTGAAGGGCGCGTTCCCCGTGGGCCCCGAGTCCCCCAACCCCGTGGTGGTCAACACCTTCGAGCCCACCGGCTGCCAGGATGCTCCCGATAAGGGCACCCAGCGCGTCACCGCCGCCAACGCCTCCGGCATCAACGACGGCGCTGCCGCCATCGTGCTGGCCTCCGGCGAGGCTGTGGCCAAGTACGGTCTGAAGCCCATGGCCAAGCTGATCGGCTGGGGCCAGGGCGGCGTGGATCCCAAGATCATGGGCGTCGGCCCCGTGCCCGCTTCCCGTCAGGCCATGCAGAAGGCCGGCCTGACCATCGACGATATCGACCTCGTCGAGGCCAACGAAGCCTTCGCCGCGCAGTCCATCGCTGTCGCACGCGAGCTGCACTTTGACATGAGCAAGGTCAACGTCAACGGCGGCGCGATCTCCATCGGCCACCCCGTCGGCGCTTCCGGCGCTCGTATCATCGTCACCCTGCTGCACGAAATGCTCAAGCGCGACGACGCCAAGAAGGGTCTTGCCACCCTCTGCATCGGCGGCGGCCAGGGCGTTGCCACCATCTTCGAGAAGTGCTAAAGCACCGCTAACCCCTGAAAATAAAAGGAGACCTCGAAAGAGGTCTCCTTTTTATTTTCTCCTCTGCACGGCGCAGGGAAAAAAGCAGTGCCCCTGCCGAGACGCAAAAAGGAAGCAGCCCTTTCGGGCTGCCCCTCACGCGCCCTCGCGGGCGCAAGCGCCGTACAGTGCGCCGCGCTGCGATTTAACCCTCCGCCTGCGCGGCGAGGATCGCCTCGTAGATCGTCTGTGGGTCGAGCTTATCATAGTCCGCGCTCGTCGCCATCGCGGCGGCGTCGACCTGCTCGGCGATGAAGTTCGTGAAGTACTCCTCGCGCACCTCATCGGCGGCTGCGGCCTTGTCGAGCGGCAGGCGGAGCAGGATGTGATAGCCGAAGCTGGATTCGACGACTTCACTCACCTCGCCCTCGGAAAGCGCGTAGGCGGCGTCTTCAAACTCCTGCACCATCGAGCCGGTCGTGAAGGTGTAGCCCGTGGGATGGCTCTCGCGGCCGGGATCCTCGCTGTACTCGTCGGCGAGCTCGGCAAAGTAGGAGGCGATGTCGTCGCCGGTGTAGGAATTGAGCTTTTCGACGAGCTCCTCAGCGAGCGCTTTCTTTTCGGCCTTCTGCTCGTCGGTGAGGGCTTCGCCGGTCGTCATGTCCTTCGTCGCAAGCAGGATGTGGTCCGCTGTGATGTAGCCCTGCTCGGCGGCGTAGACGGCGAGGTCCTCGTCGGAGGCGTAGAGCGCGCTGCCCTCGGTATTGTAGAGCTCATAGAGATCCTGATACAGGTAGTTCGAGCGCGCGACGCGGTCATAGGTCTCGCGGCGCATGCCGAGCTTGGCGATCTCGGCCTCAAAAGCTTCCTCGCTGCCGTACTGGTCAATGTAGCTCTGGTCGCTCTCGGCCATGGCGGCCTCCTGCTCGGCGGTAAGCGTCACGCCGTACTTGCTGGCGAGATTTTCAAGCACCAAGTGCTGCTTGACGGACGAGAGCACGCTTGCTTTCACATAGTCGGCGACACTCATGCCGTCGGAGAGGGTGTCGTCCCAGTTGATGGACGAGCCGGTGTAATACTGCATGTAGCTGTTGAGATACGACACGTCGTAGCCGATCCAGTATGCGACAAGGTCGGCGCTCGCGCCGTTGCCGTTCAGGCTTGCGACGATCGCGTCGGGCGCGACGCCGGTCGCTTCGTAGCAGAGACCCTCCTGCATCGTGCCGGAGGTGAAGCCGTTCGAGGGCGAGAGCGACACGACGGCAAAGGTGAGCGCCGCGGTGATGGCCGCCGCGCCAAGGAACGAAAGCAATCTCTTCTTGATCATAATGTTACCTCTTTTTCGTTTTCTTCCTTATTCACACGCAGGTCTCCGACCAGCGTCAAGGCTGTATCCAATGCGTCCTCGTTTGGCGTAAGACGCAGCAGGAGCTTCGGCTCCGTCCCCGTGGCGGAGAGCGTGAGCCGACGGCGGTTCTTCGGCAGTGAGCAGAGGGCCATCACGGCCTCCACGGGGACTGCCTCGGACGCGGCAAAGGTGAAGGTGATCTCGCTGCCGCGCTGCGAGATATCGCTCACACCGATCTGCACGGCCTCCGCGCGCAAAAGCGCGACGTCCATGAGCTTGAGGACCGGCTGGGGCGGCTCGCCGTAGCGGTCGATGAGCTCGTCGAGCAGCTCCTGCGACTGCTCGGCGGTGCGCAGCGCCGCGATGCGGCGGTAGATATCCATGCGCTGCTCGCCCGAGGGAATGTAGCTCTCCGGAAGGTTCGCCGAGACTGTGAGGTCTGCCGAGCATTCGGTGCGCTGCGGCGCCTTTTCACCGCGCTGCTCGAGTACGGCCTCTTCCAAGAGCTGCAAGTACATATCGTAGCCGACGCTCATCATGTAGCCCGACTGCTCGGGGCCGAGCAAATTGCCCGCGCCGCGAATCTCAAGGTCGCGCATCGCGATGCGGAAGCCCGAGCCGAACTCCGCGTATTCGCGGATGGCCGTCAGGCGCTTGGCCGCAACCTCGGTGAGGATCTTGCCCGCGCGGTAGGTCATATAGGCATACGCCCGGCGCGCGCTGCGGCCGATGCGGCCGCGTATCTGGTGCAGCTGAGCGAGGCCGAGGCGGTCGGCGTCCTCGATGATGAGGGTGTTGACATTCGGAATGTCGATGCCCGTCTCGATGATCGTCGTGCAGACGAGCACCTGAATTTCTCCGTCCGAGAGCTGCTGCATCACGGACGACAGACCCTTTTCGTCCATCTTGCCGTGCGCGACGCCGATGGCGACGTCGTCGCCGAGGAGCTTTTTGAGTGTCGCGGCGCAGCGGTCGATGGTCTCCACGCGGTTGTGCATGTAGTAGACCTGCCCGCCGCGCGCGAGCTCGCGCCGGATGGCGTCGGCGATGACGCTCCAGTTATGCTCGAGCACATAGGTCTGCACCGGCTGGCGATCAACGGGCGGGACCTCGATGGTCGACATGTCGCGAATGCCCGAGAGCGCCATGTTGAGCGTTCTGGGGATGGGTGTTGCCGAGAGCGTCAGCGTGTCGACCTGACGCGAGAGCTCCTTGAGCTTTTCCTTGTGCGTTACGCCGAAGCGCTGCTCCTCGTCGATGATGAGAAGGCCAAGGTCCTTGAAGTGCAAACTCTTTTGCAGCAGCGAGTGAGTGCCGATCAAAAGGTCAATCTTTCCCGCGGCGGCATCCTGCAAAATCTGCTTCTTCTGCGCCGGCGTTTTGAAGCGCGAGAGCACTTCGATGCGCACGGGGAACGAGCGGAAGCGGTTCAGCGCCGTCGCGTAGTGCTGCTGGGCGAGCACGGTGGTCGGCACCAGGATTGCCGCCTGCTTGCCGTCGAGTACGCACTTCATCACGGCGCGCAGCGCGACCTCAGTCTTGCCGTAGCCGACGTCGCCGCAGAGCAGGCGGTCCATCGGCGTACTGCGCTCCATGTCGGCCTTGATCTCGGCGATGGCGCGGAGCTGATCGTCGGTCTCTTCGTAGTCGAAGGCTTCTTCAAATTCCTTCTGCCACGGGGAGTCGGGCGAAAAGGCAAAGCCCGGGCGGCGCTGGCGCTCGGCGTAGAGCGCGATGAGCCCCTTGGCAAGATCCTTCGCCGCGGCGCGCGCCTTCGTCTTCGCGCGCGACCAGTCCGTGCCGCCGAGCTTACTGAGCTTCGTGCGTATTTGGCCGTCCTCGTCCTCGCCATGGCCGCCGATGTATTTCGACACCATGTCGAGCTGCGTCGCGGGGACGTATAAGCTGTCGTTGCCCGCATAGCAGATCTTGATATAGTCCTTGTCCACGCCGTCGACGCGCATGCGCTCGATGCCCGCAAAGCGGCCGATGCCGTGGTGGACATGCACGACGAGATCGCCGGGGGAGAGGTCTTCATAGGACCGCAGCGCAGCGCGGGCCGACGTCTCTTTCTTCGGCCGCGCCTTTGCGCGCTTGCCGGAGAGGGGAGCGGTCAGCTGGCCCTCGGTCAGGATGACGAGCTTTAATTGTGGATATTCGCTGCCCGCGCTCAGCGCGCCGAGGCCGATGACGGTCTCGTGCGGGGCGGGGAGGCGGTCGTTTTTCAAGTTGAGCTGCGCGCGGATGTTCCGCTCTTCCAAAAGGCGCCGGAAGTTTTTCGCGCGCGTTTCGTTGCCGCAGAGAACGAGCACGCCGCAGCCTGCGCCAAGATAGCGCTCCATGTCGCCCGCGGCGGTCTCGAGGCTGCCGCCGTAGCTCGGCAGCGATCGCGCGTTCATGCTGAGGATGGCCCTCGGCGGCAGCAGATTGCGCGAGGTGGGGAGCGAATCGAGCAGCAGCACGGGGAACGTGCCCATGCGGTGGCTCAATGCCTCCTGACTGAGCGCGAGCGCGGCGAATTCGCCGCACAAAACGCCCTCTTCGATCAGGGGCTTTACGTCCTCGGAGAGCTCCCAGTGGTAGTTCTTGCTGCGTTCCAAAACGCGCATGCCGTCGCTGACGGCGATCAGCGTGTCGGGTGAAAGATAGTCGAGCGCGCAGACTTCGTCGGGGTAGCACGCGGCCAGGTACCGGTCCATGCCGCCGAGCGGCAGGTCATTACGAAGCCTCTCGGTGTCGCTGCGCAGCGTTTGGACGATGGGGCTGTCCTCGGCCTTTTTCGCGATCTTCTGCGCGGCGCGCCCAAGGCGCTCGAGCATTTTTTCGCGCCCGCCGTCCGAGAGGGCGGGCAGCACCTCTGCCGCGGGCAGGACGGTCAGGGATTTGACGTTCTGCGTGCGGCGCTGGGTCGTCACGTCGAATTCGCCCATCGCGTCGACCTCATCGTCGAAAAACTCGACGCGCACGGGCGCGCTCAGCGTCGACCAGACGTCGAGAATGCCGCCGCGCAGCGCGAACTGGCCGACGCCCTCGACCGTTTCCGCGCGCGTGTAGCCGCTTTCGACAAGTTTTTTCGAGAGCGCGTTCAGGTCAAAGCGGTCGCCGAGCGAAATGTCCGTCACCGCGCCGCGCAGCGTGTCGGGCGGGAGCGTTCGCTGCATCAGACCGTCGACCGTCGCGACCAGGATCGGCGCTTTTCCGGCGGCAAGGCTGCACAGCGAGCCGATGCGCTGCTGCTCCCAGCCGTGGGAGGCGAACACGCGGTCGCGCAGCTGCCATTCGCGCGCGAACAGCAGGCTCACGTCCTCACCGAGCAGCTCATGCAGGTCGCCCGCCATGCGGTTTGCCTCGTTTTCATCCGCGCAGACGATCAAAAGCGGGCGCTGTGTCTTGTGCCGCACGGCAGCGGCAAGCTGCGCGCGGTGCACACCCGAAAGGCCCGACACGGCGATGGGCGATGTGCCCGCGTCAAGCGAGAGCAGCAGCTCGCGCACCTCGGGAAGAGATGCGAGCGCTTCGTTGAGTTTGTTCATCCCCTGCGCCATGCCGTATCCCTCCTCCCGCAGCGCGCAAAAGGGCAGATCCGCCGCAGCCGCGGCGGGTCATGCCCGTGGTTGTCAGTCATTTTATTATATAGGCTTTTGGCAAAAAGTCTATGTCGATTTTTTAAATTTTGGCGGCAAAAAGCGTTCAGCCGTTGTAGCGGTTCTGCGCGGCGCTCACGCCGTCGGTGATGATGCACTCCGCCGCGCCGAGCGCGCGGTCGAGCACACCGTCGATGACCTTGCGCTCATTGGCCGTGAACGGGCCGATGACCCAGTCGACAATGTCGTGCTCCGGCGCGCCGACGCCGACCTTGACGCGCGGGAAAGCGTCGGTGCCGAGGTGCGCGATGATGTTCTTGAGGCCGTTGTGTCCGCCCGCGCTGCCGCTGCCGCGCACGCGGAGCTTGCCGAGCGGGAGCGAAATATCGTCGGAGATGACGATGACGTGGTCAGCGGGAATTTTATAGAACCGCGCCGCCTCGCCCACAGCCTCGCCGGAGAGGTTCATGTAGGTCTGCGGCATCATCAAAAGCACATTCGCCCCGCCAAATTCGATGACTTCCGTCAGCGCGCGGAAGCGCAGGCGGTTGCAGCGCAGATCGCGCTTGTCGATCAGACGCTCCGCGGCCATGAAGCCGATGTTGTGGCGCGTGTTCTCATACTGCTTGCCGTAGTTCCCCAGACAGACGAGCAGCCACTCCGCGGGACCGGTGACTTTCTTTCCAAAAAAGATGAAATTAGAGCCCTCGAAGAAATGTATGCAAAGGCCGAATGTCCGGTAATTTCTAACAACAGCGCACATAGAACTACACCCGATGTTCCTATGATTATTCCTGAAGTTAACCCTGAACATATGGAAATTATTTTTAGTCAAAGAA
>OMEC01001320.1_pt1 | contig 10395 bp, 13 predicted proteins | sample 1673401 | NCBI WGS metagenome assembly OMEC01 (sample SAMEA103958110, study PRJEB25191) | human gut metagenome | reverse complement strand
GACTGCGACGGCGTATTTGTCAGCGTGGGCCGACAGCCCGCCACGGCGCTGGCGGCGGGTCAGCTATCGCTGGACAAGGGCGGCTATATCGTGGCCGGAGAGACCACGGAGACCAGCGTTCCCGGCGTTTACGCCGTGGGCGATGTGCGGACAAAGCCTCTCCGTCAGGTGGTCACCGCCGTGGCAGACGGCGCGGTGGCAGTCCACATGGCGGAGGAATATATCGCGGGAGGCATCTGACATGAAGAAAAAGCTGAAAAAGTGGCTCCGCCCGGTGCTCTTTACCCTTGGCGGCGCGCTAATGGGCCTCGGATACTACGCCCTTGTGGGCTGCTCCACTGGAAGCTGCGCCATCACCGCCAGCCCGGTCAACACCATTCTGTACATGGGGCTGATGGGCTGGCTCCTGTCCGGGATCTTCGGCAGTCAAAGTGCGTGACGAGGCGTGGATGGATCGTCAGGGCATATTGCCATAGAAGTCCATCCACTCGTCAACCCCGGATTTGCTGTGCGAACTCTCCGTGTGAGCCAACTCGTGCACGCTCCTCTCAAACCTCCAAATTAAGAATGTTCAAGTTGAATATTCATTGAATATGACAATTATCGTGCAGTAATGGGAATGATAACTGAAATTTTCGATACCGAGACAGTAAAAGTGGGAACGGCGAAAACCGTTCCCACTTGCGTTTTGTATGCAGCTTTTCCCTGCGTCACATCGTAGAGAAAGATGCCTTCGCCCAGCAACGTATCGTTAGTGTCATGCTTACGGATGTTAAAGAGAACGGAGCAGTCGTGTTTCTTGGAAAGCTGTACAATATCATCCCCGGTAAAAAGCCATTCACCAGGGCCTTTAACAGCGCCCCATCCGCATTCTCATACACCGCAGTGGAGCTACCACCATATTTTTCAGGTAACTGCCCATTTATATGCCGCATCCTCCCTATAGTTCTTTTAGCATAGAAAGGATTTGCGCGCTACTTTGTCAACAGGTCCGTTATTGTACCTTATCAATCCTTGACAGCACCTTATCTAAGTCACGGACAACGTGCCAATTCCGAACAGATTCCGAACATCAGCTCACATTTCTGTCCCAAATAAAGCAAAAAATCCTGAAACCATTGCGGTTTCAGGATTTTAGCTGTCATGCCGTACCACTGTAGATTTTTGAACACCCGGCTCAAAAATGCCATGTGCAAGTCGGAATTCTCCGTTCTTTTTTAACTTTTCTCAAACTTTTTTAATGGGTGCTTTCAAGATCTGCTAATTGGCCGCGTGAAAAACCACATTATGCGAAAACGCTATTTTTCCTCTGGCATCTCGCTCATATCCGCGGCTGCCCCTTCCAAAAGGTCAGTCACGACCTGATTGAGCTGCGCGGCGTTCTTCGGGGAGATGACCGGCGTATTGGACTGTGACTCAATGTCTTTCCTTGTTCGCCCGGCAACCTGTCCGCCAGCTTTAGCAACTTCCAGATTCTCTTGGAAGGTCGAAGGCTTTCGATCCTTTGAAAACTGTGTGGTGGTGGCTTCTGCCAACATATTTAGCACCAGCTCCAGCGTGGTCATGTTATCACGAAGGTTTTCCTATTTAAGCCCCTTCAGATTTTTGTACTGGCGGGTGGACATCCCCGACCATGCGCGGGAGATCTCATCGGTGAGGATGGCGTATTCCACGCCCTTCTGCACGCCGCGGGCATCCCACTCATCTGTCAGTTCCTTACGGACCTGAATGGCTTGCAGCCGCTGGTTGATCCACTCGCGGGTGTAGCCTTTCTTGAGGTAGGTTTCCAATGCCCGCTCGATGGTCAATTCCGGGTCTATGGTTTCCTCAATGCGCTCCCGGCCAACCTGCGCCAGCCAGAGTTTGAACGGCTCTGCCTTCGGCGAAGGGATAGACTGGATGATACGGAGAAGCTGCTCGGTATCGGCCACATCGGTATTGTAGCGTTTTCCATCCTTGGGCGACTTCATTTTCAGTTGCTGACAATTTGTCAGCAACTGATCTGCGCCTTCTTCTTTCAAACGCTGCTTCAGTTTCGCCCAATAGTTACTTGCGCCGCGTTGGTCTGGTTGGTCGGTTAGAACAGCTACCACATCGACAATGGAGAAGTACCATTCTTCCTTTTCCTCGTCCCACGCAGTACGAATGCGCTTGTTCTCGAATAGCTGGATCTTATCATTCTGTGCCATTCTGTTCACCTCACTCCTGCAACAATTCTCTCAGCAATCCCTGGCAGCCCTCCAGCACATCCCGCCAAGTCGACTCGAAGTCCTCGGTGTACCACGGGTCTGCCACATTGCCGGGGCGGGCAGTGTGGTCCATCAGGAGGGACATCTTGCCGGCAAAGTCGCCGCCGCAGATGCGGTACATATTCCGCAGGTTCGCGCTGTCCATGCCGATCAGCAGGTCGTACTTGTCGTAATCCTGATTGGTGAGTTGCCGCGCCGCGTGGCCGTCGCAGGAGATCCCGTGCGCTGCCAGCTTGCGCCGCGCCGGAGGATAAACCGGGTTGCCGATCTCCTCCCGGCTGGTAGCCGCCGATTCGATATGGAACTGTGAAGACAGCCCCGCTTTCTTCACCAAGTCCTTCATCACGAACTCGGCCATGGGGCTGCGGCAGATATTGCCGTGGCAGATAAACAGGATATTCTTCATACTGGTTTTTCTCCGAAAACTCATCATTTTCTACAGTATAGCAGGTATCCACGCTTTCGCCAAGAGCAATTTCCGAATGTTCGGCTCTCTCAATCATCCGCAGCAGCTCCTTTTTGGATAAGCCGCTTTCGGCGGCCTTCCGAATGTACCAGCACCTCTCGTCCATGGTCAATCCGGCCTCCATGATGACCACATTCTGTGTCCAGTTCAGACGCATTGCCGCTGCCAGCAACTCCGGCGCGTCGCCGTACATCCGGTAGAAGTCCCGCATCCGGCGCAGGTTGCGGGGAGAGAAGCCCTCGGCTGCGGGATAGGTGACTTGCAGGTGTTCCGACGCTGCGACAGCGGCACCTTTTTCAGCTCTGCTGCTGACCACTCGACCGATCTCGCGGTACAATTCCATCTGCGGAAGCTGTGCCGCTATGAGCTTGTCCAGTTCGGAAAACAGGACGCTGTAGTCTGCGGGTTTGCGGATGTTCATAGGGCTTCCCCTTTCTAATAATAGTTATTTTAGGACGCACATTCGAATATGTGTTCGATTTATCTATTTACTTGCACGCTATCTTGTGATATAATTACTAAAAAGGCATTTATGCGTTATCCAAATTTGTTGAAATCCGCAATTCCATTGCCCTTTTCATCTAATTTCGAACGAGTATAGTCATTCCTTATTTCAAGATACTGATGATTCAGAAAGGAGAATTTCCATGAAGTTAAAGGCGTTAAGTAATTATGATGGAGATAAATCCACAAGATTTGGAGATTGTATTTTGATATATGATCTTACGTCGATGATTGTATATGACTGCGGACACGGAAAGCACGCTGAATACGTTGAGTCTTTCCTGCAAAAAAACGCTACTATTACTTCAGTCAGTATTGTGGTTTCTCATAATGATAGCGACCATACTAACGGAGTATGTTCATTGTTGGAATGGTTATCTGACCAAGGTAAATATAAAGTTACAGTCTATACTCATCAGTATCTGAAACATTCCAGTACAATTCTAAAAAAAGTTGATGATGGTCGTCGTAACAAGGATAGTATCAGCCAAGCAATATTGATTGAATTCGATAACATCAAAAAAATTATCGAAAAGGCCAAGGAACTCAACATTTCGGCCCAGGAAGCACTTGACGGAGTCTGTATTAGCACCTGTACAATTGTAGGCCCCACAGCTGATGAGTTTACTGATGTTGCAACCAAAGCGATTGATAATCGTGTAGATAACAAAATCGGTGAAGGTGATGCTGCGGAAACGGTGATGAATGCCGCAAGTGTTCAATTGAAATGTACTCTGGATGATGGAAAGACTTTGCTGCTCTGCGGAGATGCTTCACCCGATTACTTAAAAAATCTGATGACCTATGATATCATTCAGTTACCACATCACGGGCAGGAAGATGATGCTAAGGCAATTTTTGGAGTTCTCGGAGGACACGCTTATTCTAAGGACTACCTTATATCGGATAATACTGGCTCTTCTCCTAATAGCGGTGGATCCGAAGATATTGTAAAATATATGAAGGACGAGCGGTATCGGCAAGCATACAATACTAAGGATAAAATTATTGATTTGCCAACCGATTGTTCGTCTGCACATTCTATTTCGAAAAGGAGAACAAGTCTGGGTGATTTGGATAGTATCTAAAGCATTGGTCACATCGGAAGAGTTACTTCTTCGGCATCAATTTATACAAGAAATCACAGGAGTCAAGGTGTCCAACTGGATTGAATGTAATTGCCCAAGTAACCACAAATTCACAAAATCAATTGGGTATTATCGCTGCACCTCCGGCAAAGGTGAATATGGAGTTTTTGTTACTGCACATATGAATTTGGAAGTACAGCCTATTTTACAGCACGTATTGTCTCAGAAAAAGGCCTTGGTGGTAATTAATTCTTGTGCGATGCAGAAAAATTCAAGGCTCGATTGTATCAATGTCGTTAAAGGTAAAAATCCTCATTCTGAAATATTTTACGCTAAACAAGAATTGTCAGATGCAGGATTCTTAATGAACTATATTGAGGATGCCGGTGAGTTTGGATTTCGATCAACCGTATCAGAACGAGAGCTTTTTCAGCAAAGGCATTTAGGACTTGTAAAAGCAATTCGTACGGTTTATGAAAAGGCAATATGAAAATGAATGTGGAATATATCAAGGACTATAAATATAAGGAGCTAAAGCAATATGTTTTGGCTTACCTACTAATTGCAGTCGCTTCTGTTGGATTCTACGTAAAAGATACAATTGGTGCAGTAGGGCTACTATCTGCACTTTCCAGTATGATTGCAATCGATACCTTGGCAGGGGCAATTTGTGCATTAGTGTTCATCTTGAATGAGTTCTGGCCTGATAAAGTTAAGCAACAGATTATTTATAAAGATATGCCAAGTGATACCGTTTTTACAGATATAGCTTCTGGTAAAATAGATGCAGCCGGATTTGATCTCGCAAAAGCAAAAGAAATGTTTGCACATTTATCAAATGCTCCAGCAAATCAGCAAACCGCAGAGTGGAACGATCTTCTGCGAAAATGCAAAGATGCCGAGCGTGGAAATGTTATCGACGCAGAACGGATGCAGTTGATGACGAGAGATATCTGTATGTCAACAATTTCTCTGTTGGTTATGACACTTATCGCATTTGGGGTCTTAGCAGTTGCCTACATGAGCTTAGTGACGGCAATCAAAATACTATACATCCCGCTCGTGTACCTTGTAATAATGTGGTTTGTGACAAAGAAAGCCGCCAAGAGTCGAGCCAATCGCATTGTAGTGTTAGTAATTAAAAATGCTGTTCAGGGATTATAAGCCCAGCTTAGTATCGATTCAATCAAGGCCACAGAGGAAAAAACGGCAGATTTGCTGTTCTTTCCTCTGTGGTCGTGTTTTATAATATCTGCACAATCTGCTCCCACAGAAGGATATGCTTTTCGTCAATGGCTCGGTTGTCGTGGTAATGGCCGAACAGCCAGCAGTGGTATTTTGCTCTTTCCCGTACCTCTTGCAGGAAGTCTGTGAGCCGGTCCGCCTCGTTGTGGCGGCTCCCCATGAGGGCGATGCTGGTGGGAGCGCAGTGGGTGATGATGTAGTCCACCTGCCAGCCGACCGCGTCGAGGTTTCGCCGTGCCTCGGCGTATTCTTTATCGGAGGGCAGCTCCTGCGCCCACCAAGAAATGTGGTTGACGCGGTATCTCGCTCTGGGCTTACGCTGGAGCATCATGAGCCTTCGTTCAAAATCCGGGGCATCCGGCTCCAGAATCCCATCCTCGATGTCGTGGCTTTTTGCGCCGCCCATGGTAAAGAAGCGGTAACCATCCAGCTCAAAGATCTGCCCGCGCATCAGGTGCAGAACATGGGGACGAACGCGATGCACCTTGCCTCCGTGCCACTCCGCAACAGGGTATCGTTCCAGCGCATCATAGTTTTCATGGTTGCGCAGACAAAGGCAAGCGTGAAGGGCAGGCGTTCCAGCCAGTCCAGCGTTTCATCGTCGCGGCTGTCGCCAAACCACACACCCCCGAAGTCTCCGGCGCAGATCATAATGTCCTGCTTTGTCATCCGCGCCTGTTCGGGAAAGTATTTTGGTTTGAATCGCTCAAAATTTCCGTGGAGGTCGCCGGTCACAAATACCATTTTCCCATCTCCTTTTTTAGTTTGATATGCTCTGGCGGATCTCAATGCCGCTCTTGAGCGTCACGCTGATCTCGTTCTTGGACAGCACCTTCACCTGCGCCACCAGCTGCCGGATGGCACTCTCGTCCCATTCCGCGATGTGGGGCACGGCGTTTTCCAGCATCCCCGCGGCATCCCTGATGCGCCGATCCGCTTCGGCGTGTTTCTTATTCTCGGCAAGGATGGTTGCCCGCAGCTCCTTTAGCGCGGTCTGCTCGTCCAATATCTCCTTGAACTGATCCCCATAGGCGATGGGATCATCCGCCGCCTTTTCCAGCAGCCTTTGGAACTGTGCCTCCAGCTCCGTCAGTCTGCGGTCGATGTCACCAAGGCTCATGCCGCTGCCAGGGAACGGGATGACCTCCGCCTCCAACGCCTCCGTGATTTGGCGGATGCGGCCATCCAAGTCCGGCAGGACGGTGTTGAGGGCGGCTATGATTGCCTGTTGGAGCGGCGCCTCGTCCAGCGTGGGCGAGCTGTGGCAGTATTTCTTGCCGTAGTCCAATCGGCTCACACAGCGCCACACAACGCGCTTTCCGTCAGGGCGCGTCCACGTGCAGCGGCGGTACAGCGTTCCGCACTCGCCGCACACCAGACGATCTGAGAGTGCGTAGCGGCTGGTGTAGGCGGCAAGACCGGTGGATGCTCTCTTGGAGGGGCTTTTTGCCGCCTTGCGCCGCGCCATCTCCGCCTGCACCGCGTTGTACTTCTCGCGGCTGACGATGCCCTCGTGGTGGTTCTCTATGAGGTACATGGGGAGCTGCCCCGTGTTTTTGATGACCTTGCGGTTGATGACATCCTGCTGAAAGGTTTTCTGCATCAGCACATCGCCGCAGTATTTCTCATTCCGCAGGATGCTCTTGATATGAGGCAGCGTCCATTGCGGTGACTTTTCGGAATATGTCACGCCCTGCTCATGCAGCTCGTCCCGCAGCATCCGTGTGCTGGCGCCGGCGAGGTATCGCTCGTAGATCCAGCGGACGACCTCTGCCTCCTCCGGGATGATCTCCGGCTTATCGTCCGCGCCCCTGCGGAAGCCATAGAGGTATTTGTACTGGATGGTCGCCTTTCCGCTCTCCATGGCGCGGCGTTTGCCCCATGTGACATTGGCGGAGATGGATTCGCTCTCAGACTGCGCGAAGGCACCGGAGAGCGTGATGCGCAGCTCGCTGTCCTCCTCCAGCGAATTGATGTTCTCCTTTTCAAAGATGACGGCGATGCCCAGCTCCTTGAGAGCCCGTGTGTAGTAGAGGCAGTCCACCGTGTTGCGGGCGAAGCGGGATACCGATTTGGTGAGGACGACGTCTATCTTCCTCTGGCGGCAGTGGCGGATCATGCGCATGAAGTCCTCGCGTTTTTTCACCGAGGTGCCGGTGATGCCCTTGTCGGCGAAGACACCCGCCATGGTCCACACGGGGTTGGACATGATCTTGTCGGTGTAGTATTCCTTTTGCACCTCATAGCTGTTTGCCTGATCCTCCTCCTTGGTGGAGACCCGGCAGTAGGCGGCGACCCTGAGCTGTCTTTGCAGCTCCGCCTGCCGGACCGACTCCGGCTTTGCCGGGATCTTAATGACTCTTGGGGCGGTTTCGTTCACAGCGGATCTCTCCTCTCTATGACCTGTCTGTTCTTCAGCATCACGGTCACGCATTTGTTCGTCACGCACACCTTTGACACCGCGCTTTGCAGCAGCTCCGCGTCCAACTCCGTCATGGGTTTGCGGCCGGTGAGCAGCCGCCGCAGCCGCACGGTTTCGTATTCCGTGTTCCCAATGGTGTCGTATTGCTCTGCCGCCAGTTGAAGGAGCAGTGCTCTGGCGTTGTCCTCGTCGATGGGCTGCCGCTCCAGTGCGGTGGTCAGATCCTCCCGCGTTTTCCCGCAGGCAGCGGCCATCTGGGATGCCGCTGGCTGAATACGGTCGGGGCAGCGTATGAGCTCGTTGAGCAGGTCGGTGACGATCTTCTCAACCCGCTCAGAAGGCGGCGCGCCGCAGAGCCGTCGCAGGGTCTTCTGCGCCGGCGTTTTCTGCGGGGGGCAGGCTCTTGCCGTCCTCTTTTCCGCTGCCGTGCGGAGCTGCTCCGGCTCGATGAGTGCCGGATAGCCTTTCTCTCCGATATAGCGGCTGTCCTCTAAAATACGGGAGACCATGTTTTTGTTCCATGTCCGCCCCTCATAGTAGGGGATCTCCTGTCGGCAGAGTGCCTTGGTCAGCTCACCCAGCGTGGCTCCCGTGCTGTAACCTTGGAAGATAAGCCGTACCAGCTCCGCTTCCTCCGGCAGGATTGTGATCTCGCCCAGCGTCATACGGTAGCCAAAGGGCTGCTTTCGGTTTCCCATTATCGCACCGTCCTCTCAATGGATTCCCGCAGCTCCAGCCCGTTATGCAGGCGAAAGCGGAGGGTATCGTTGCTCTCTATGATAATTTTTTCAACAAGTTCACCCATCAGTTCCGCATCGGGGCGGTCGAGAAAGTCCGGCCCATCCTCCAGCAGGGCTATCAGCTCCCGCGTCCGCTGGGCGGTGGCATCCCCCTCGGCAGCCATAAGTTCCTCTTTGTCCAGCTTGGCCTGCCGGAGCTGACGGGTCAGCTCGTTGCTTTTGGATATAAAAATGTCAGGATCAACGAGGCCGTTTTGCTTGAGAAAGGCCAGCGTTTGATTCTGACTGGAGAGTTCGGATATTTTTTTGTTGATGGAAACGATGTCCTCACTCCAGAGCAGTCTGCGATCACGGATTGTCTGGAGGGTTTCGAGCATCTGCTCCAGAATGGGGAGACTCTGATGCTTGAGTTTATAGTAGAGGCGGCAGAAGGCTTCATTCGTCTGCGCTTCCGGCACGGGCCTGATGGTGCAGTCGCCTTTTTCATCGTGTCGGCAACAGCACCAGTACCATCTGCCATTGACTTGCTTTGCCCGGATGCGGGAGCCGCAGGAGCAGCGCATCCGGACGCAGAGCCTTCCATGAGTGACCGCCTGCCCGACGCTGCGCTTTTGCATCAGTGTCTGTACCTGGTCGAAAGTTTCCCGTGGAATGATGGACGGATGTGTTCCTACTGCGTAATACTGTTCATGCTCACCAGTGTTTTTGTGGCGGGTCGCAGGAAGTGTATCGCTGGTGTAGGTTTTTTGCCACAGGGAATCTCCTGTGTATTTTTCGTTGGTGAGGATGTATCGGACAGAGGCACTGTGCCATTTTTTTCGCTGGCCGCTGGAAATGCCTTCCTCGTTCAACTTTTTTGCGATTGCAATTCTATTAACACCGTTGAGGTACCATTGAAAGATGCGGCAGACCACCAGTGCGGCGTCAGCATCGATTTCTATTTTCCTGCCAACAAGTTTGTAGCCGTAGGCCATGGACGAGGGAAGGAAAGTCCCTGCTTCCATCCTGCGCTGACAGCTCCATCTCATATTGCCGGAGATGGATTCGCTCTCCTTTTGGGCGAAGGCGGCGTAGATGGCGGTGATGAGCTCGCTGCTCACATTGGCGGTATCGATGCCCTCGCGTTCGAAGCGGACATTGACACCCAGCTCCTTCAGCTCCCGCACCGCCTCCAGACAGTCCTTGGTGTTCCGGGCGAAGCGGGAGATGGATTTGACGAGGATCTGGTCGATGAGCCCTCTGCGGCAGTCCGCCATCATACGCTGGAAGTCCTCCCGCTTTGCGGTGGAGGGCGGCACGGCCCGTATCCGCGTCTATGGTATTCCGGATTTTGATTACGCCGATGTGAAGCTGGATCAGAAGGCAAATCTGGACTGTTCGCTTGTCAAGCTCTCTCCGCTGGTGGCTGGGGCATCGGACACACAGCCGCCCAACCGGCAGCCGGTGAACCCCCGCGTATGGTTTGAGACACGTGGCCGCACCGTATTGGAGGCGCTGGTCACCGACCTGAACTCCAGAGGCCACAGCAGCCTGACCGTGCAGGAAAACGGTGAGGTTTTTGTGCAGGCCAAGGAAAACGAAGCGGAACCGGCAAAGGAAACCTTTCTGGACTTTCCTGAAAAGGTCTACTGGCCGCAGCTGGTCAAGGTTTTGGAGGAAGAAGGCTACGCTGCCGACGCAA
>OMEC01001311.1_pt1 | contig 10460 bp, 6 predicted proteins | sample 1673401 | NCBI WGS metagenome assembly OMEC01 (sample SAMEA103958110, study PRJEB25191) | human gut metagenome | reverse complement strand
CGGCACCGCCATTTTCACCCGCCGCCAGCCGCTGTCCGTCACCTATGACTTCGGCCCGGATATCCACCGGCACGAGGGACGGGTCATCACCGCCGAGTACGAGGATTTTTATCTGGTGTGCTGCTATACCCCCAACTCCAAGGATCAGCTGTCCCGGCTGGACTACCGCATGGAGTGGGAGGACGATATCCGGGCGTACCTGCTGGAGCTGGACGGCAAGAAGCCGGTGGTCTACTGTGGCGACCTGAACGTGGCCCATCAGGAGATCGACCTGAAAAACCCCAAGACCAACCGCATGAACCCCGGCTTCTCCGACGAGGAGCGGGCCAAGATGACCCAACTGCTCTCCAGCGGCTTTGCCGATACCTTCCGCACATTGTATCCCGACCGCACCGGAGCCTATTCCTGGTGGAGCTATCGCTTCCATGCCCGGCAGAACAACGCAGGATGGCGCATCGACTACTTCATCGTGTCCCAGCGTCTGCTGCCCCGTGTGAAAAACGCCGATATCTGGCCGGAGATCACCGGCAGCGACCACTGTCCCGTGGTGCTGGAGCTGACGGAAGAATAAAAAAATGTCTGCCGCGAAAGCGGCAGACATTTTTTACAGATGCGCATAGATTTTCGCACCGGAGGTTTTCAGCCACCGCAGCAGCACCAGCGCCAGCACGATAAACAGCGCCGTGGCCGCCAGCAGGAACGCCGCCGCGCCCAAATGAGCCATCAGGGCGTAGTACAGGAAGCCCAGTCCCGCTGCCAGCACCCAACCGCCGAACATGGACAGGAATACCGCCAACCCCTGCTTGATGGGAGCCACCTCGCTGGTCCAGGTGAGGTTGGGCCGCTTCAGCCCCATGAACAGGCCGAAGGCGGCGGACAGCACCACGTATACCATGGGGACGACCACCACCAGCGCCGCGTGAAGGAAGTCCAGACCGGACACCGCCGCCACGCACACGGCGCACAGCATCAGCGGCAGCTCCGTGATCAGCAGGTGCAGCCCCAGCTTGGCCCGCAGCGCCTGCCACGGGTCGATGGGCAGCGACTGGGCGATCCACAGGCTCTTGCCCTCCAGCGACACCGACGGCGCGGTAATGTCGTTGCTGCCTGCCAGCAGGCACAGACACAGCGCCGCCAGCACCGGCACGAAGTCCTCGCTTCCGGCGAACAGGGCGTTCATCATCAGGAACACCTCACGTCCCTTGATAAGAGCCGCCACCGCCAGAATCAGCAGAAACACCGTGCCCAGACCGCAGTTCAGCATGTAGAGGGGACTGGCGGTGAACCGGCCCAACTCCTTACGCAGCAGCGCGGCGGCAGGGGAGGTCTGCATGGCGGCCTTCTCCCGATAGACCGCCTTGGCGGTGTTGCCGGAGGCGGTAGCGATGTTCAGGAAGCTGCGGGCGATGAGATACCACACCAGCGCCAGCAGGGCGATCACCACGGCGGAGACGATCAGCATCGCCGCACCGTCGCCGCAGCCCACCCGGCCAAAGAGGTACAGGGGAAAGACGCTGCCCTTGATCCTGTCGCCGACGCTGGCGGCATTCAGCAGCAGACTGCCGATCAGCGCCTGAGACCGGAAGCAGACGAAATAGTACAACCCGAAAAACACCAGCGATACCAGCACCGTGATAAAGCTCTTGTTCTTCAGCTTCAGGCTGATTTTCGCCACCACCCAGCCCAGCGCGCAGGACAGCGCCAGCACGAACAGCGAGATAACGATCAGCAGCACCACGCCGCCCAGCACGGCAGGGCCCACGTTGTCGGCATGGGACGTACCGCCGATGAGCGCCTCGCCCATCATCGCAAATTCCACGAGCCGCTCCCCTGAAAAGGGACGTCCCAACAGTTCGTTCACGCCCCAAACCGCTGCGGCCGACGAAGCCGCACTCGACCCGATGCCGCTGCCGGGAGCGATCTTTTCGAGGATCGTAACCTCGACCCGCACGGGTTTTTCGTATGCCCCGAGCAGTGCCATCACCGCCGGGGTAATCACGTTGTCCTCGTTTTTGGCGGGAAGTTCCTTCCCGCTGCGGTTGCGGATAACGAGCCCCCCGGCACCTTCTTCGATGCCGACCTCCAGCAGGTCGCCCACGCCGTCGAGCGTCAGCCCCATCACATCGAAGCCGCAACCCAGGTTCGCCACCGTTCCCGGGGCGAAAACTTTGATATATCGCATGATAAAATCTCCTTTTGAATGAAACCACCTTTGATCGAACCGGGCTTTCCGTTCCGGCAGCCTTGGCCGGAAAATGCATAACGGGTATGCTCGTGACGGAAAAATAACAACTACACCCCCACAGGGGTTGTCGTTGTCGTCGTCATTGTAGTGGCGGTAGCGGAGATAAGGACGGTGAAAGAAACGGTGCACGCCACCGGGCTGCAGGCTACCCCGCATCCCCCGGTCATCGTATGGTTCCGTTTCATATCCATCGGGGACAAATATAAAACAAAAAAATTTAATATCCAAATTCGGGTAACAAATCGTAAGACGCCCTAAAAAGCACTGGCAGCCGCTTTATATATAATAGGAGTAGTCCGGAAAGGCTGAAAATACCGAACTTGACGACAAACCGTAAGATATTAGGGGTTCCTGGAAGGCCTGCTTTCCTCCGAATCGGGCTAAAAGCGGTTAAAAGGCCAAAAAATACGGTTTCAAACTGTAAGATAAAAAACCTCTATCCGGGTCGTCATAAAGCGCAAGAGGGGATATAGGTTCCGGATTATCACATTATTAAATTTTTTGCAAAATTATTTTGACGAAACGATTTTATATCCCTATCTTTGAAACGGAACAAACACGCAAATTCCGGACATGAACGCCCAGAACCATTCGAATAATAACGTCATTAATCTGCTGCTCGTCGTCTTTGGCAAGATAACGGGAGAAAGGTGATGTGTATATCCGAAAGATGATAAAAAGGCCTTTCTCCCGATGGAGAAAGGTTTTTTATTATCCGGGCAGATGGCAAAGGCACAATATGCAGAAAACAAGAAGAAGATGAAACACCCACTCAGAAGTGCCGTCACGACGACGGGCCGGCGCATGGCCGGAGCCAGGAGCCTGTGGCGTGCCAACGGCATGCGCGAAGAGCAGTTCGGCCGTCCGGTCATCGGCATCGCCAACTCGTTCACCCAGCTGGTTCCGGGACACGTGCACCTGCACGAGATCGGACAATACGTCAAGCAGCGGATCGAAGCGCTCGGCTGTTTCGCCGCGGAATTCAACACCATCGCCATCGACGACGGCATCGCCATGGGGCACGACGGCATGCTTTATTCGCTGCCCTCGCGCGAGATCATTGCCGACAGCGTCGAATATATGGCCAATGCCCACAAGGTCGACGCACTGGTCTGCATCTCGAACTGCGACAAGATCACCCCGGGCATGCTGATGGCCGCCATGCGGCTCGACATCCCGACCGTCTTCGTATCGGGCGGGCCGATGGAGGCGGGGCATCTCGGCGAGCGGGCGCTCGACCTGATCGACGCCATGGTAATGGCTGCCGACGAAAATTGCAGCGACGAACAGGTGGCGCGCGTCGAACGCGCCGCATGCCCCGGCTGCGGTTCGTGCTCGGGGATGTTCACCGCCAACTCGATGAACTGCCTGACCGAAGCGCTCGGGCTCTCGCTCCCGGGCAACGGCACCGTCGTGGCCACGCATGTCAACCGCCGCCGCCTGTTCGAAGAGGCCGCAGCGCTGATCGTCCGCAATGCCGAACGCTATTACTTCGAGGGCGACGACTCGGTGCTCCCGCGCTCGGTGGCCACGAAGGCAGCCTTCGAGAATGCCATGTCGCTCGACATCGCCATGGGCGGCTCGACCAACACGGTGCTGCACCTGCTGGCCGTAGCCCACGAGGCCGGGGTGGATTTCACGATGCAGGATATCGACCGCCTTTCGCGCCGGGTGCCCGTGCTGTGCAAGGTCGCCCCCAACTCGCATTACCATATCCAGGATGTCAACCGTGCGGGCGGCATCCTCTCGATCCTGGGCGAACTCGCCCGCGGCGGATTGCTCGACACCTCGGCCGGGAGGGTCGACGGGCGCACGCTCGGCCAGGCCATCGCGGCCTTCGACCTGCGGAGCGAAACGGCAAGCAGCGAAGCCAAACAGCGCTACCTGAGCGCCCCTGGCGGCCTTTACAGCCGGGAGCTGGGCACACAACGGACTTATTACGACACACCGGACACCGACCGCACGGCAGGCTGCATCCGCGATCTGGAACACGCCTATTTCCGCGACGGCGGGCTGGCCGTACTGACGGGCAACATCGCCCGCCGGGGCTGCATCGTCAAGACGGCCGGCGTCGACGCGTCGCTGTTTGTCTTCCGCGGGCGCGCCCGCGTCTACGAATCGCAGGAGCAGGCCATCGGCGGCATCCTCGGCGGCGAGGTGCAGGCCGGCGACGTCGTTGTCATACGCTATGAAGGCCCCAAGGGCGGCCCCGGAATGCAGGAGATGCTCTACCCCACATCGTACCTCAAATCCAGACACCTCGACAAAGCCTGCGCGCTGATTACCGACGGCCGCTTCTCGGGCGGAACGTCGGGGTTGTCGATCGGTCACGTCTCGCCCGAAGCGGCTTCGGGCGGGGAGATCGCCGTCATCCGCACGGGCGACGAGATCGAGATCGACATCCCGCGGCGCTCGATCCGCCTCATGGCCAGCGACGACGAAATCGCCGCGCGCATGGCCGCACAGCAGCATTTCCGCCCCGCGGCACGCGACCGCCGCATACCCGCGTCGCTAAGGGCCTATGCCAAGCTGGTCAGCTCGGCCGACAAAGGGGCCGTACGCATCGTCGAAGAAGAATAAAACCGGACAACACCATGAATACGAACACGACAACCAGAACCGAAGGACAACAGCCCGGCCCTTGTATCACAGGGTCGCAGGCCCTGCTCGAATCGTTCCTGCGCGAGGGTGTGGACACGCTTTTCGGGTATCCCGGAGGAGCCATCATCCCCGTTTACGATGCGCTTTTCGACTACCGCGACCGGCTGCGCCACATCCTTGTCCGCCATGAACAGGGCGCCGTACATGCCGCGCAGGGCTACGCCCGCGTCAGCGGCCGCGTAGGGGTTTGCCTGGTCACCTCGGGCCCGGGGGCGACAAACACCGTGACCGGACTGGCCGACGCGCTGATGGACTCCACGCCGCTGGTACTGGTGACCGGACAGGTGGGTTCGTCGTTGCTGGGCACCGACGCCTTCCAGGAAACCAACTTCGTGGGCATCACGCAGGCCGTAACCAAATGGAACTGCCAGGTCAAGCGTACCGAAGACATTCCCGGGGCGATTGCCAAGGCGTTCTATATCGCCCGTTCGGGACGTCCGGGCCCCGTGGTGGTGGACATCACCAAGGACGCCCAGTGCGGGACGGCCCCGTTCCGCTACGAGAGGCTGACGTCCATCCGCAGCTACGTCCCCGCACCCGCGCCCGCCGAGGAGTGCATCGCCGAGGCGGTACGGCTGATCGACGCCGCACAACGGCCGCTGCTGATGGCGGGACAGGGCGTGATCCTCGGAAATGCCGAAGAAGAATTGCAGGCCTTCCTCGCAAAGAGCGGCATACCGGTCGCCTCGACCCTGCTGGGCCTGTCGGCCGTGCCGACCTCCTCGCCGCAGTATGTCGGCATGCTGGGCATGCACGGCAACTACGGCCCCAACATCCGCAACCAGGAGTGCGACCTGCTCATCGCCGTGGGGATGCGTTTCGACGACCGCGTGACGGGCAACCCCAAATGTTTCGGGGCGAACGCCAAGGTCATCCACCTGGAGATCGACCCCGCCGAAATCGACAAGATCGTACACGCCGACGTGGCCGTCATCGGCGACGTGAAACAAACGCTCCCGCTGCTCACCCAAAGGATCCGCTCCGCCGCGCACAAGGCCTGGATCGAAGGGTTCCGCGCCTGCGACAAAGTCGAATACGAGGCGGTCGTCCGCAAGGCGATCCGCCCGGAAGGCGGCCGCATCCGCATGGGCGAGGTCGTAGATACCGTAGCGCATGCCTACGACAACGACGCGGTGCTGGTGACCGACGTCGGGCAGCAGCAGATGTTCGCGGCGCGCTATTTCGGGTTCCGCCGCAGCCGCAGCCTGGTAACTTCGGGCGGTCTGGGCACGATGGGCTTCGGGCTTCCGGCCGCCATCGGCGCCAAACTGGGCGCCCCCGACCGCGAGGTATGCCTCTTCGCGGGCGACGGCGGGCTGCAGATGACCATCCAGGAGCTGGGGACGATCTTCCAGTCGCAGGTCGCCGTAAAGATCGTATTGCTCAACAACTCCTATCTGGGCATGGTACGGCAGTGGCAGGAACTCTTCTACGACCGCCGCTACTCGTTCACCGAACTGGCGAACCCCGACTTCGGGCTGATCGCCCGCGGCAACGGCATCGCCTACCGCTGCGTGGAGCGGCGCGAGGAGCTGGCCGGGGCGGTGGCCGGGATGAAAGCCTGCAAAGGCGCCTACCTGTTGGAGGTGCGCGTCGAAAGCGAAGAAAACGTATTCCCGATGGTGCCGGCCGGCGCCCCCGTGTCGGCGATCCGGCTCGAATAAACCGAACGAGGTATGGAACAAGAGTATATCATCACCGTATTTTCGGAGAACAAGGTCGGGCTGCTGAGCCAGATCACGACGGTCTTCACGTGCCGCAACGTCAACATCGAAAGCCTGACGACTTCCGAGTCGGCGCTCGCGGGCATCCATAAATTCACGATCGTCGTCCGCACCGGCCCCGACCGGGTCGAGAAGCTCGCGCGGCAGGTCGAGAAGAAGATCGACGTGCTCAAGGTCTTCGTCTACACCTCGGACGAAGTCGTGCAGCAGGAGATCGCCCTTTATAAAGTCACGCGCAGCCGCAACGTCGAGAAACTCGTACGCGAGCACAATGTCCGCATTCTGGAGATCGATGACGACTACATCGTCGTCGAGAAAACCGGCCATAAGGCCGAGACGCAGGCGTTGTTTCGCCTGCTGCAACCCTTCGGCGTGCAGCAGTTCGTGCGCAGCGGCACGGTGGCCATCATCAAATCGCGGCGCGAGCTGCTCAACGAATACCTCGAAGAACTCGAGAGGAACAGACAAAGAACGGATTCATTTTAACTTTTAAAACTCATACAACTATGGCACAGATCAATTTCGGCGGAGTAGAAGAGAAGGTCGTTACCCGCGAAGAGTTTCCCCTGGAAAAAGCACGCAAAGTCCTCAGGGACGAAACCATCGCCGTAATCGGCTACGGCGTACAGGGGCCGGGGCAGTCGCTCAACCTCAAGGACAACGGATTCAACGTCATCGTCGGACAGCGCGAAGGCTCGAAAAGCTGGGACAAGGCCGTCGCCGACGGCTGGGTACCGGGCGAGACGCTCTTCGGGATCGAAGAGGCCGCCCGGCGCGCAACGATCATCCAGTACCTGCTCTCCGACGCCGGGCAGATCGCCGTATGGCCGACGATCGAGAAACACCTCGCGCCGGGCAAGGCGCTCTACTTCTCGCACGGCTTCGGCATCACCTACAAGGAGCGCACGGGCATCGTGCCGCCGGCCGACGTAGACGTGATCCTGGTCGCCCCGAAAGGCTCGGGGACTTCGCTGCGCCGCATGTTCCTCGAGGGCCGCGGCCTGAATTCGAGCTACGCCGTATTCCAGGACGCCACGGGGCGCGCATTCGAACGCGTGGTGGCGCTGGGCATCGGCGTAGGTTCGGGCTACCTGTTCGAAACCGACTTCAAGCGGGAGGTTTACTCCGACCTGACGGGCGAGCGCGGCACGCTGATGGGTGCCATCCAGGGTATTTTCGCGGCCCAGTACGACACGCTGCGCGCCCACGGGCACACCCCTTCGGAGGCTTTCAACGAAACGGTCGAGGAGCTGACCCAGTCGCTCATGCCGTTGGTGGCCGAGAACGGCATGGACTGGATGTACGCCAACTGCTCGACCACGGCACAACGCGGTGCGTTGGACTGGTGGAAACGCTTCCGCGATGCCACCAAACCCGTCTTCGAAGAGCTTTACGGCGAAGTGGCCGCCGGCAACGAGGCGCAGCGCTCGATCGACCTGAACAGCAAACCTGACTACCGCGAGAAACTCAACGAGGAGCTGCGCGAGATGCGTGAAAGCGAGATGTGGCAGACAGGCGCCGTGGTGCGCAAGCTCCGCCCGGAGAACAACTGATCCCCCGGAAGGCCTTGCAATTTTTCAGATTGTTTCGCGCTCCGGCGGGTCGTGTCCGCCGCCTCCGGCACCGCTTGTAAATCCGGCCTTCCCCGAGCCCCCGCCCCGGCGGGGACTTGAGAGGCGGCGACGCGGCGGGATTCCCGCAGCGGGACACAGGCGGCCGGCAATTAACAGTTTTGTAACGTAATATACAACAACAATCAATCTATGTGTGGTTTCGTAGGACTATTTGACATCCGCCGGAAATCGGATGCGCTGCGTGGGCAGGTACTGAAAATGTCGAAGCAGATACGGCACCGGGGCCCCGACTGGTCGGGTGTCTACTGCGGCGAGCGGGCGATCCTTTCGCACGAGCGGCTTTCGATCGTCGACCCCCAGTCGGGCGGTCAACCCCTGTTCAGCTGCGACGGGAAACAGGTGCTGGCCGTGAACGGCGAGATATACAACCATCAGGAGATCCGCGCCGAGCTGGCCGGCGAATACGATTTTCGGACAGGCTCGGACTGCGAGGTGATCCTGCCGCTCTACCGCAAGCTGGGCGTCGGGCTGCTGGAAAAAATCAGCGGCATCTTCGCCTTCGCGCTGTACGACATCGAAAAGGACGAATACCTGATCGCCCGCGACCCGGTCGGCGTCATCCCGCTCTACATCGGCTGGGACAGCGACGAGCAATTCTACGTCGCATCGGAACAGAAAGCCCTCGAAGGGATATGCAGCACCATCCGGCCGTTCCTGCCCGGGCACTACTGGTCGAGCCGCGAGGGGAAAATGGTGCGCTGGTACAAGCGCGACTGGTTCGAGTACGACGCCGTGAAGGACAACGGCGCCGACATACAGGCGCTGCGCGAGGCGCTGGAATCGGCCGTCAAGCGGCAGCTCATGTCGGACGTACCCTACGGCGTACTGCTGTCGGGCGGCCTCGACTCGTCGATCATCTCGGCCGTCGCCAAGAAATACGCCGACCGGCGCGTCGAATCGAACGACCGCGACCGGGCCTGGTGGCCGCAGCTCCACTCGTTCGCCATCGGGCTGAAAGGGGCGCCCGACCTGGCGGCGGCACGCAAGGTCGCCGACCATATCGGCACCGTACACCACGAAATCAACTACACCGTACAGGAGGGGCTGGATGCCGTGCGCGACGTGATCTATTATATCGAGACCTACGACGTGACGACCGTACGCGCCTCGACGCCGATGTACCTGCTGGCGCGCGTCATCAAGTCGATGGGCATCAAGATGGTGCTCTCGGGCGAGGGTGCCGACGAGGTTTTCGGCGGCTACCTCTATTTCCACAAGGCGCCCGACGCCCGTGCCTTCCACGAGGAAACCGTGCGCAAGATCAGTAAGCTGCACCTCTACGACTGCCTGCGCGCCAACAAGTCGCTCTCGGCATGGGGTGTCGAGGGGCGCGTGCCGTTCCTCGACAAGGAGTTCCTCGACGTAGCGATGCGCATCAACCCGGCGGCGAAAATGGCCAAGGACGGGCATATCGAAAAATGGATCCTGCGCAAGGCGTTCGAGGACATGCTCCCCTCCGAGATCGTATGGCGTCAGAAAGAACAGTTCTCCGACGGCGTAGGCTACAACTGGATCGACACGCTCAAGCAGCTGACCGCAGAGGCGGTCTCCGACCGCGAGATGGAACACGCTGCGGAGCGTTTCCCGATCAACCCGCCCCGCAACAAGGAGGAGTACTATTACCGTACGATCTTCGAGGAACACTTCCCGTCGCATACGGCAGCGCAGTGCGTACCGTCGGTACCGTCGGTAGCGTGCAGCACCGCCGAAGCGCTGGCCTGGGACAAGGCGTTCCGCGACATGAACGAACCGTCGGGGCGCGCCGTGCTGGGCATACACAACACCGACCTGACACACGACACCCACCGACCCGAAACCGACTGAACCCGGTAAGGCCCCTGCTTCGGCAGGGGCCTTCCTTTATCGGATCGGAATTCATAAACGGCATCGCCCCGGCCACAGACACCTGTGACCGGAGCGATTTCTTGTGCCCTGAGTGGCCGGACAGCCCCGCGCCCGGCATCAGCGCCGCGGCTTCTTCGCGTCGGGTTTGCGGCGGGAACGGCGGGCGGCAGGTGCTACGGGTTTTCGCGCAGGGACACGTTTTGCGGCGGGCTTCCCGTCCCCGGGGTCTGCCCCGGGTGCTTCGGAAACTTCCGCAGCCGGGATATTCCCTGCGGCAGGTGCAGGGACTGCGGGGGCAGCGCCCGCCGTCCGGCGCGGCTTCCTGCGCACCGACCAGCCGAAGTGGCCGAT
>OMEC01001307.1_pt1 | contig 10465 bp, 7 predicted proteins | sample 1673401 | NCBI WGS metagenome assembly OMEC01 (sample SAMEA103958110, study PRJEB25191) | human gut metagenome | reverse complement strand
CATTACTTCTAAAGTATGCGATAAATTTCCGAATGTGAGAATAGGTATTCACTGCCATAACGACACGGGCTGTGCGGTTGCGAACTCCATGGCAGCGGTTGCGGCAGGCGCGGTTCATGTTCAGGGCACATTCATAGGCTTCGGTGAAAGATGCGGCAATGCAGACCTTAGCACAATAATCGCAAACCTCACCTTAAAGTGCGGCTGTGACCTCGGCATTGACCTCTCAAGCCTCAAAATCACGGCAAGAAAAATTGCCGAGATTGCAAACATCAGACTTAAAAGCAATCACCCCTATGTCGGCAAAAGCGCATTTGCTCATAAGGGCGGTATGCACATAGACGGTGTGCAGAAATGCTCAAAATCCTTTGAGCACGTTCCGCCGGAATCTGTCGGCAACGAGAGAAAATTCCTTTTGAGCGAGGTTGCAGGTAGAGGAACCGTACTTCCTAAAATTCAGCGTTTCGCACCCGAAATAGGCAAAAAATCGCCAGAGACCACGGCAATCACAAACGCCCTTAAAGAGCGTGAGGATTTCGGCTATCACTATGAGGCGGCAGAGGCAAGCTTTGACCTGTTCATAGAAAAAAATCTCGGATTGTGGAAACCGCATTTTAATGTTATAATGTATAAGGTGCTTGACGACTTCCCCGCCCCGGACGGCGAGCAGCAGTCAAACGCAATGATAAAAATAGAGGTGGGCGATAAAGTTTCTATGACCTGCGCCACCGGTAACGGTCCTGTCAACGCACTTGATAAGGCAATGAGAGACGCTCTCGTGGGCTTCTATCCCGAAATCAGCGATATGCACCTTTTAGACTATAAAGTAAGAGTTATTGAATCGGGTTCTACCACCGATTCAAAAATTCGAGTTATGATAGACTCGGCAGATTCCGACTCAGTCTTTACAACCATCGGAGTATCAAGCGATATTATAAAAGCGAGCTTTACGGCTCTGGTGGATTCTTTTGAATATAAATTATCCAAAAAGGAGAATTAACACTATGGGAATGACAATGACACAAAAGATCCTTGCGGCTCATGCAGGGCTTGATTCTGTTACGGCAGGTCAGCTCATTCTTGCAAATGTTGACCTTGTTCTCGGCAACGACGTTACCACCCCCGTTGCCATAGCCGAGTATAAAAAGCTCGGTCTTGACAAGGTTTTTGACAAGAGCAAGGTTGCTATGGTAATGGATCACTTCACCCCGAACAAGGACATCAAGGCAGCCACACAGTGCAAAATGTGCCGCGAATTTGCAGGTGATATGAGCATTGAAAATTATTTTGACGTCGGCGACATGGGCGTTGAGCACGCTATTTTGCCCGAAAAAGGTCTTGTTGTGAGCGGCGATGTTGTTATCGGCGCAGACTCACACACCTGCACATACGGTGCGCTCGGCGCATTTTCAACAGGCGTCGGTTCAACAGACATGGCTTGCGGAATGGCTACCGGCAAAGCATGGTTCAAGGTTCCGTCCGCTATTAAGTTTGAGCTTAAAGGCAAGCTGCAAAAGAATGTTTACGGCAAAGACGTCATTCTTCACATCATCGGTATGATAGGCGTTGACGGCGCTCTTTATAAATCAATGGAATTCTGCGGTGAGGGCGTTCACACCCTCTCGGTCAGCGACAGACTTTGCATGGCAAACATGGCTATCGAAGCAGGCGGCAAAAACGGAATTTTTGAGGTTGACGACAAAACAATAGAATTTATCAAAAACGCAGGCGGCAAAGAGCCTACAATCTACAAGGCGGACGATGACGCTGTTTATGACGAAACATATGTCATTGACCTTTCTGAAATACGTCCCACAGTCGCATTCCCCCACCTGCCCGAGAACACGCACACCTTTGACGAAATAGGCGACATCAAGATTGACCAGGTCGTTATCGGCTCTTGCACAAACGGCAGACTTGAAGACCTCATTATCGCAGCCGACATTCTCAAGGGTAAAAAGGTCAAAAAGGGTGTCAGAACAATTGTTATCCCCGCAACTAACAAGATTTATCTTGAGGCTATGGAAATGGGTCTTCTCAAAACATTCATTGAGAGCGGAGCCATTGTTTCCACCCCCACCTGCGGTCCGTGCCTCGGCGGCCATATGGGCATACTTGCAGAGGGTGAAAGAGCCGTTGCAACCACTAACAGAAACTTTGTCGGCAGAATGGGTCACCCGAAATCAGAGGTCTATCTTGCAAGCCCGGCAGTTGCCGCAGCATCCGCAATAACGGGCAAAATTTCTGCCCCTGAGGAGGTACTTTAATATGTTGTTTGAAGGAAAAGTTATAAAATACGGCGACAACGTTGACACCGACGTTATCATTCCCGCACGTTACCTTAACACAATAGATAAAAAAGAGCTTGCATCTCACTGCATGGAAGACCTTGACGCTACCTTTACTTCAAGAGTTCAGGACGGCGACATTATGGTTGCAGGCTACAACTTCGGCTGCGGCTCATCGCGCGAGCACGCTCCCATAGCAATTAAAGAGAGCGGTATTGCACTTGTTATCGCAAAAAGCTTTGCAAGAATTTTCTACCGCAACTCAATCAACATAGGTCTTCCCATCATAGAATGCCCCGAAGCCGTTGACGCAATAAGCGAGGGCGACAAGCTCAAAGCGGATATGGACGCAGGCGTTATCTACAACCTCACAACAGGCGAAGAATACAAGGCCGAGCCGTTCCCCGCATTTATCCAGGAGATAATCACAACCGGCGGCCTTATTGAGTCTATTAAAGCCGGCAAGATAAAATAAACTATTCTTAAAAAGGATTTGATAAAATGGATTTTAACATTGCTTTGCTCAAGGGCGACGGAATAGGCCCCGAAATAGTTGACAGTGCCGTTGCCGTACTCGAAAAAGTTGCCGCAAAATACGGCCACAAATTCACCTTCACACCCTACCTTGCCGGTGGATGTGCAATAGACGCAACAGGCGTTCCGCTCCCGGAAGAAACTGTTAAATGCTGCCAGGCAAGCGACAGCGTGCTCCTCGGCGCGGTCGGCGGCCCGAAGTGGGACACTCTCCCCGGTCATCTTCGCCCCGAAAAAGCCCTTCTCGGCGTTCGTCATGCGCTCGGTCTTTACACAAACATTCGCCCCGCAAAAATTTATCCTGCGCTTAAAGGTGCAAGCCCCCTTCGCCCCGACATTATAGATAACGGCGTTGACATTGTTATGATTCGTGAGCTTACGGGCGGCATTTACTTCGGCGAAAGAGGCCGCAGAAACGGCAAAAACGGCGAAGAAGCTTATGACACAGAATGCTACAGCGAGATGGAAATAGAGAGAATTGCAAAGGTTGCTTTTGAAACTGCGAGAAAGAGAAACAACGTAGTTACAAGCATCGACAAGGCAAACGTTCTCGAAAGCTCCAGACTTTGGAGAGAGGTTGTTCACCGCACAGCAGAGAAATACCCCGATGTTAAGTGTGTGGATATGCTCGTTGACAATGCGGCAATGCAGCTTGTTAAGAACCCCTCTCAGTTTGATGTTGTTGTTACATCAAATATGTTCGGTGACATTCTCTCTGACGAGAGCTCACAGATAACAGGTTCAATCGGTATGCTCGCCTCCGCCTCTCTTGGCGACAGCAAGTGCGGCATGTATGAGCCCATTCACGGCTCCGCACCCGACATTGCAGGTCAAAACAAAGCAAACCCGATTGCAACAATTCTTTCTGCGGCAATGATGTTCCGCTATTCATTTGACCTTGAGGACGAGGCAAGATGCATTGAAAAAGCTGTTGACGACGTTCTCGAAGCAGGCTACAGAACAGCCGATATTCTCGGCTCAAGCGAGGGCAAACCGCTCTCGTGCACAGAAATGACCAAAGTGATTCTTGATTATATTAAATAACCCACGCTTTTGAAAGAAGGAATAATAATGCTTGACATCAAAATCACAAAAACAACATCACCCAAGGCTAAACCGGCGGCAGATCAGCCGTTGGGCTTCGGTCACATCTTCACCGACCACATGTTTATGATGAACTACACAGAGGGTCAGGGCTGGCACGATGCAAGAATCGTCCCCTACGGCGACCTCACAATTTCACCTGCCGCTATGGTTTTCCACTACGGTCAGGAAATGTTTGAGGGTCTTAAAGCTTACAAGGGCGTTGACGGAAAGGCTTATCTTTTCCGCCCCGATATGAATGCTAAGAGAACCAACAACTCCAACAAGAGACTTTGCATACCCGAGCTTCCCGAAGAGGATTTTGTTCAGGCCGTTAAAGCTGTTGTTAATGTTGACAGAGATTGGATTCCCGAAAAAGAGGGCACATCTCTTTACATTCGTCCGTTCATAATCGCAACAGACGCGTTCCTCGGCGTTGCACCGTCAAAGACATATTTGTTTATGATAATCCTCTCCCCCAGCGGAGCTTATTATGAGAGCGGACTTGCTCCCGTAGGTATTTGGATTGAGGACGACTATGTTCGTGCCGTAAGAGGCGGAATGGGCTTTGCAAAAACAGGCGGTAACTACGCTGCAAGCCTTGCAGCTCAGGTAAAGGCTCATGACGACGGATATTCGCAGGTTCTTTGGCTCGACGGTGTTGAGAGAAAATACATCGAAGAAGTCGGCGCCATGAACATCTTCTTTAAAATCGACGGCAAAATCGTTACACCTATGCTTAACGGTTCTATCCTCCCCGGCATCACCCGTGACTCTGTAATTAACCTTTGCAAGCACTGGGGTCTTGAGGTTGAGGAGAGACGAATTTCTGTTGACGAGCTTATCGAGGCTCAGCACAGCGGAAAGCTCGAAGAAGTATTCGGCACAGGCACAGCGGCGGTTATTTCGCCCGTCGGCAAGCTTCGCTACAAAGATGACGTTATGACCATTAACGGCGGCGTTATCGGCGAACTCAGCCAGAAGATTTATGACACAATCACCGGTATCCAGTGGGGCAAAACAGAAGATCCCCTCGGCTGGAGAGTTGAAGTTAAATAATTTGCTATGCAAAAAGCACACGGTTCAATTGAGCCGTGTGCTTTTTTGTGCCAATGTTAAAATCAAGAGACTAAATAACCTCATGCCGCTGAAAAATCTGAATTTCGGATTTTGGCGATTTTAATCCCTCCGTCACGGCTTCGCCGTGCCACCTCCTCTAAAGCGGAGGCGAGGTGCAGCTAATTGGCTTCTCCTCGAGGAGAAGCTGTCACGAAGTGACTGATGAGGTGAAGTCTCACGACATGATGTCATTCTCGGCGAGGCTCTCGCGTATGGCGGCATGCCCTCATGCCGCCGCATTTCTCACCAAAAATAAAAGCCATAATCCACACCTCAGTGTGAATTATAGCTTTCTTTCATTTTAAATCGTCAGAAAATACGAGATGTTATAAAATCTATAATATTGGATATTACTCTTACAACAGTCCAAAATATGTTCTGCACTACACTAAAAATACTATGAACAACGGCAGGTATAACTATTACCGTAAACTCGGTTGAAACGCCGCTGTTTGTTTCTGTAACCGTTACGGTTGTTTTGCCGACAGAGAGTCCTTCTATGCAAATCGAACCGCTCTCATCATAATAAGCATTGGCTTTTGTTTCGTCCGCGCAGGTTACCTCATATTCGCCTTCCAGTGCTCCGCTCGGAACGCAGCTCACAAAATTATTTGCCGTATCGTTCACCGCAACAAACACAACTCTGCTATCAATATCGAGGTAATCTGCCTTAATATCTTCGCCTCTTGAAACGGTGAAGGTGAACGGCTCTGCATCTTTTTCATACTCAATCGAAGTATTGATTACTTCTACGCCGTATACCTTGCCTTTTTCAAAATAAGCGGTGAGGTCAAAATCGTAATCGGCTAAATATCCGTTATTATCATTTGCAAAATAACTTCCGTCAGAGCCTGTTATTGATATTCGCGGATCAGAATTTCCGCTTGAATTTGAGCGGAAGTTATAAAATCCGTCCTCTTCGGGAGCAAAAAGAAAATACTCTCTGTACTCGCTTGACGAATAAGTCTCGCCGAGTTTCAGCTCGCGAACATCTGCCTTTTTAACGGTTACATTTATTTTTGCCGGAACAATTGATTCTGCCAAACCGTCAAACTTTTCAAGAACTTCTATAAAAAACTGAGAGTTTTCTTTAAACTCCAAATTAAAAGTTTTGCCCTTATCTGCGCAAAAATAAATTTTGGCTTCGTCCGAAATAAAGCTGCTGTCTGTTTCGTCTTTTTCACCAAACGATATAACCCATGCAGAATCAATAATATCTTCTGCCTCGTCGGTAACGCTAACCATAGCGAAGCCCATATCGGATGATATTTCCGCAACATAAAGCGTGTTTTCTTCTGCCGTGAATTTAAAAGCCGCAGTTTCGTCTCTTTGGAGTGTTATGGATTTTGTTTCGCCGAGTGCAATGCTGCCGCCTGCTGCAAACGCTGCGGTACCGAGTGAAAAAACAAGCAATGCCGCAAGAATTATGCTTATAAGTTTCTTCATAATAAATCTCCTCTCTTAAATCAACCCGCAACAAATACAAATGCCAATATGACGCTATGCTTTGTATTTATCATTTTATTTGCGGTTATTTTATAAAAAGAGCCGGGGTTTTTGCGCCCGGCTCTATCTGAATCTGAAAACAATTATTTAACGATTGTGCGAACCTTGATAATTCCGTCGATACCGTCAAGCTTCGCTTCGTCTGCGCCGTCGGCAACAACATAGCCGTAGCCTTTTCTTGCAGCGGATTTTGCGTCGCCGAGAGCAGCTTTAACGCTCTCAACCGCGTCCTCTTTGCAGATAACGCATACACGCTTTGACTCAACATCGCCGAGACCTGTGAGATTCGGCAGGTTGACGGAGTTTTTGATTTCGCCTTTTTCGATGTATCCGATAAGCTCGTCTGCCGCCATCATGGCGCAGTTGTCTTCGCTTTCGGGTGTTGAAGCACCGAGGTGCGGAAGAGCCGTTACTCCCTCAACGCCGATAATTTCGTCACTCGGGAAGTCAACAACATATGCCGCACACTTGCCGCTGCCGAGAGCCTCGATAACAGCGTCGCTGTTTACAAGGCCGCCTCTTGCAAAGTTAAGGATGCGAACGCCGTCTTTGCAAAGCGCCAAAGTCTCTTTGTTAACGGTGTTTTTGGTTGCATCATTGAGAGGCAGGTGAAGAGTAATATAATCGCTCTCTTTAAAAATATCGTTTATATCGGTGACGACCTTTGTGCCCTCGGGGAGCTGTGCTCTGACAGCATCCGAAAGGAACGGGTCATAGCCGACAATTTTCATGCCGAGCGCGCTTGCCGCAACCGCAACCTTAAAGCCGATAGCGCCGAGGCCGACTATGCCGAGGGTCTTGCCGCCGATTTCGGGGCCGGCAAAGTTTGACTTGCCTTTTTCAACAAGCTTGCCTACCGCTTCGCCCTCGCCTTTTAAAGTCTTGCACCAGTCAATAGCTGCGCCGACTTTACGCGATGCCATCAAAAGTCCGCAGATAACAAGCTCTTTAACCGCATTTGCGTTTGCGCCGGGAGTGTTGAAAACGACAACGCCTTTTTCTGCGCAAGCCTCTACGGGAATATTGTTTGTGCCTGCGCCCGCTCTTGCAATTGCGATTGTTGCGTCGCTGAGCTCCATCTCGTGCATAGAAGCGGAGCGAACCATTATCGCGGTGGGGTCTTTTACATCTGAAGAACAGGTGTAATTGCCGCCGAATTTATCTGTGCCGCAAGCGGCTATTTTATTAAGTGTCAAAATGCTGTACATTGAGATCACAACCTTTCTGTGTATTAAAGCCGGGGATTATGAATTTGCTTTTTCAAACTCTTTCATAAACTCAACGAGCTTCTCAACGCCCTCGATAGGCATAGCGTTGTAGATAGATGCTCTCATGCCGCCGACAGAACGGTGACCTTTAAGGTTTACGAAGCCGTGCTCTGCCGCCTCGGCAACAAACTTTTTGTTAAGCTCGTCGTCGCCTGTAACGAATGTAGCGTTCATCATTGAGCGGAACTCTTTATCTACCGTGCCCTTGAACATCTTGCTCTCGTCAAGATAATCATATAAAATCTTAGCTTTTTTCTCGTTGCGCTCTTTCATAACCTCAAGTCCGCCGAGTGACTTAATCCACTCAAGAACGAGCTTGCACATATAGATAGAGTAGCAGGGAGGTGTGTTATACATCGAATCGTTATCTGCCATTACTTTGTAATCGAGCATTGTGGGAGTGATGGGCATTGCCTTGCCGAGAAGATCCTCACGAACGATAACTATTGTAAGACCTGCGGGAGCAACGTTTTTCTGTGCGCCGCCGTAGAGAACGCCGAATTTAGAAACGTCCATAGGCTCTGAAAGGAAGCATGATGAAACGTCTGCGATAAGCGGAATGTCGCCCGTGTCGGGGAGTTCTGTGAAGCGTGTGCCGTAGATTGTGTTGTTGTAGCAGATATATACATAGTCTGCGTCGGGTCTGAAGGTTGATCTGTCAGTCTTGGGAATGTAAGCAAAAGTTCTGTCTTTTGAAGAAGCAACGTCTTTTGCATCGCCGTATTTAAGAGCCTCTTTATATGCTTTTGTTGCAAACTGACCTGTTGTTATGTAATCTGCCTTGCCGGAGCCGGTCATGAAGTTCATGGGGATAGCCGCAAACTGTGTTGAAGCACCGCCCTGGAGGAAGAGAACTTTATAGTTGTCAGGGATATTCATTATCTCTCTGAGAAGCTTCTCCGCACCGTAGATGATGGGCTCATAAACCTTTGAACGGTGAGACATCTCCATTACAGACTGACCGCTGCCCTCATAATCGAGCATTTCGGATGCAGCCTTTTTGAGAACAGACTCGGGGAGCATCGAAGGACCTGCTGAAAAATTGTAAACTCTGGACATTTTAATGACCTCCAATAATTTATTGCTGTTAAATCTAATTAACTGCTTACATTATATATCCTCGGCAATATCAAGTCAACCGAAAAATAGATTTTTGTTTTTCTTTTTAACAAATATTCCCCCTTGCTTTCGGTGCGCCGCAGCACTGTATTTCGGCATAAATGTGCCTTTTTGTAAATCTTTGTTAAAAAATAGACAATATACCCATATATCGGCATTCCGGTCCGGGCATATTTTATACACTTTTGACCTTGACTATTAAAATGTAATAGATTATAATTCATACAATTTGATTTTATAATGAGGGAGTTTTCGAATCATGTTAAATAAGGATAAAACAATGGAGAAAATCGTCGCATTGTGTAAGGGCAGAGGCTTTGTTTACCCCGGCAGTGAAATATACGGCGGTCTTTCAAATTCATGGGATTACGGTCCTCTCGGCGTTGAATTTAAGAACAACGTAAAAAACGCCTGGTGGCAGAGATTTGTCAGAGAAAATCCCTACAATGTCGGTCTTGACTCGGCAATTCTTATGAATCCCCAAACATGGGTTGCTTCGGGTCATGTCGGCGGATTCTCGGATCCGCTTATGGACTGCAAAAGCTGCAAAACCCGTCACAGAGCAGATAAGCTCATTGAGGATACCGGTGTCAACCCTGCCGGCTGGAGCTTTGAAGAAATGTCGCAGTATATAAAAGACCATGGCATAACCTGCCCCGAGTGCGGCTCTTCGGATTTCACCGACATTCGCAAATTCAACCTTATGTTTAAGACATTCCAGGGCGTTACCGAGGACGCTAAGAGCGAGCTTTACCTCCGCCCCGAAACGGCACAGGGTATTTTTGTAAACTTCCCCAACATTCAGCGCACAACGCGACGCAAGCTCCCCTTCGGTGTATGCCAGATAGGCAAATCATTCAGAAACGAAATAACCCCCGGCAACTTTATATTCAGAATAAGAGAATTTGAGCAGATGGAGCTTGAGTTCTTCTGCAAACCCGGCACAGAGCTTGACTGGTTTAAATATTGGAAAGACTACTGCCACAAGTTTTTGCTTGACCTCGGCATTAAAGACGAAAATCTTCGTCTTCGCGATCACAGCCAAAAGGAGCTTTCTCACTACTCAAACGCAACAACAGACTTTGAGTTTATGTTCCCGTTCGGCTGGGGCGAGCTTTGGGGCGTTGCCGACAGAACTGATTATGACCTTAATCAGCACATCAAGACAAGCGGCAAGAGCCTTGATTACTTTGACCCTGAAACAAACGAGAGATATGTTCCATACGTTATCGAGCCTTCCCTTGGCGTTGAGAGATTGTTCCTGACAGTTGTTTGCGAAGCATACGACGAAGAGAACATCGGCACAGAGGAGAAGCCTGACGTTAGAACTGTTATGCGTTTCCACCCTGCACTTGCTCCTTTCAAGGCTTGCATTCTTCCGCTTTCCAAGAAGCTCAGCGAGCAGGCAGGCGAGCTTTATGCAGAGCTTTCAAAGCACTTCCTTGTTGACTATGACGAGGCAGGCTCTATCGGTAAGAGATATCGCCGTCAGGACGAGATCGGTACACCATTCTGCATCACATATGACTTTGATTCTGTTGAGGACGG
>OMEC01001299.1_pt1 | contig 10511 bp, 10 predicted proteins | sample 1673401 | NCBI WGS metagenome assembly OMEC01 (sample SAMEA103958110, study PRJEB25191) | human gut metagenome | reverse complement strand
GCGCCACCTTGCCAAGGTGGAGGTAGCGAGTTCGAGCCTCGTCACCCGCTCCAAACGCTGCGAACAGTTTCGTTCGCAGCGTTTTTTTGTCTGTTCGGACGCGGACGATCTTCGCACAGGCCCGCCGCGCCGCGGCCCGTATGATCCTTTAGGCTGGCTTTAGGTGCGTCTGCTATGCTGGGGCCATAAAGGAGGTCATGTTCTGTGCTTGATTCGATCATTACCTCGGAAATAATGCCGGCGATCTTTCTGCTGTGCTCGGCGGCCTCCGTGCTGCCCGGCGTCGCCGCAGAGCTTGTCATGACGAGAAACAGCCGCAGCCCGCAGAGCTTCTGCAGCACGATCTTCTGCGCCCGCACGTCGGACAAAGAAGCGCTCTGACGTTTGCGGTTCACAGAAAGTGCCTGTATAATCAAAACAGAACATAAGAGGAGGCGGCGGTATGCGGCTTTTGCCTGCGGAGGACGAGGCAGATCTGGCCGAGGCGCTCGGCGTGTTTTTTGAAAAGAATCATTTTTCGTATCCACGAACCGGGATATCAACGATATGCTCGACCTCATCTGCGAAGGGCCGGACCCCGGCGCGCCTGCCGGGAAGCCGCAGTTCGGCCCGGACGCGGTGCGGTCCATGCAGCAGCCGCAGGAGCCGCCGAAGGGGCCGTTCAATCAGGAAACACAGTTTTCCATGCGCTATTTCACCCTGACGCTTGACACGGACGGGCCGCTGGACCGCCTGTTTGACCGCTTCTACCGGCCGGACGCCTCCCGCACCGCTGCGACCGGCGGCTTCGGCATCGGCCTCTCCATCGCCAAGAGCATCGCAGAAGCCCACCACGGCACCATCCGCGCCAGCGTGCAGGAAAGCCGCATCACATTTGCCGCAGAGCTGAAATGAGTGCGGGAGCATGATAGATGATCTCGCTCAAAGCCGCCCCTTGCCGCACCGCGCGCGGTAAGGGGCGGTGGTGTAAAACGAACACCCCGTATGTCTGACATACGGGGTGTTTTGCGGATTTACGGAAGTGTTCGGATGCAGTCCTTCAGGAGCTGCATAAATGCTTCGCGGTCGAGCTTCAGCAGCACGAGCGCGTTTTTCTGCTCGAATTTTTTGTCGCTCTGCAGATCGGTGACGGTCTTGCCGAGCGTAAGCTCGGCCTGCGTTTCCACGAAAACGCCCGCCATTTTTCCCTCGAACAGCTCCGGGTGTGCCAGATACAGGACAGGGCAGGAATCATGCTGCGCGACGCCCGTGAGCCCAACGGTCTGCACCGCGCTCCACGCGCAGGCAAACAGCTCGCGTACCAGGCTGCCGCAGCGATTGCCGTATCCGGCCATTTCGTCCCAGTCTGCGGGGCGAAGCTCGGCCTGCATCGTAACGTCAAGACCGCACATGACGAGCGGCACGCCGGATTTGAACACGATCTGCGCCGCGTCCGGGTCGTCGTAAATGTTGAACTCCGCCGCAGGCGTCCAGTTGCCGGTGGCGATGCCGCCGCCCATCAGGGAAATGCGGGCGATTTTGCATTTCAGCTCCGGGTGCGCCAGCAGCAGCGCCGCAACGTTCGTCTGCGGGCCGGTCGCCACGATGGTGACAGGCTCCGGCGATTCGCGCAGCACCTTCGCCATCAGCTCCGGCGCGGAAAGCGCAGAGGCTTCAAACGCAGGCTCCGGCAGCGCCGGGCCGTCAAGGCCCGATTCGCCGTGGACAGACGGCGCGTTCATCACGTCGTTCAGAAGCGGATGCGGGCAGCCCTTCCCGACCGGCGCGTGCAGGCCGATGAGCGTGCAGACGCGCAGTGCGTTATAGGTCGTTTTTTCAATCGTCTGGTTGCCGCAGCAGGACGTTACGGCAAGGATCCCGAGTTCCCGGCTGGCCCGCGCCAGGACCCACGCAATGGCGTCGTCATGGCCGGGGTCGCCGTCGAGAATGACGGGGATCTTTTTGTGTTCGGACATAAAGCCCTCCTTATTTGAGCGCGGCAGCCGAGTGCAGCTTCTTCGCGCGGCTGCGCCGCACGAGGGAGAAGATCACAAGGCCGATGATGGTAACGGCGTAGGGGATGGGGGAGGCGAGGTTCGAGTCGAGGCCGACGGCGGAGAATTTGATGCCCAGCGCCTGCGCAAAGCCGAACACGAGCGAGGACAGCATACCGCCGAGGCATTCACCGCCGCCCATGGCCTGTGCAGCCAGCGCGATAAAGCCGCGTCCTGCGACCATGTCGAGCGACCAGCCGGCCGCGTAGTACATCGACATGAACGCGCCGCCGAAGCCGCACATGAGGCCGGAGAAGCCGATGGCGATGTACTTGATCTTCAGCACGGAAACGCCGACGGAGCTGGCCGCGTTCGGGTTTTCGCCGACCGCGCGGATATTGAGACCGAGGCTCGTCTTATACAGCATCACGCTCGTGAGCGCGCAGCAGATGAACGCGATCCACGTCAGCAGGTTGTGTCCCGAAATGATGCTGCCCAGGAAGGGGATCTTGTTGATCAGCGGAATGTTGATGTTCGGGATCAGCAGATTTGAGGTGATCAAACCGGTGGAGGACGCCATGGATGTGCCCTCGGACAGGTTCGTGATGACCTTGCACAAAAACAGCGTGCCGCCGGAGCCCATCATGTTGACGGCGATGCCGACAAGCGTGATATCGGTCTTGAGCTGGAAGGCGAAGAAGCCCATCATCAGGCTCATGAGAACGCCGATGGCCAGCGCGGCAAGCAATCCCCAGACCCAGCTGTGCGCATAATAGGACACGAGCGAGCCGGTCAGCGCGGAGAACATCATCAGGCCCTCCAGACCGATGTTGCAGAAGCCCGCCTTTTCAACCACGATGGCCGCCAGCGTTGCGAACAGGATGGGCGCGGAAATGCGGATGATGGAGAAGAAGAACTCCGGCGTCAGCAGCATTTTCAGAAAATCAAGCACGCTCGGCACCTCCCTTCTGCGCTTCGAGCGCAGCCTTCGCGGCAAGCTCCTCCTGCGCCGTCTTGACGACCAGCTTCTGCCGGTATTTGGACAGGAACTGCTCGGCGGCGAAGAACAGGAAAATGACGCCCTGAATGATATCGATCAGCTGCGACGGTACGTTTGCATACGTCGCCATCAGCTCGCAGCCCTTTGTGAGATACGCCATGAAGAACGACGCGAACGGTACGAACCACGGATTGTTGCCCGCGAGGATCGCAATGGTGATGCCCGTCCAGCCGTAGCCGGGAAGCGAGCTCCACGAGAACGTCGGGTACCGGCCAAGCATCTCGATGCCGCCGCCGATACCGGCCAGGAAGCCACCCAGCACCTGCGACAGCACGATTACGGTCGCGACCTTCATGCCAGAATATTTGGCAAACGCCTGATTGATGCCGATCATGCGGATGGTGTAGCCCCAGCGGGTGTTGAACATGAAAAGGCCAATCAGCACGACGCAGGCGATCGCAATGACAAAGCCCCAGGAGAGCTTCGAGCCGTTGTCAATGAGCGGCGCGATCCTGGACGTCTCCAGAAATTCATACGACTGGATCTGGCCCTTGGTCTTGTCGGCAAGATACGTGTTCATCAGGTATTTGATGAGATACATGATGATGTAGTTGAGCATCAGCGAGCAGACCATTTCGCTCACATTCAGCTTGGTCTTTAAAAGCGCGGGCAGCAGCATGATCGCGGCAACAGCCAGACCGCCGGCCAGAACGCCCACGACCGGATGCAAAAACGGCGCCATCGGCACATAGACCGCGACCATACCGGTCGTGAACGCGCCGAGCATGATGCCGCCCTCCGCGCCGAGGTTGAACTGGTTGGCGGAGAACATGACGCAGACGGAAAGGCCGGTGAAGATGATGGGGATCATCGAGGCCAGAATGTCAGTCAGGCGCTTGAAATCAAAGGTGGTGCCGCTGCGTCCCATGCGGAACAGCGGGCCGACGAGCAGCTGCTTTAATGCGTCGCCGGTGGCGGAAAGCTTCTCGGAGAAGCTGCTTCCGTCTGCCGACAGGAAGATCAGCAGCGTCGCCACAAGCAGCGCGATGAGAATGGCGAGCAGACCGCGGATCACGGAGAACAGGATCTGACGTTTCTTAGTCATGGCAAACCCTCATGATTTCCTCTTCGCTCTGGGTCTTGAGCCCGAGCATGTATTCGCCCATCACATCGTCGGTGAGGGTGGAGGTGTCTTCAAAATACGCGGCAATTTTGCCGCCGTGCATGACGATCAGACTGTCGGACAGCTCCATGACCTCCGCCAGATCTGCCGAGATCAGCAGCACCACAATGCCGGAGCGAGACAGCTCGACGAGCTTTTTGCGGATGAATTCCGTCGCGCCGACGTCAATGCCGCGCGTCGGCTGGTCGGCAAGAATGAGCACCGGATTGCCGGAGAATTCGCGCGCGACGACGACCTTCTGAATGTTGCCGCCGGAGAGCATACCGACCTGCTGCTTGCGGGATTTGCACAAAACGGCGTAGTCCTCGATCAGCTTGTCCGCCTCGTCGTGAATGGCCTTCATGTTGAAAAGCGGGCCATGGTTCAGCCGCTTTTCCGCCGAACGGTCGGAAATGAGATTTTCCTCGATGGACGCGCTGCCCGCAATGCCATAGAGCATACGATCCTCCGGGATGAGGGCGACGCCCTTGTCGCGCAGCTTCTGCTGCGAAAGGCCGAGAAGATTCTCCGACTGCATCGTCACCGTGCCCGCGTTCGGCGTCAGGAAGCCGAAGAGCATATCGACCAGCTCCTTCTGGCCGTTGCCCTCGACGCCCGCAATGCCGAGAATTTCGCCCCGGCGCACGTCGAAGGAGATCTTGTCCAGCATCTTCTTGTGCCACTCGTTGACGTATTCGACGTCGCGCACGCGCAGCACAACATCCGACGGCTGCGCCTTGTCCTTCTGCACATTCAGAATGACATCGCGGCCGACCATCAGACGCGAAATTTCCTCCTTCGTCACGTCGCACGTGTTGTAAACGCCCATCGAGCGCCCGCCGCGCATGATCGTCAGCCGGTCGGTGATCTCCATGATCTCGTTCAGCTTGTGCGAAATAAAGACGATGGTATAGCCCTGCTCCTTTAAATGCCGCAGCTCCTTGAACAGCTCGACCGTCTCCTGCGTGGTCAGAACGGCCGTCGGCTCGTCGAGGATCAGGATCTTTGCGCCGCGCACGAGCGCCTTGAGGATCTCGACTTTCTGCTTCATGCCGACCGGGATGTCCATGACCTTGGCCTCAGGTTCGACGTGCAGGTTGTATTTTTCCGCGTATTCCTTTGTGATGGCGACGGCCTTCGCGTGGTCGATGAACAGTCCCTTGCGCGGAGCCATGCCGAGCACCATGTTTTCCGCAACGGTCAGGCTCGGCACGAGCATGAAATGCTGGTGTACCATGCCGATCCCGTGGGAAATGGCGACGGTGGGAGACGAGAGTGTCAGCTTTTCGCCGTGCACCCAGATCTCGCCGCTCGTCGGCTGCTCCAGACCGAACAGCATCTTCATGAGCGTGGACTTGCCGGCGCCGTTTTCACCCATCAGCGCGTGGATCTCGCCCCTGCGGAGGTTAAAATCCACACCCTGATTGGCCGCGACGCCGTTGGGATACACCTTCGTGATCCCTTTCATCTGGACGACATATTCCTCGTCCAAACGGCCGGTTTTTTCGTCTGGCATACGATATGTTCCTCTCTTTCTTTAGAAAAAGTCGTGCGTATGAAAAAGCAATAAGTAATAGTGAATAAAGAACAAACGCGGGTTCGTTTTTTCGCTATTCACTGTTACTTAAGGAGAATCTGATTTTGTAGGGGCGGACGACTCTGCCGCCCGCTTTTATCGCAGAAGCATGTAAGGGGCGGGCAGAGTCGCCCGCCCCTACAAGGTTAAAAGAAAGCTTGATCGAAAATGAACTTACGGTCTGACAGAGTCGCGCAGAGCGGCGAGGTCGAAGTTGGCGTCGAACGCGGTGTCGACCTTGATGCTGCCGTCCATGATGCCCTTCTGAGCAGCTTCAACGGCGGCCTTGGTGTCGGCAGAGGCGTACTTGTCGTAGTTCTTGTCGGTCACGATGCCGACGCCGCCCTCTGCGATGCCGAGCTCAACAACCTGACCCCAGTAGGTGCGGCCTGCATCCCACTCGTCGAAGAGCCAGACGAGGGAGTTGCCGATGTTCTTCAGACCCGAGGTCAGCGTGATGGCTGCCAGGTCCGGGGAGAAGGTCAGCTCCTGGTCGGAGTCGACGCCGATGAACCATGCCTTGCCGGTGTCCAGAGCAGCCTCAGCTGCGCCGTTGCCCGCGTTGCCGGCAACGCCCCAGATGATGTCGCACTTGTTGTCGTTGATCATGGAGTAGCCGAATTCCTTGGCGATTGCGGTATCGACATAGTCGTTGGTGTAGCGGGTGTCGACCTTGATGTCGGGGTTGACAGCCTGTGCGCCCTCAATGAAGCCAGTCAGGAAGTCGTTGATAACCGGGGAATCAACGCCGCCGACGAAGCCGATGACCGCGTCCTCGTTGATGTTGGCAACGCTGGTGTCCGTGGTCATGCAGGCGGCGAAGGTGCCGACCAGATAGCCCATGTCGTTCTGCTTGTAGGTGATGTTGACGACGTTGGAGTTCTCACCGGCATAGGTGTTGTCGTCGAAGATCAGATAGAGCTGATCGGGATACTTCGTGGCGACTTCCTTCAGGTAGTCGGGCATCTGGTAGGTGCCGCAGATGACGAGGTCATACTCGCCGGACTGGGAAACGTCGTACAGCGTGGACAGCCACTTCGGCTGGTCTTCGTCGGTGCCGCCGAGCTCGATGGTCTTGCAGGTGATGCGGCCTGCCTTGACCAGCTCGTCGATGCCGGCCTGTGCGGAGTCGAAGAAGGACTTGTCGCCCAGGTTGCCGTTGACGATGTAGACGACGTTCTTGACGTCAGAGGCTTCGGTGGTTTCCGTCTTGGAAGCGCAGGCCGCCAGACCGAGAACCATGATTGCTGCGAGCAGCAATGCGATGATCTTTTTCATGTTTGTTCCTCCATCATGTTCAATCTGTATGATTGCGGGGACAAAATCCCCATGATCATTGTACAGGATTGACAGAGCGGTGTCAAGCATTCCGCACGGGGAAAACAAAAAATATTTATCTGTCCTTAAATTTTTTTGGCATTCATGCCGCGGTCAGTCGTCGACCTTTTCCGAGTCGATGATGGGGCCGTTTGCGTAGATGCGCAGCTTTTCCCGCGCGGTGCGGATGCGCTTGGAGAAGGCGAGGGTCACAATGAGATCGAACACGCCGTCTGCGATCAGCGAGATCCCGGCCAGCAGCATGATGGAGTCGAATTTGCCGAACAGCACCACGCAGCCCAGCGCGATCGTGACCGCGCCCAGCAGCGCCGGGACCCACCAGCCTGCAAGCCGCGCCCGCGCGCAGTCCACGCCGTCCTGCAGCGTCATCATGCCGTCAATGACGAGGAACACGCCGAACAGCACCGTCAGCAGGCCCTGAATGATCTCCGGCCGCAGCAGGCAGAACACGCCGCACACCAGCAGCACGATGCCCGACACCAGCGCATACGACCCGAACAGCCGCCCGGAGGCCAGATACGAAATGACCGCCGCAATGCCGGAGGCCAGCAGCAAAATGCCAGCCACGTAGCAGATCACGTCCGCCGACGCCTGCGGTGTCAGGATGAACAGAAGACCCAGCAAAACTGCCGAAAACGCGACGATCAGACTGCGCCACTTGAGCGCTTTGAAATACCCACGGATGGATTCCATAAAAAGAACTCCCTTTCCAATATAGTATATAATGTATTATGCCGCGCTGCACAGAAAAAAACAACAGTTAAATCCGGCGATCTGCGCAACGCGTCCCCGCCTGTCAGCGCAGGCTGCGCACGTATTCGGACGGCGTCATGCCCGTGACGGTGCGGAACTGACGGGAAAAGTGCTGCTGGCTGGAAAAGCCGAGCTTTTTTGCGATCTCGCCCATGGACAGCGCTCCGCCGCGCAGCAGGAGCTTGCTTTCCTCGATCCGGATCTTTGCGATATACGCCCCCGGCGAGATACCGAGCTGAGAGCGGAACAGGCGGTGCAGATATGTCGTGCTGATGTGCGCCTCGTCGGCAAGCGCCTGCAGGCTGAGCTTTTCTCCGGCCCGCGCGGAGATGAGCTGGACAAGGCGGTCGACGATGCGGCGCTCGGTGTGGCTGGTCGCGGGCAGGGGCTGCGCGGCGTCGGCGGACGGCTGCCGGTCCAGACCGCGCAGCAGATCGGCCAGCAGCAGCTTCAGAAGACTCTCCACGCAGTCGTATGCGTAGCTCTCCGCGCCGTGCGCCTCCAGCATCTGCCGGACAAGCCCGATCTGCCGGGCAGTTAAGCTGAGCGCCCGCCCGGTCAGGCGTGAGCAGGGGAGCTCCGCCGCGCGGAACGAGACGGTCAGGAAGCTGACCGGCCGGTCGGCGTACTGCATATGCCAGACGTTCCGTCCGATGAGCATCAGCTGCTGCTGCCGCAGCAGCACATCCGCGCCTCCGGCCAGATTGTGCAGCTCACCCCGGTCGACATAGACCAGCTCAAACGCCTCGTGCTGTTCGCCGCGAAAATAAAAATCGCTGGCGCACTCCTGATAAAAAAATGTGTAAAGCCGCTCCAGCTTCAGTTCGCTCCCCGTGCCGGAGAATTCCTCCGCCGGGTGGCACGCGAGCAGCTGCACGAGTCCCGGCTGCCGCGCGCGGCAGTCGACCTCGCAGCCGCTGCCGAGCGCCGCGATGGAAAACCGCACGCCCGGCCGCAGCGCAAGCACCCGGTCGAGATAATAGACGCTCCGCGCGTCCTTCTCATAGATCACCAGCAGCGGCATACCCGAAACATAGTCCAGCACGACCGGCCCGTCCGCGCGCAGCTCCCTGACGTCCGCGCCGGGCCGGATCTGCCAGCGCTCGGCGCAGGGGGGCAGCAGTTCCGATTCTGCGGAAAGGATCTCGCCGAACGGCTGCACCTGTGCGGCGGAAAGATTTTTGATCTGCAAAACGACCGCCTCCTTTGTATCCTTTTTACCATAATTTCGCACCGCAGACAACTGTTTTTTCAAATTCTGCCTGAATTTTATCAGATCCTGCACAAATCCGAAAAACCTGTTGTCTTCCGCAGCGGGGGAGGATAAGATGGAGAAAAGACGAAAAAGGAGCAATGAGATGAGCGAAGCGCTGTTTGAAATTCTGCGCGGCTTCCGCCTGGACGCGGAGCCTGTCTCCTGCGAGCCGTATGGCTGCGGGCATATCAACACGACGTATCTGGCCGTGACGGCCAGCGGCCGCCGCTATATTCTGCAAAAGATCAATCATCACACGTTCCGCGACGTGGCCGGTCTGATGGAGAACATCACGTCCGTCACGGAATTCCTGCGCACAAAAACAGACGACCCGCGCAGCGTCCTGACACTGGTCAAAACGGCGGACGGCGCAAGCTATCTGCACGCGCAGGAGGGCTATTGGCGCGTGTATGACTTTGTGGAGGACACGATCTGCCTCCAGCAGCCGGAAACGGACGAGGATTTTTACCAGAGTGCCGTCGGCTTCGGCACGTTCCAGCAGCTTCTGGCGGAATTCCCGGCAGAAAAGCTCCATGAGACGATCCCGAATTTCCACAACACCCCTGACCGCTACCGCGCGTTCCTTGAGACACTGGAGCGCGACCCCATGCGCCGGGCGGCGCAGGTTCAGCCCGAGATCGAATTTGCGCTTGCCCGGCAGTCTGAAATGGCGGCGCTGCAAACCGCGCTGAAGGCAGGCGAGCTGCCGCTGCGCGTCACGCACAACGACACGAAGCTCAATAACGTTCTGCTCGATGCAAAGACGCGCAAGGCCCTGTGCGTCATCGACCTCGATACGGTCATGCCCGGCTCCAGCCTCTATGACTTCGGCGACTCCATCCGCTTCGGCGCGGCGACCGCCGCGGAGGACGAGCGTGATCTGTCCAGAATGGAAATGAGCCTCGAGCGCTTCCGCATCTTCACACGCGGCTATGTCCGCTCCTGCCCCGGCTTGACGCAGAAGGAGCTGGAGCTGCTTCCGCTTGGCGCGAAGACCATGACGATGGAATGCGGCGTCCGTTTCCTGACGGACTATCTCGACGGTGACCACTATTTTGCCGTCCACCGCGACGGCCAGAACCTCGACCGTGCCCGCACGCAGTTCAGGCTGGTCGCGGACATGGAGAAAAAATGGAACGAAATGCAGAAAATCGTTGCTGAAGAAGCAAATAAGGAGAGATAAATTATGCTGCACCTGAATACCATCAAAGTAAAGACCCCGGAAGAAATGGGCAAGGCCGCTGCCGACGAATTTGAAGCCGTCATCCATGCCAAGCCTGCCTGCGTCATCGGCCTTGCGACCGGCTCGACCCCGCTGCCGCTGTACCGCGAGCTGATCGCCCGCGAACAGGCCGGTCTGATCGATTTCAGCCGTGTGCGCTCGGCCAATCTGGACGAGTACAAGGGCCTTGCCCCCGACCATCCGCAGAGCTACCGCCGGTTCATGCAGGAAA
>OMEC01001295.1_pt1 | contig 10532 bp, 10 predicted proteins | sample 1673401 | NCBI WGS metagenome assembly OMEC01 (sample SAMEA103958110, study PRJEB25191) | human gut metagenome | reverse complement strand
TCGACCAGATGCTCAGGGGCTACAAGACCAACCAGGTCGTGCCCATCAGCATGAATTTCGGTTCTGCCGTATTGCGTACCGACGCACGGCTGTCACTCCAGCAGTCCGTGGGAGGTCCCATCGTGCTGGGCATCCACGGTATCCGGCAGAAACCCGAACTCGACCGCCCGTACTTCGGGCATATCTTCTCCGAGGAGGACAAGAAGAACCTGCTTGAAACAGGCAATATGGGACGTGTCGTGGAACTGAAAGGACGGGGCGGTGAATACATCCCCTCTTTTGTCAGCATTGACAAGCTCACCAATGAGGTGGTCGCCATGCGTGCGGAAAATGTCTTCATCCCGAAGGAGATTAAAGGCGTAAAGCTTACCGAGCAGGAGCAGAACGACCTGCGCGAAGGCAAGAAGGTGTTCATCGAGGGTATGATTTCCAACAACGGAAAGGAGTTCGACGCCCACATCCAGATCAACGCCGAGCGCAGGGGCATCGAATATATCTTCGATAACGACAAGCTCTTCAACCGCCAGTCATTGGGTGGCGTGGAACTGACCAAACAGCAGGTTGAAGACCTGAATGCCGGAAAGGCCATTTTCGTGGAGGGAATGGAGCGTAAGGACGGGGAGAGATTCTCCTCCTATGTCAAGCTGGACGAGGTGACGGGCAGGCCCGCCTATACCCGCTACAATCCCGACTCCCCGGAGGGCGCACGGGAAATCTATATCCCGAACGAGATCAATGGCGTGAAAATCACCGCCGAGGAGCAGCAACAACTACGGGAGGGCAGGACCATCTTCCTCAATGACATGGTGAACCGCAAGGGCGAGGAGTTCTCCTCGTTCATCAAGGCGGACCTGGAAACCGGACGGCTCAGTTATTCACGCACTCCGGACGGTTTCGAGCAGCGTGCGGAATTCAAGATTCCGGATAAGGTGTGGGATGTGGAGCTTACCCGCAAGCAGCGTTCCGACCTGCAGAGTGGCAAGGCTGTTTTGGTGGAGGGTATCAAGGGATATGACGGCAAGACCATCTCCCAGTATGTCAAGGCGAACTTCAACCAGGGCAGGCTGGACTTCTACAACGAGAACCCCGACCGCAAGCGTGACGCCTCGCAACGAAATGTCGTGGCTGAAACACAGAGGCAGGAACAGGGCAGCCGGAAATCCAAAGGCGCAAGTATAGCATGATGCATGAATCAAATGAATGTGGAATCCTAAAAGAAAAGAAATATGGAAATGAACAAGGAAAACAACACGCCTTTCAAGGTAGAGGACGTAAACTGGGAGGAACTGGCAGGTATCGGCATATTGAAAGACGAGCTGGAAATGTCGGGAGAACTCGACACGTTGCTCAAGGGGGAGAAAACGAATGTGATACGGCTCAGCCTGGTGCTGCTTGGTGTGGACGTGGTGATGGACGCCACGCTACAGCTGGTGCGCAAGGACGGCGGACCGCTGCTCGAAATCCTCGGCATCAAACCCATCGGACAACAGTAGCCCCTCCTTATATATAATATGTAAACTGAATGTATAACCGCCGTTTTCCGTTCCACCACACACCGGCAAGCGGGAAACGGCTTAAATTTTATCCGAATCATGATAGCAATCATAGCAGAAAAACCGAGTGTCGGTCAGGACATAGCCCGTGTGGTCGGGGCTACAGAAAAAAAGGACGGCTACATAGTGGGAAACGGTTACATGGTGACATGGGCACTGGGACATCTGGTGTCACTGGCCTTACCGGATGCATACGGCTACACGAGAACCGCCGCCGAAGACCTTCCGATGATTCCCGATCCGTTCCGTCTTGTCGTGCGGCAGGTACGCACTGACAGGGGGATGGTGACGGACATCGCAGCCGGCAGGCAGCTCAAGGTCATCAGCGAAGTGCTCACCGGATGCGAGAGCATCATCGTGGCGACCGATGCCGGACGTGAGGGGGAACTCATCTTCCGGTGGATATATTCTTATTTGGGCTGTACCAAGCCGTTCAAACGGTTGTGGATCTCCTCGCTTACCGACGAGGCCATCCGTGAGGGAATGGCAAGCCTCAAGGAAGGAACCGGATATGACAGCCTGTATGCAGCCGCGGACAGCAGGGCGAAGGCGGATTGGCTGGTGGGCGTGAATGCCAGCCGCGCATTGGCGGCAGCCTCCGGTTCGGTGAACAACTCCATCGGACGGGTACAGACACCGACCCTTGCCATGATATGCGCACGCTTCAAGGAGAACCGTAACTTCGTCTCCACACCATACTGGCAGTTGCATATAGTGCTGAAAAGGGACAACGGGCACCGGCAGTTCATCCACACGAAGGAGTTCAAGGACAAGAATATGGCGGAAGCGGCATACAAGAGTATTACCCCCAGATCGGTGGTAACAATCACTAAAGTGAAGCGAGGGAAGGCATTCCAGCAGGCTCCGCTCCTGTACGATTTGACAGCCCTCCAGAAGGACTGTAATATTCATTACGATCTTCCGGTGGACAAGACCCTTGCCATCACACAGTCCCTGTACGAGAAAAAACTGGTTTCATATCCGAGGACAGGCAGCAGGTATATTCCGCAGGATGTCATGGCGCACATTCCGGTATTGTTGGAAAAGATAACAGCCATGCCGGAGTTCCGTGAGTACAGAAGGAGCTTAGACCTTTCCGCCCTGAATACACGAAGCGTGGATGCCGCAAAAGTGACCGACCACCATGCGCTGATTATCACCGGTATCGTCCCTGAGGGATTGTCCGAGGCGGAATCCACGGTTTATACTCTGATAGCCGGCAGAATGCTGGAAGCCTTCTCTCCCCCTTGCGAGAAAGAACTGCTGCTCATGGAGTGCGTATGCGGGGGACTGGACTTCCGCTCCCGTTCCACTGTCATCGCCAATCCGGGCTGGCGGGCGGTGTTCTCCCGAAAGGAGGACCGGGAAAAAGACGAGCCGGAAAGAGACGAAGGCACAGCATCTTTTACAGAGGGTGAGGAAATACCGGTCATGGGACATGGACTGTCACAGAAAAAAACATTGCCCAAACCTCTCTATACGGAAGCCACCCTGCTCACGGCCATGGAGAACTGCGGCAAGGAAATCACTAACGGACAGGCACGCGAAGCGGTGAAGGATACGGGTATCGGTACGCCTGCCACCCGTGCCGCCATCATCACGACCCTGCTCAAACGTGACTACATCGAGCGTTCCGGCAAGAACATCCGTCCGACGGAAAAGGGGCTTTACCTCTACGAGTCGGTCAAGGGCATGATGGTGGCCGATGCCGAACTGACCGGTACATGGGAGAAGGCACTGGCACAGATAGAGGGGCACACCCTCGATCCGGAAAGCTTCATGCTCTCCATCCGGGAATACACCGGGAAAGTGACCGGTGAGATACTGCGTCTCAAATTCCCCGAACCGTCGTCACGCGCCTTTACCTGCCCCAAGTGCAAGACCGGCAATGTGATAGTGAAGGCAAAAGTCGCCAAGTGCGACCATGAGGGGTGCGGACTGCTGGTGTTCCGCCGTTTCCTGAACAAGGAGCTGACCGACCAGCATCTGGAACAGCTTTTCTCTTCCGGCTCCACCCGGCTGATCAAGGGCTTCAAGGGCAAGAAAGGGGTACCTTTCGACGCGACGGTCATCTTTGACGAAAGTTTTAACCTGAAACTTTCTTTCCCAAAATCCAAGGGCGGGAAAGGTAAATGATACCGTCATTCCAATTCCGGGGCAAAGGTAGCGGAACCGCCCGTTTCCACCCGCAAGGTCGGGCCTTGCAGGTTTCGGGGAAAATCATCCTCACTCGCGTTCCGGTATTTTCCCCGAAAACCTTGCCGGTGGAGGCGGTCCGCTTTCCGGCCCCTGAAATTGGAAATGACATGTTTCACCCATTAACCATATACGGTCATGAAAACAAGGGAATGTATCGAAAAACTCAGGACAGCCAAATGGATAAGGATTATGGCATTGGCCATTGTCGCCTTCATCGTGTTCAGCTATCTCCACTCAAGAGGAATATCGCCCGTATGGGCGGCAGTCGCCATCGTGTGTTTCAAGGGATTCTTCAGGTTTTTATATAAAATAGCCTGCCTGCTGGTAGCGGCGGCTATACTTTTCTGCATTCTCAGCTATCTGGTTTTCTAAAGATACAGACATATGAAGCGGATATACCATACAGGTCCAAATATCACCTCGCGGAACAGGGCTGTCCTTTCGGGCGGCTCTTTTTGTTTCCCATGCCTTATGGAAATGAGAATGACGAGGACACGCATGGAAAAGACAGGGAAGCGCATACAGCCATTGACAGACCGTGAACTACAGGGCAAAGTTGGCAAACGCTTCTTTTCGGACGGCAAGGCCGGGCCCTTCGGGTTTCGCGGAAAAATCATCCTCGCTGCGCTCCGGTATTTTTCCCGAAAGCCTTGCCTTTCCGGAAGCGTTTACCGTAAAGCCCTTGTAGTTCAACGGGCTGCCAAAGCCCGGATATTCACAATTAAAATTATAAAGTCATGAACCAAGCAATCATCTCAAGACCGCCGATGGCACCGGTGCAGATGCCGATGCCCGCAACAAGAAGAAAAAGGACAGTGGAGCCGAATCCCGTAGTCAAGTTCCCGCCAAGAGGCACAGGACCGGTACACATCTCCACGCTGCTGAACCCCATCCTGGAAATATGCCACCATCCCGACAGGGACAGGCTGCTGGCGGAGTTCTTCAACCGATAAAAAATACGATTATTCACACTTTAAATTATTACAGTTATGTTTTTTACAGCAATCAACCAGATGATGACAGAAGGAGTCGACCTGACACTCGTCATCCGTAAAGCGAACGGACAAATGGCGGTATCCGTACTGCCGAAGTCAAACGGGCTGAAAGACGAAGCCCAGAACCACATTATCCCGTTGACCCTCAAGGGAGTTCCGCAGGAACTGGATACCGGATTCCTGCAAGCCGTCGCCCGGCCGGTGCAGAAAGCCACGGGACTGATCACCAACATGGCGCAGTTCGAGGCGCAGGCTGACAAGGCCGCTGCCGACAGCAAGGCGGCGAAGGAAGAAAAAGCCAAAGAGACGAAGGAGGAGAAGGAGAAACGCGAGAAGTACGAGAAGCATCTCAAGAAGACGGAGGAACTGATTGCCGCCGGGAAGCACAGCGAGGCTGTCACCGCACTCGGCCAGGCACGCCTCCATGCCAAGCCGCAAGACCTGAAGAAGATTGACAGCATGGTGGAGGAACAGAAGAAGGCGATGAACAAGGGCAGCCTGTTCGAGCTGATGGATGAACCGGCACCGCAACCGCAGCCACAGCCACAGCAGCAACCGCAACCTATGGCGGCAACGGCACAACAGCCACAGCCACGACCAATGGCAGTTCCCGTGCAGCAACCGCCCTATCCGCCGCAGCCCCAGGCTCCGAGACCGATAGCAGGACAACCGCAGCGGCCTATGACGGCACAACCGCTGCAACAGCCTTCGATGTGGCCACCTCAGCAACCGCCGCACAGACCGGTTCAACACCAGACCCCACCACAACCGCAATACGCACAGCAGCCTTCCGTACAACCGCAAAACTATGGCGGTCAGGAAGTCACGCACTGGCAGGAACCGGAATTCACGCCTGAAGACTACCGGATGCAATACCCCGCAGACGAAGAAATCAATTACAATCCCAAGGATTACGAGGAATATCCCGATTTTCCCCAATCCATGTTAGAACCCAAGTATTCACCTTATCAGACAGTTTAAGATTATGGCACTCGAAATCACAGGAATGACACGCTCGTTCACGTTCAAGAAAGGCAGCGGAATGATTACGCTCGACGATCCCAACCCGTCGGACAGCCCCGAAATGGTCATGAGTTACTACTCCAACTTCTACCCGGAGCTGACCACGGCGACGGTACACGGACCGGTCATCAAGAATGACAAGGCGGTGTACGAGTTCAAGACCACCATCGGGACAAAAGGATAGGAAACCATGAAGAAGGACAATAAAAAGAAGAAATCATGTGTACCATTGGACGAACATCAGTCGGCACTGCTCGCAAGGCTCATCATCGGCCAGACAGAACGGAATGTACGACACGGTGTGAACAGGACAGAACGGATTACGGCTCCAAGCGGGGCCGTAATTCTTTTCTGAATACGGCACTTGCCCCGATAGCACAGAAAAGTATTGTCGTGGATTCATACGGCAGTAATGGCATCAACGTGATTACGCAGGAAAACTACGAGTTCCTGCGTGACTCGTTTTTCAACTATGCCCTTTTGTTGAAACAGGAAGCGGTGCATACTCCGGGCAAAAGTATCGGGGCAAGCATAGCCAATCTGTACGACGAGATGGACAAACTTGTCGGGGAAGGGATGAATGTGAATATCGAACAGGATAACGGCAGGCTCTATTTCAATCTGTGGAAGTGTCACAAATGGGGCGAACTGACCTTGTACTATTTCCCGATGAAATTCGTGGAGGCTCTCAATCCCACGCTCAGGCGGATCTCAATTACGTTTATCCACAACCTGATGCGGGCGAACGGAATATCCACCATTCTGGACGAGGATGACACGGATTATGTATTAATGTGGCTGAAAGAGGATGATCCGCAGGAGGAGGAAGAGGAAACTGTCAAAAGGCTGGAACTGGTACGGTCATACGAGAAAGGGAAAATCGGCAGACTGCTGAAGCATGTTGAAAAAAAGTCCTATTACAAGGATTTGCCGAAAGCACTTGAAAAATACACCCCGCAAAACGACTTCGAGCGTTCCATTGTCGGAGCAATGAAAAAGGGATTGCCCTTCCTTAACCCGGAACACGGTATCATGCAATACGGCTATGATGCCTTTCACGAGGAAGAACCGGATTTTCAGCCGATGCGTCTGGATCAGCAGATAAGGGTGGTCTATGACTGCGACGACATGGTGTCCGAATATCTGGTGGACTATTACAATAATAACAGCCAGGAGACATACGATATCATCCCGATTACCACCTGTGCCCTGTCACCGGAAACCGACCGCCTGTTTATCATGGATGACTATCCGGAACGGTTCTTCAAGTGGGCGGATGAATTTATTAACATTGTATATTGAAAGATTATGGTAGAAACGAATGAACTTACAAGAAAACTGAGGACGCTGCTTCATCCGAGGGCGGCGTTGATTGTCTATGCGGAAGAGAATGACAACCACAGCACGGATGACGACGGTTATTTTATCGAAGTCAGGGACATAGACGAAAATGGGACAATGGGCGAAGGCCGTCCGGTGACGGTGGAGTTCATGAACGAACTGGTACGGGGCTATTCCGAAAGCCACAGTGTGACACCATACGGCAGGATACCGTCCAACCTGCTGTGGTTTGACCCGCGCAAGGGCAGTGAGAAATACATCTGGTACAACCCGCCCCAAAAGCGCATGATGTTCTTCCATGACATCCTGAAGATTGAAAGCGCGGAATACAACCTGCCGGGCGTGATCTATGAGGCCGGAGAAAACCGTCTGAATGTCTATGCCTATACAGATGTTGAACTGACAGACAATTCGGACCTTTTTGCGGCTCCGTTCTTCAATGTGACGGGAGCGAGCGTCTGTCTGGGCTCCGCAAAAATTGAGAAGCCGAAAGACCTGACCTACACGAACCTGCTGGAGTATTGGGAAAAGAGGTTCTGGCTGACGGAGTTCTCCCATCTGGGTGGAGGTGGGAACCCCACGAAATCCAATCTGGTACTGGTAACGAAAGCGGCAAAGGACAAGCCTTTTGACCTTGACGAACTGCAACCTTTAAAAAAACTGAAACTAAAAGACATATTGCGATGAAAAGAGTACATTATACAGACAGTTACCTGATGAACCCGCAACATCCGGTGACGGTAAACATCATAGGCGCGGGCGGTACAGGCTCGCAAGTGCTGACCGGTATGGCAAGACTGGATGTCACGCTCCGTGCACTCGGACATCCGGGATTGTTCGTAACGGTCTACGATCCAGACATCGTGACGGACGCAAACATTGGGCGGCAGCTCTTCGGACCGTCAGACCTGGGACTGAACAAGTCACAATGTCTGGTCACAAGGATAAACAATTTTTTCGGAAACGACTGGAAAGCGGAGGCGAGTTTCTATCCGTCGGTATTGAAGGAGGTAAAGCGGACCGAAATTGCGAACATCACCATTACCTGTACGGATAATATAAAATCCAGACTCGATTTGTGGAACGTGCTTGCGAAAGTTCCTTCATCCTCCTATACGGACAATAACACGCCGCTCTACTGGATGGATTTCGGGAATACAAAGACCGCCGGGCAGGTTGTACTGGGAACCGTGCCGAAGAAAATCAAACAGCCGGTTTCCACGATGTATGAAACGGTCGGCTCACTGAAAGTCATCACCCGTTTTGTGAAATATGCGAGAGTGAAAGAAGTGGATTCCGGACCGAGTTGCTCACTGGCAGAGGCATTGGAAAAACAGGATCTGTTTATCAACTCCACGCTGGCGCAACTCGGCTGCAATATCCTCTGGAAAATGTTCCGCCACGGGATGATTGAGCATCACGGGCTGTTCCTGAACTTAGAAACGATGAAAGTCAATCCGATAGGGGTATAAGACAGGCAAAAGCAAATATGAAAAAGTGGAACCGCCTTGCCGGAAAAGTTTCTGCAAAATAATATCATTCAATTCATTGCGGAATGAGAAATTATTTGTACTTTTGCTATTGTATTTCGAGAATGTTTTGTTAACGATGTATGAACGGCAATAAAAGCACATATAAATACCACCCGTATATAACAAATATTTTTTGTTCAGGCGGTGCTTCGTCCTATAAGACGGAGGCTTTTTTCGTGTCATTACCGTTTCGTAAAGTTGTTTCCATATCCGGAAAATATTTGTCCGATGCGCTTAAAATGTGTGCCGATTATTTGGATATTCAGATAATTCGGTTACTCTCTCTCTCTCTCTCTCTCATGGCTACGCGCGTCAATATACAAAATATTCCTTAAATACCAATCACTTACGGAGAGTCCGTTTTCCGGAATATCTCTCCTTTCCACGTTATTATCCGAACCTTTACATGCCGCCCTCACCAATCGGGGGCGCGTATCGTCATATCCGTCGGCGGTGTATGCCGGAGCATGGAACAACAATGCCCGCATACGCCGCCGATATGCTTTTTTATTAACCCGTAACAACAAATCTTATCAAATATGACAGTGATAAAACGAATATTATTGACGGTCTTTCTTGCCGTTACAGGATTGTCGCTTTCGGCACAGGAGAAGCCGGACTCCACTGCCTACCGTTTCCGGTTCGTGGCAGAGAACGATATGTTCTTCTCCCCGTGGAGCGGCAACGGACAGGAACTTGAGCGGTTGCTTGCAGCCATCGACGAACACCGCCCCGCCATCGAAGCCGGACAAATGTATCTTTTAGTGACAAGCTACGCTACGGACGGCAACGAAGAACAGACTGCGGCGCAAGTGGCAAAGACACGCCGCAATCGTGTGAAGTCGGAACTGATTGTGCGCGGCAAGATAAAAGAGTCGAACTTCGTCACCGACCAGTTGTTTGACGAAGCCTATACGGACGGGAACGGAAAATCCCTGCACAACATGGTCATCGTCACCCTCCCTGCCTCTGTTGAGAAAGTGGCGGAGATAGCCGGTGCGGAAGCCGCCGCCAGAGTGGAAGCCTATAACAAAGAGGTGTCTGGCGAGGCGGAGCGCGAACGTATGGCAGCGAAAGAGCAGGCAAAAGCGGAACAGACTGCCAAGGAAAAGGCAGAACAGGAGCGTATCGCTGCAGAGCAGGCAGCCCGAGAGAAAGCCGAGGCGGAACGGATGGAGCGTGAACGCATGGCAGCGGAACAAGTCGAAAAAGAGCGTCTGGAAGCGGAGGAACAAGCCCGCCTGCAAGCTGAAGAAACGGCAATAGCCACCCCGTATCATTTTGCCTTGCGTGCCAACCTCCTGCGTTGGGCAACCCTCACTCCCGATTTGGGTATCGAGTGGCGCATCAACCGCCATGTGGGTATTGCCGTGAACGGTACGTGGGCTTCATGGAGCTGGGACGACAAGAACCGCCGCTATGCCCTTTGGGAAGTGGCCCCCGAAGTGCGATGGTATCTCGGCAAGGAGAAACGGGGCTATATCGGTGCGATGTACAAGGCCGGGCAGTTCAACTACAAGCTGTCCGAAACAGGCCGTCAGGGCGACCTCATGGGCGGTGGTATCGTCGGAGGTTATCAGCTGAAACTCAACAATGCCCTTTCTCTTGATTTCAACCTCGGCATCGGCTATATCCATGCCGACTATGACAAGTATGTGGTCATCAACGGCGTGAGGGTAAGGCGCGGCAGCGGAACAAAGAACTGGTGGGGTCCTGTTTCGGCGGGTGTCACCCTGGTGTGGAACATCTTTTAGCGGAAAGGAGGAACAATGAATACAACGACAATCATACGACAGATAAAGGAATATATGGGAGCATACGGAAAGGCTTATACCTTATTATATCTAATAGGTGCGGTGACCATACTGACCTCGTGCGTGAAGGACGAC
>OMEC01001288.1_pt1 | contig 10552 bp, 6 predicted proteins | sample 1673401 | NCBI WGS metagenome assembly OMEC01 (sample SAMEA103958110, study PRJEB25191) | human gut metagenome | reverse complement strand
CGTTACCGTAAGTGAACTTATTGCGGCTAAAACAGGAGAAAATCCAAAGCCGGGAAATCAGTATGTTGATTACAAAACAATAAATAATAATACGCATTAAGAAAAACAGCGTTGGAGATTTTGATTTCTCCAACGCTGTTTTATTATTTATAATACTGCTCTTAAAAATTGCTGAAGTCTTGGGTCTTTAGGCGCACCGAAGATTTCACTCGGCGGTGCCTGCTCAACAATGTATCCGCCATCCATAAAGATTACTTTATCGGCAACTTCCCTTGCAAATCCCATTTCGTGAGTAACAACTACCATTGTCATTCCCTCATCTGCAAGGTCTTTCATAACCTGCAATACTTCGCCTACCATTTCAGGGTCAAGTGCAGAAGTCGGCTCGTCAAAAAGCATTACCTTCGGATTCATCGCAAGCGCGCGAACGATAGCTATACGCTGTTTCTGCCCGCCGGAAAGCGTCACGCCGCCGCCGGAATTGTGGTAGTACACCTCGTCCCGGAGAAGCTTCTGCACCAGCTCCTTTACCGTCATCTCCTGCGCCGCCAGCGTCAGCGCACCGGTGCAGCAGTTTTCCACGCAGGCCAGACACATGCGGCAGTCGGGACTGTGCAGGTCGCGGCAGCCGATGTGCCGGGGACAGACCTCCACGCAGCGGCCGCAGCCGATGCACTTGTTCCGCCAGTAGAGCCGTGGGTTGGCGAGAGGCTGGGTCTCCGGATTGGAGCACCAGCGGCAGCGCAGGGGACAGCCCTGAAAGAACACCACCGTGCGGATGCCGCCGCCGTCATGGACGCTGTATTTCTGGATGTTGTTGACTAGGCCGGTCATGCCGGTATCCTCCTTTGCAGCGCCGCCCCGGCGACGGCAGTGCCTCCAGGATGGGTCATACGTTGTGTTCCGTGCGGCGGATGATATCGTTTTGCAGATCCTTGTCGATGGACACGAAGTAGGCGGAGTAGCCCGCCACGCGCACCATCAGGTCGCGGTAGTTCTCCGGCGTGTGCTGGGCCTCCAGCAGCGTGGCCTTGTCCACTACGTTGATCTGCATCTGGAAGCCCTTCTTATCGAAGTAGCCCTTCAGCAGCGCCAGGAAGTTCTGGATGCCCTGCTCCGAGGTGAAGGAGGCGGGGTTGAACTTGATGTTCAGCAGCTGGCCGCCGATCATCAGCTCGTTGGGCAGCTGCGCCACGGAGTTGGCCAGCGCAGTGGGGCCCTCGATGTCGCTGCCGCCAAAGGCGGAGATGCCCTCGGACAGCGGCGTGCCGGCCTTGCGGCCGTCAGGCGTGGCGCCCACATATTCGCCCATGGGAACGTTGGCCGCCACGGTGGCGGTGGACGGTACGAACCGGCCGCCAATGGGGCCCCGGCCATACAGGGTGTTGTGGAAGGACATTTTGTTCTTCGCCCAGAAGCCCACGAAATCGGAGCCGATCTCGTTGGACACGTCGTCGTCGTTGCCGAACTTGGGCGCGCGGGTCAGCAGCAGCTGACGGATCTCCTCGCCGGTGGGGCTGGTGGTGCTGTCCTCAAAGTTGGTGGCCAGCGCGTGCTCCAGCTGTACAGGCGTCAGCAGCTTGTCGGTAAACACCAGCTGCTTCAGGGCGCACAGGCAGTTGATGGCGCAGGAGGTGCCGCACATCTGGCCGCCGGTAAAGGCGTATACGCCGCCGCCCTGCTTCAGCTCCTTGCCCCGGCCGATGCAGTCCTGCACGTAGGAGGACAGCAGGGGGGTCTGGAGGTATTGCTCGTATACCTTGTCGATGCAGTTGTCCTGGATCACGTGGTGCTTCAGGTAGTGGAGCTCCTGTGCCTTGAACTCGTTGTAGAACTCCTCCCAGCTGCTCATTTCGCTCAGGCGCTTGCAGGGCAGGGGAGTGAGACCCGTGCGGGGATCGGTGCCGCCGTTGATGGTGCATTCCAGCACCTTCACGGGGTTGGGGAAGGCGGCGCCATAGCGGCCGCTGCACTTGCCGGGGATGGAGGGCTCTACGCAGCCCACGATGCCGTAGCCCCGGGCGTCATCCAGCGAGTAGCCCACCGCCATCATGGCGGGGATGATGGCCTCGTCATTGTAGAAGGCGGGATAGCCGATGCCGGTGCCTACGCACTTGGCGCACTCCTGCATGAAGCGGTGAGAGGTGCCGTTGAACACGCGGACGGCCAGCAGAGGCTGGATCAGCCGGGACTTCTTGGTGGCGGCCACGCAGATGTAGGACAGGTCGTTGACGCCGTCGCGCCCGGCGTCGTCCTGACCGGCGATGGTCAGGTTGGGGTATGTCATGTAGCCCACAAAGGGCTTGGTGTCGTAGATATCACGGAGCTTGGACTGCTCGTTCAGCTTGATGTACAGGGCGCAGATCAGCTCCATGGCGCTCTCCTGCGTCAGCGTGCCGGCTTCCAGCTCCTGCTTGTAGTAGGGGTACAACAGCTGATCCAGACGGCCCACGCAGACGCCGTGGCCGTTGGACTCCAGCTGAATGGCCGAGATCACCGTGGTGATGGCCTGTAATCCCTCGTGGAAGGTGCGGGCAGGCTGGGCGGGCACGCAGCGGTTGATCTCCGCCAGCTGGAGCAGGTGCTTCTTCACGGCGGGGTCAGTGGTCGCGGCGGCCCGCTCCTCCGCCATGCGGCTGAGCCGCTGGGCATAGGCCACCACGGCCTTGTTGACGATCAGGGCGCTTTGGTAGAAGATGTAGCGGTCATAGTCGTTGGGATCGGCCAGATCCAGCGCGGCCATGTGCTCCTCGATCTGCCGGATCACGCCGTTGACACCGATGCGCAGCAGCTTTTCCCAGTCGGGGATGATGTGGCCGTCGCCGCCGCGGGTGATCCACGTGCCGTCGTAGCCGCCCACGCCTTTTTCGTTGGCCATCATGGTCTCGGCGGGGAGCTGGCTGTACACCAGCGCCTCCTCGCAGCGATCCTTCCAGTAGGGCAGGATGTCCTCCAGCAGCTCGCGGCGCACCTCCGGCTCCACGATATAGGGGTCGTAGGGGCGGGTGGAGAAGTCTACCGGATTGCCGGTAAGCTCGTTTTCAATAAACTGTACGCCAAACTCCGGGAACACGGAGGAGCCACGGCGCTTTTCCGCGATGGCGCCCAGCAGCATATCGTCGTCGCACATGAAGATGCCGATATGGTTCAGGATATTCTCCAGCGACAGCGCACGGCGCAGGGCGTGGGGCTTGCTCTCGGTCTGGCGGTAGGTCTCGGTCAGCAGGCGGGCCCGCTCCACGCACAGGGGCGGCACGATGCTGTGATATTGCTCGATCAGGCGCGTAATGCGGTCGGACAGCTTGACGCTGTCATCGCAGAGGTGAATGGCCTCAGGGGTTACTTGGTGGTTCATAGACGGACCTTCCTTCTTTATCACTTGTTATTGTTGTCGCGCAGGCTCACCAGGGCGCTGAGGGCAACGGAGAGGATGATGATGGCGCCCTTGGCCACCGTCTGCTGGGCGGTGGACAGGCCGAAGAACATCAGGCCGTTGTTGATGGTGCCGATCAGCAGGGAGCCGATGATGGCGCCGACGATGGAGCCGTTGCCGCCGGCCATGCTGGTGCCGCCCAGAATGACGGACGCGATGGCATCCAGCTCAAGGCCGTCGCCGAAGGTGTAGCGGCCGGAGCTCATACGTCCGGCGTACAGCATGCCGCCCAGTGCGGCCATCAGACTGCTGTAGACGAAGACGTAGACCACGATCTTCTTGACGTTGATGCCGGAGTAGCGGGCGGAGGTGGCATTGCCGCCCACCGCCAGCACCTTCTTGCCGTAGGGGGTGCGGTTCAGGACGATGTAGCCCACCGCGCCGGTGATCAGCACCCACAGCAGAAGCAGGGGGAGCTTGCCGATGCTGCCGCCGCCGAAGATGAAGGTGAACGTGGTGTTGCCGATGGGGATGGCGGTGGTGTTGGTGATCCACATGGAGGTGCCCACCAGAACCATCTGCATGCCCAGCGTTACCAGAAAGCTGGGCAGGTTCAGCGCCACGATCAGCAGGCCGTTGATCAGGCCCACCACCAGACCTACAGCCAACGCCGCCAGAATGGCCAGCGGGATGTTGTCGGTGCTTTGCAGAACCAGCGCCGCCATCAGGCCAGACAGGCCGATGGTGGAGCCGACGGACAGGTCGATCTCGCCGATGGCGATCACGAACGTCATGGTGACGGCGATCATGGAGACCACGGCGGTCTGGCGGATGATGTTCAGAATGTTGTTGAGAGAGAAGAACGATCCGCCGATGAAGATGGCGAACAGGGAAAGAACCACAAGGAAAATGATGTAGACCATGCATTTGCTGATGTTGATGTTCTTTTTCAGCTTCAGCAGGGTGTCAGCACTCGTTTTGGATTGCATACTGGAGAACCTCCTCTGTAATTTCACTGCGATTATATGTCGCGGTCACTTTTCCGTCATAAAAAACGATGAATCTGTCGCACGCGGAGATCAGCTCCAGAATATCCGAGGAGATGAAGATCGCGGCGTGGTTTTCGCCGACGAAGTCGCGCACCTTGTCGATTATCTCGCGCTTGGAGCCCACGTCCACACCGGCGGTAGGCTCGTCCAGCAGCAGGACGCTGGGCGCGCTGTTGAGCCATTTGCCCACCACGATCTTCTGCTGGTTGCCGCCGGACAGGTTGAAGGCGGGGGTTTTCCGGCTATGGGTCTTGATGGCCATGTCCGAAATGGAGCGCTCGGCGATATCGGCCACCTTTTTGCTCTCCAGCAGCAGACCCCGCTTGAGCTTGTCGAAGATGGGGACAATCAGGTTTTCCTCTACCGAGTGCATCAGCACCAGACCCTCGCGGCGGCGATCCTCCGGGATCAGGGCAAGGCCGCTGTCGATGGCGTGGCGCACGCCCTTGATCTCGTAAGGCTGGCCGTTGATGGTGACCTGACCGGAGGCGTCCTTGTTCAGACCGAACAGCGATTCCACCACCTCGGTGCGGCCGGAGCCCATCAGGCCCGCAAGGCCCAGCACCTCGCCCTCCCGCAGTTCAAAGCTGACGTCCTTCAGGCGGCTGCCGCAGTTCAGGTGCTCCACCGTCATCAGCGGGCGGCCGGTGCACTTGGAGGCCAGCTCCTCGTCCGCCGTGGTCAGCGCGGCGGTCTTGCGGCCGATCATGTCCTCGATCAGCCCGGTCAGGGAGTAGTCCCGTGTGGGCTTGGTGGTCACGATGGAGCCGTTGCGCAGAACGGTGATGGTGTCGCAGATCTTGAAGATCTCCGCCATGCGGTGGGAGATGTAGATCATGGAAACGCCCCGCTGCTTCAGACTGTTGATGAGGGTGAACAGATGGGCGGTTTCCTTTTCGGAAAGGGACGCCGTGGGCTCGTCCAGGATCAGGACTTTGGCGTTGACGGAAAGCGCCTTGGCGATCTCGATCATCTGGCAGACGCCAACATCCAGATCTTCGACACGGCTGTGGACGTCCACATCTATATCAAGGCTTTGGAGCAGCTCGTGAGCCTTGCGCTCCATGCTTTTTTTGTCTAAGAATGGGCCTTCCAGTATTTCACGGTTCAGGAAAATGTTTTCTGCCACGGTCAGCGTGGGGATTAGGCTCAGCTCCTGGAAGATCAGGCTGATGCCGTGAGACACAGCGTCGGAATAGCTGTTCATCTTCACCTTGCTGCCGTCAATGTAAATGGCACCGGAGTCACAGGTGTATACGCCGGTAAGGATCTTCATCATGGTGGATTTTCCGGCGCCGTTCTGCCCCACCAGAGCGTGAACGGAGCCCTTCTGCAAATCGAAATCAACGCCGTTCAGAACGGATACGCCGCCGAAGGATTTATGCACGTTTTTCAAACTGATGATCGGGTTTTGCTGCATATTTACCATCTCACTTTATACTCAGAATCACGGTTCGGCAGTAGTACCGAAACCCCGAAAGGATCGAGGGGGATCCTTTCGGGCATCTCGGAACATACTATGCGGCACTCATATGCCGGGAGAGAGTGGCATATGTAGGAGGGTTTGCCGGTTTACTTGACCAGCTCGGTCAGCCACTCGGGAGCCTGATCCAGACCGTAGCTGGCGCAGTAGCCTTCCAGCAGGTTGTGGGCGTCAACAGGCAGCGCCACGGGGCAGACGAAGGTGGAGGGCAGCTCCTTGCCCAGCAGGGCGTAGGCGGCGCAGTAGGCCTCACAGGTGCCCTGATCCCAGGAGCGGGAGGTGGCGGAGCAGGTGATCATACCGCCGGTGGCGATGGAGCGGGCAGAGGTGTCGCCCAGGTCGATGGTGACGATCTGCAGATCCTCACGGCCGGCAGCCTTGGCGGAAGCCATCACGTACTCGGCGGGAGCTTCCCAGGAAACGTACACACCGGCCAGATCGGGATACTGAGCCAGCAGGGAGTCGGCGTTGGAGCCGGTGTTGGCCTCCTTGGTGAAGGGGCTCTCAGCCAGAGTGATCTCGGGGAAGTTGGCGATACCATCGCGGAAGCCCTGGTCACGCTGGTTGCACACCAGATGGAAGCCATCATAGGTCAGAGCGCCCACAACACCCTTGTAGCCGATCTTCTCGGCCAGCATGGTGGCGGCATAGTAGCCGTTGGCGTAACCGTCGGAGGAGACCAGAGCCACGCAGTTCTCACCGGGGGTGAAGTCGGTAGCGATGCTCTCCATGAACACGATCTTGGTGCCGGCGTCAGCCATCTTCTTCAGCACGGGGGAGCAGACGTCGGGGTTGTAGGGCATGACCAGCAGAGCGTCGGGGTTCATGGCTGCGATGGTCTCCAGCTGATCGTACTGGGTGTTGTCGTTCATCTGGGCTTCGGTAACGGTCAGCACTTCAATGCCCAGCTCCTCGAAGGTAGCCTTGGCAGCTTCGCACTTGACCACGTTGCACTGGTCGCCCAGCTGGTGATAGGCGATGGCGACCTTGAAGTTGCCGTCCTTCAGCTGCTGCAGCTCTTCATCGGTGAAGCTGAAGTCCGCCAGGCTGGCGGGATCCTCGCCGTTGATGCCCTTGGTCATGGGCTTGGTGGGGTTGTAGTCGGTCTTGACGTAATTGCTGGTGTCGACGGGGGTGCTGTCCGCATCCTGGTTGTCGTCGGCTGCCGGCTGACTGCCGCAGGCGACCAGAGACAGCGCCATCAGCAGGGCCAAAGTCAGTGCCAAAAACTTCTTCATGTTCGATCTCCTTATTTGTTATGATTTTTTGAGGTTTACACGCGGTGAACGTTTCTTATACCTATTCGTAAATACCGGAAAATGAAGGACTTGAAAAAATGTTTAACACGTGGTAAACTTCATGTTAAAAGCATACGCCTGCGTTACAAAAATGTCAAGTAATTTTGTGCGCAAAATAAAAAATCGACAAAACTAACGGATTACACGGATGAAATATGATACTTTGCACAAAGAAAATGGTAATTTCTTGAAAAAAGCACGATTATCCCGAAAAAGCGCGTGTTATTCCAGCCTCATATACGGGCGAATTTTGTCGAAATTTAACACGTATTAATTTGTCGAATTTTGCGATAAGCAAAATCACCGGGCGCCTGCTGGCGTCCGGTGACGAAAAGTGTGTCGTATTCTGTTATCCCTCAAAGTAATCCATGTTGCTGGACACGATCACGTCCAGACGGGAATTGTAGTCCTTGTTGACCAGCGGCACGCCGTAGCAAAGGTGGTAAAACATCATTTTTACCGCGTCGTATGCCTGATTCGGCAGGGATTGGCCGATGATAACGTCAATGGCGGAGGAGCGGATAAAGGGCTTTACGGCGTCGTAGTAGTCGAAGCCGATCAGCTTAATGTCCTGATCTCGCCGCATCCGCACCAGACGCCGGGCAATGGCCTCGGATTTATAGGAGATATCATAGATGCCGCTAATATCCGGATGCTTTTCCATCAGATCCTGACAGATCAGCTCGGCGCTTTTCTCGTCGGAAATGGTGTCCCACAGGCCGAGAATACGGTATCTGCTGCGGCCCTTGAGATAGTCCACAAAGCCGTCGTACCGCTGCTTGACCCACAGGTCGTCCTCCAGAAAGTTACTGGTGGTGATGGCGATGTTGCCGCCCTGCGGCAGCATCTTGGACATCATCTCCGCCGCCAGACGGCCGCTCTGGGGATAGTCGATGCCCACGAACACCCGGTCTTTTTTCTCCACGTAGCGGCTGAGATAGATGATATCGCAGTGAAGCTCCCGCAGCTTTTTGATCTCCGGCTCCAGCACCTTGGGGTCGCAGGGCACGATGATGAAGGCCCGGATGCCGCTTTGCAGCATCCGCTCGATATCCGTGATCTGCTGCTGCGGCTCCAGAATGTAGGAGATGGCGGACACGATCTGTAAGCCGTTGTCCTCCAGCTCCGCCAGCGCCTTGCGGATGCCGTCCTGCATCAGCTTGGAGAAGAAGGTGGAGCCATAGTGGGCCATGCCGATATAGCCGATGCGGTAGGTCTTGTGATAGGCCAGATCCCGGGCGTTGAAGTTGGGAACGTAGTTGTATTCCAGCAGGGCCTTTTCCACCAGCGCGCGGGTGCTCTCCGACACGCGGCCCTTGCCGTTGATGACCTTGTAAATGGTGGTGCGGGAGATGTTGATGAGCTGGGACAGTTGCTCCAGCGTGATCTTTTTGTTATAATTGTCCCGCTTTTCCACCGCCAGACAGTAGCAGCCGCAGGCGCTGTCCAGCCACAGCAGCGGCTGCGCCGAAAAGCTGATGATCCGCGTCAATATCTGCTCCACATATTGCTCTACGGTGATGGCGTGCTGGATGACGGCGGTATCTCCGGCGGGGAACAGGTCGTCCCGGATCTGCTCCGGCGTCATTCCGGTGGCCGCGGGATTCCGGAACAGCAGCTGCCGCAGCAGCAGTGCGTTTACCACCTGCGTCACCAGTGCGTTTTCCTGCGCCGGCAGCGCCAGCGCGGCGATGCGTTGCTCCAGCTCCGAGGCGCGTACCGCCGCCGCGTGAAGCATCGGGTCGGCACTGTCGGCTGCCATGGGCAGTACACAGCTGCGCCAGAGATCCTCGTAGGTCAGGATGGAGGGCCTGTTCTGCGCCAATTCGTGCTCCAGACGGCTTTCCACCAGAGATGACAACGTTTCCAGCAACGGTAGCTCCCGCAGAACCGGATAGTCATTCAGCAGTGTGATCAGACCGGGGTGGAAGGGATACGCCGCCACATAGTCGGCCAGATGCAGCCGAAGCTCCGGAAACTGCATGGCAAACTGCTGCAGATAGGCGGCGATCTCCTGCTGCTGGGTTTTGCTCTTTCGGATGCAGCAGTGCTGCAAGACCTCCATCACCACCGCGCTGTCAAGAGTGATGCGGGCGGTGTTGGCGCTGTCCTGCTGCAAGGTCTTCCGGGCACGGCAGCCGTTGTCCTCGTCAAACAGACGGGCGTCGACCCCGGCGATGATCCGCAGGGGACTCTTTTCCGTAATGTTGCACAGCGCCGTATAGAACAGCAGATCGTCCTGAATGTCGTCCTCACTGCGGCTTTCAAAGAATTCGGCCAGGCCGTCCAGCACCAGCAGACGGCAGGCACCGGGGTGAGCCGAAGCAAAGGCGTCCATTCTGGTGGACAGCTGGCGCTGATACAGGCTTCTGGTGCGCTTGATATCCGGCCCCACCTGAAACGCCGTGGTGCAGTCCAGCGCCTGTCCGATAATGTCGCATAGAGACTCTCCGGCGGCGGACAGATCGGCGGTTACGACGTGGTACTCCGCCGCCTTTCCCGCCAACGCGGCGGCCAGCCGTTTGGGCGGCTTTGTGTCCTCCTTCGGCAGCGTCAGCAGTCCCAGCAAATAGCCGATCGTGCAGGTCTTGCCGGTGCCGGAACAGCCCTGTATGTACAATACCCCTCCGGAGGGAGAGCAGAACTGCTCCAGTGCTGTACACATCTGCTCCTGCACGGCGGCCCCCAGATAATAGCTGCCGTATGCTTCTGAAATCTGCTCCTTGCCGCAGGGCAGCTCCGCCGCCGCCCCGACAGGTTTATATCGTATGACTCCCCTCAGCTTCACACTGTTTGCCCTCTCTCTTATTTTTCCCGCATATCCGTTGCTTCTGCTTGCTATACCCGCACATAATAATTCGAGTATACCCTTGAAAAACATAAAAGTCAACTGAACATTTCGCGCTATTTCGCGCGGTGTGACCCCATTGAAAGGAGAACGCTTATGACGCACGCCGCACTGATCGCCAACGCGGGTATTCTGCTGGAAATTGACGGCATTCGATTTCTGATCGACGGCCTGCACCACAGTAGCCAATACCCCTTCAGCCCCGTTCCGCAGGCGATGCTGGATCAAATGCTGCGGGGAGAGGGGCCGTTTCGTGACGCGGATTTTCTGCTGTTCACCCATGACCATCCGGATCACTGGTCGCCTGCTCTGACGCAGGCGTATCTTCAGGCCAACCGCGTTCGCCGTGTGCTGCTGCCGCCCCGCAGCAAGGATGGCCCGGCGCAGGATGCCTTGACGGCGGACATGACGGCCCGGCATATCCCGTGGTGGCAGGCAGACCTGCACCGTGGACAGCGCCGCACGTATCTGCTGGCGCCGGAGGCCTATCTCACGGCGCTG
>OMEC01001285.1_pt1 | contig 10573 bp, 8 predicted proteins | sample 1673401 | NCBI WGS metagenome assembly OMEC01 (sample SAMEA103958110, study PRJEB25191) | human gut metagenome | reverse complement strand
CCGGCAACTTATATTGCAAATGAATCCCAGAAGCTGGATATCTACAAGAGGATTGCAGGTGTGGAGACAGATAATGAGGCAGAGGAAATGTTAGAAGAACTGATCGACCGTTTTGGGGAGCCACCGAAGTCGGTACAGAACCTTCTTACGATTGCCCGGCTGAAGAGTCTTGCACATAGCGCATACATTAAAGAAGTGATACAGAAAGAGGATTCCTTAAAACTTGTGATGTATGAGCATGCAAAGGTAGATGCTGCAAGGATTCCGGAGCTTGTGCAGGCAAATGCACCGGCACTGAAATTTGTGGCAGACGCCAAAGGCCCTTATTTTACCTATCTGCTGAAAGTAAATTCCAGACAGGCTGCAAATGATGTGCTGGATACACTGCGCCGGCTTTTGGAACAGATGAAAACTGTCTTATGCACAGAAAATGCAGAAAGTTCTTGCTAGTTAAGGGAAAAAGCACTATAATATATGAGCAAATGCTCAGAATAGAGCATATTTTTAGGAGGAACTATGAGAGCGAAAAAAATTACAGCTTTTATATTAGCAGCCGCACTGTGCGCTACATCCATGAGCGGATGCGGTATAAATAAAGACGCAAAAGCAGCCAGCATGAACGGACAGACCGTTACACTCGGGGTTGCAAATTTTTACTGCCGTTATGAGCAGGCAACAATGGAGGATGCATATAAGGCATACCTTCAGACCAGTGACATCTGGAGCAAAGACATTTCCGGAAACGGTACTACGTTAGAGGAAACCGTCAAGGATCAGGCAATGGAGACACTGCATGAGATGTACACATTACAGGCACACATGAAAGATTACAATGTGGAGCTTACCGATGCAGACAAGAAGGCTGTCAAAGAAGCAGCACAGAAGTTTATGGATTCCAACTCCACAGAAGCAATCAAGGAGATGGGAGCAACGGAAGATATCGTAGAAGAGATTCTTACACTTTACACAGTAAGGGACAAGATGAAAGATGCAATCGAAGCAGATGTAGATACCAAGGTTTCCGATGATGAGGCCAATATGCGTGCCTATACAATGATCAAGATTGCAACCAACGGACATACCGATGAAAACTATCAGTTTGTTAATTATACCGATGATGAAGTCGCTGCGATCAAGAAGACAGCATCTGAGATGGCAGATGAGCTGAAAGAAGACGGCACCACACTTGAGAGTGTTGCAAAAGCACATGATTATGAGACAACGACCGGAACTTATGATGCCGATAACGATACATTGGGAGACGATGTAAAGAAGGCACTTGATGATTTGAAAGAAGGAGAGACTTCCGGACTGATCGAGACAGATGATGCAGAGTACTTCGTTCGTATTGACAGTGATACGGACAAGGATGCAACCGAGAAGAACCGTCAGAGTATTATCGACCAGAGAAAGGACGATTTATACAAGAAAGTACTGAGCGGCTGGCAGAAAGATGACGGCTGGAAGGTAGTGAAGAAAGCATTAGCAAAAATTGAATTTAGTAACTCCCTCACGCAGCAGGATCCAAATGCTTCCACAGAGAGCGAAGAGAGCACAGAATAATGTTGAAAGATAATATTGTGTTAATTGGAATGCCGGGGGTGGGTAAAAGCACCGTCGGCGTTATCCTTGCCAAGGTATTGGGATATCAGTTTGTAGATGCGGATCTGGTGATTCAGGAGCAGGAAGGCAGACTTTTACGTGAAATTATTGCCCAGGATGGCACAGATGGATTTATTGAAGTTGAGAATCGTGTGAATGCGTCAATAGAAGCACATCATGCAATTATTGCGACGGGGGGCAGCGTTGTATATGGCAAAGAAGCCATGGAACACCTTGCAGAGATCGGTACGATCCTGTATCTGGAAGTACCATATGCTGCTTTGGAAAAACGCCTTGCTGATATAAAGGGGCGTGGAGTTGTTTTAAAAGAGGGTCAGGATCTTCATGACCTGTTTTTAGAGCGCACCCCGTTATATGAGCAGTATGCAGATATCCGGATATCCGAAGAAGGACTGAATGTGGAACAGACAGTAGAACAAATTATTGAGAAACTGGAATTAATGAATAACAATCGCAAAAGTAACGAATAGTATATTAGTAGGGGCATTTCATTTTTGAGGTGAGATATGGAACAGTACGTGATCAAAGGCGGAAACAGACTGAATGGTGAAATTGAGATTGGTGGAGCGAAGAATGCGGCTCTTGCGATTCTTGCAGCATCAATTATGACGGATGAGACCGTTACGATAGAAAATTTGCCAAATGTACGGGACATTAATGTTTTATTACAGGCAATCGAAGAAATTGGCGCAAAAGTAGAACGTGTCGATGCACACAAAGTAAAAATCAATGGTTCATTTATACGTGACGTGAGTGTGGACAATGAGTTTATCCGGCGCATTCGCGCATCGTATTATCTGATCGGTGCATTACTTGGAAAATATAAAAAGGCAGAAGTTGCACTTCCGGGTGGATGTGATATTGGAAGCCGTCCGATCGACTTGCATATCAAGGGATTCCGTGCCATGGGCGCAACGGTTGACATTGCCCACGGACTTGTAATTGCAGAGGCAGAACGCCTGAGCGGAACACATATTTATATGGATAAAGTATCCGTTGGTGCAACTATCAATATTATGATGGCGGCAGCGATGGCTGAGGGAAAGACTGTCATTGAGAATGCAGCGAAAGAACCGCATGTCGTTGATGTGGCAAACTTTCTGAACAGTATGGGCGCAAACATTCGTGGAGCAGGAACGGATGTGATTCGAATTGTGGGAGTGGAGAAACTTCACAAGACAGAATATTCTATTATTCCGGATCAGATCGAGGCAGGTACTTTCATGTTTGCAGTTGCAGCAACAGGCGGTGATGTACTTGTAAAAAATGTCATTCCGAAGCATTTGGAAGCAACCACAGCAAAGCTGGTCGAGGCTGGATGCAAGGTAGAAGAGTTCGACGATGCGGTTCGTATCATTTCCGATGGAAAGTTGCGTCATACACAGGTGACAACACTCGCCTATCCTGGATTTCCGACAGATATGCAGCCACAGATGGCAGTCATTCTTGGAATTGCCGAGGGAACCAGTACTGTGACAGAAAGCATCTTTGAGAATCGTTTCAAGTATGTGGATGAGCTGACTCGAATGGGAGCCGACATTCAGGTAGAAGGAAACATTGCCATCATCCGTGGCGTATCCCGTTATACCGGAGCGCGTGTGAATGCGCCGGATCTGCGTGCCGGAGCAGCATTAGTGATCGCCGGACTTGTCGCAGAAGGTATTACAGTGATTGATGATATTTATTATATTGAACGAGGATACGAGGAACTGGAGCGCAAACTCAGAGGAGTAGGTGCACAGATTGAGAAAGTGTCCGACGAAAAAGAAATTCAAAAGTTTATATTGAAAGTTTCATAAAAGAAAAAGAAATTCAAACGTGATTGAATCCGTGGCATATGCCACGGATTTTTTTTATGGAAAATTATATCTAAAGATACTATAGGACTACTTTAAATGACAAAATATATCTTTTTTAATGTTATTTTTGCCCGAAAACAGGAAAAATGTGCCAAAACTAGGACTTATGTACAATTGACGGAAACTGGCCAAATGCCTATAGTTTTGTGTAGAACAACAAAATTGTGAGGGGAAAATGAGGGAATATATAGCAGGATATTATACGGATAAGGGGATTAAAAAGAGGATTAATCAAGATAGTTTGTGCATTCGTAAGGCAGTGTATAAGGGAAAACAATTGATGTTTGCAATCGTGTGTGATGGAATGGGAGGATTAACCAATGGAGAAGAGGCCAGTGCTGTTGTCGTACACGTGTTTGCAGAAGCTTTTGTCAAGCAAATTGCAACGTTAGCAGTGCAGGATGATTGGGAAGGGATTAAGAAACAATGGTATCGATATATTGTGGAATTGAATCAGAAACTGTATGAATACGGAGTACAGGAAGGAACTCCAATGGGGACTGCTTTATCAGCGATTTTGCTTGCTGGGGATGAATATGTTGCGGTACAGGTTGGAGATTCCCGCATTTATCGATTAACGGATAAGCTTCAACAGATTACAGAAGATCAGTCATTTGCGGCATACGCTGTAAAGTCTGGAAACATGACAATACAGCAAGTGCAACAGGATCCGCGGAGAAACATGTTACTGGAATGTGTTGGAGCTTCAGAAACGGTACATCCGGAATTTTATCAGGGACATGTAGGAGCGGATGACAGGTTTATACTTTGCACGGATGGATTCTGGAGAACGGAAGATGAGGTGGCGTTGGTGCAGAGCTGGCAGTTCTTGATGAAAACAGAGGAACAAATCAGAAAAAATATGTATAAACGTGTGCAGAAGGCGATGGAACGTGGTGAGACAGATAACATTACTGTAATCTATATTGAACAGAAAGAACAATAGGGGCAAATGGCAAATATAGGACAAATTATTGAAAACAAATATGAAATACTTAAAAGGATAGGAAAAGGCGGAATGTCCGAAGTCTATCTTGCCATGGATCGGAATCTGAACAAACAGTGGGCGGTCAAAGAAATCAAAAAGAAGGCGCACGACAAAAATAATGAGGTAGTCATACAAAGTGCAATTGCAGAGGCAAATATGATGAAAAAGCTGGATCATCCATGTTTACCCCGTATTGTGGATATCATAGACCGAAAAAATGTAATTTATGTTGTGATGGATTACATTGAGGGAGAGCCATTAAGCAAGATATTGGAAAAGTATGGTGCTCAGCCACAGGAGACAGTTATTGAATGGGCAAAGGAGCTTGCAGGAGTTTTGGAATATCTGCATATGCAGGATCCACCAATTATTTACCGGGATATGAAACCGGCAAATGTTATGTTACAGCCGAATGGACATATTAAACTGATTGATTTTGGAATTGCGCGTGAATACAAGGAACAGAATGTAGAGGATACGGTAAGTTTAGGAACTAAGGGTTACGCAGCACCGGAACAGTTTGGAGGAAAGGGACAGACAGATCCACGGACAGATATCTATTGTCTTGGGGTGACATTGTATCATTTGGTAACTGGACAAAATCCGTGTGAACCACCATATGAGCTGTACCCGATTCGTCATTGGAAACCGGAACTATCGGCTGGACTGGAAAGTATTATTTTAAAATGCACACAGATGAATCCGCAGGATCGCTACAGTTCATGCGCGGAGTTGCTCTACGCACTGCAACATTATGAAGAGGAAGACGAGGCATACAAAAAGCAACTGAAGCGAAAACTGAAAATTTTTGTAGGAACATTGGTTGCATCTGTTGTGTGTGTATTGGCGGGAGTGACATGTCAGGCAATCAGCACCAAGATGAATAATGATGATTATGAGAGTTATCTGCTTCGGGCAGAAAAATCCGCAACTTATCAGGAACGCGTTCAGAATTGCCTTGATGCAATTTATGTAAAACCCAATGAAATAGAAGCATACAAAAAGCTGATAGAGGCATATAAGGAAGATGCCGTGTTTACGGTAGACGAAGAAGCACAATTTAAGTCGGCAATCAACAGTCATTTAAAGGAGTTATCTAACAGTAAAGGATATGCAGATCTTGCGTTTGAGACAGGAAAGCTGTACTGGTATTTTTATGATTATGGGAAGACTGCGGAGCAGGATAATCAGGTGACAAGAATGAAAAGTGCCATACAGTGGTTTGAAGATGCATGTACTTATGCAACAGAAGAGAACGATGCTTATCGTATGGCAAGTGTTTATAAAGAAATTGGAAAGTTTAATCAGGATGTGACAATCAAGGTGGAAGAGGCATCTGACCAGGGAATGTATTTACCTTATTATCAGAATTTGAAAAAACTGTATGAGATGGTAGAAAACCAGGATAAGGATGAAATCGTAGATTTAGAGGTATATCGGATTTGTCTGTTTTCCATCGAGCAGTATGTACGTAAGTTTCAGTCAGATGAAGTTCCTCAGGACGATATACATGAGTTTTTGCAGGCAGTAATTGAAAGTACACAAAATACACAGACGACATCCGATAAAACGGATGAATTGAAAAGAGACATTTTGGATCGTGTGTCACAAACACAACAGGCGGTTATGCGCGCATATGGCGGGACATAGGAGGAAGAGAACAATGGATGCACAAATGTTGAAAATAATTTCATATTTCTGTTTTGGATTCGCTGTGCTTTTTCTGTTGATCGCTGTTATTTTATTTTTCCGTTTTCGGGTCAGGGAATTGATTGCAAAATTATCAGGAAAGCAGGAGGCGCAGCAGATCAGAGAAATACGTGGTCATATTGGAGCCACGAAAAGCAATGCTGTACATTATGTGTTTGATCATGGTGTAGATACGGACAATACGACGCAGATACTTGAAGACAGTATGGAGACTGTTTTATTGGAGAATCAGAAGACAAAGCTTTTGGATGATGAAAAAACTACGCTTTTGGGAAGCTGTCAGACAGTTTTGCTGAATGTTCCACAAGAGGAGCCATCCGGAGAGTTGATTTTATTACAGGATGAAATGGAAATACATGTTGAAAAAGGAAATGATGTTCAGGGAAGAGAGGAAGAATGATGAAGAATAATCGAAATACGTTAGGGAAAAGAATTGTAGCACTTATGCTAAGCGGTATGATTGCAATTGGAATCCAGCCGGCCATAAATGTTGTAGTGGACGCTGCGGAGACACAGTCAGAAGAGCAAGAGACTGTGACCACATTCGAAAGCGGACAGACAGCAGAAGAAATATTATGGGTGATTTCCGAGGATCTTACAGAGGGAAATGATATTTATTATGCAAAAGAAGAGACTGTACAGGTAGAAGTCGCTATTTCCAATTCAAAACAAAATCAATTTAAAACAATTCGAATTTATCGAGATGGAAAATTGATTGAAGAAAAGAAGATTGGTAAAAGTAAAAAACTCTTTTTCTTGGTACCTTTGGATAAAGGAAAGAAAGCTACAAATCAGATCTGTGCAGTGCCGGTAGATGCAGACGGAAAAAGGATTTTATATGACAGTAAGACGCCACGGATTGTTTTTACTACAGATGATACCGTATATCAGGAGAAAAATTATATTTATACGAAGAATAATATTGATTTCAATTTGGAAGTAGCAACCGGAATTTCCGGAATTCAAAAAGTAAAGCTGCAGATAAACGGAAAGGAAATAAAAAAAGATAAATATGGAAAAGCATTTGGGTTATACAATAATACACAATATATCGGCATACCCACAAAAGAAAAATATGCGCTGTCAATGGATGACTTGCCAGAGACCGACACTTATGAAATTCATGTTTGCGTAAAAAATGTAGCAGGAAAAGAATATCAAAAAACATATTATCTCTATCGAGATACAGAGGCACCAAAACTGGAAAGTATTGTGATTCCTGAAATTGCAGAGAACGTTGGACAGATGTATCCAATGAAAGAAGACAATTATTATCTTTTTACAAACAAACAGGTAAATACAATTATTACAATGACAGATGGGAAACATGGCGCAGGAGTAAAGAAGACGGAGTGTTATCTTGTAGATGAGCACGGAAAGAAACTCAGCAAAAAGAATGTAAATGGAAATCAGATAAAACTTCAAATCCCAGAAAATTTTAAAGGGTTTATTTGTGCAAGAGGAACAGATTGGCTTGGAAATACATCAAACTATGGATATACAATGAGCGGTATGGTTGCAGAGAGCAGCAAGAAGCATGAAGAAGCCGGAACTATTGAAGTGGGCATGTTGGAGCCGAACGCGGTCGATGAAGATGGCGATGGACTATACCGGAATAATGTCAAACTTAAGGTAGCTGTTAAGGACAGTTATTCAGGCATTCGAAGTATTGAATGGAAAGTTACGGCTCCCTATGACATGGAAAATAATTATGAGGGAAAATGTGAGGTCTCAAGTTCTGGTAATGTCTCAAATAATAGCTGGGAAGTAAAAGAAACAGACCGGAATCTTGTAACAAAGATGCAGGGAGAATTGAATATTCGCAATAATAGCAATGATATTCTTGTGGAAATTTGTATGACAGACAATGCAGGAAATACAACGGAAAAAGAACTTGTTCTTGGAATTGATAAGTCAGCACCAGAAATTAACGTTAATTTTGATCAGCAGATAAAAAATAAAATCAGTTCAAAAAATTGTACAGCAACCATACAGATCGCGGAACGTAATTTTCAGGAAAATCAGGTAGTGCTGCATGTGCAAAAGGCACAGGATTCCAAGAATGCAGCATATAAAGTATCAAAATGGAGAACCGACTATAACAGAGAAGACCCAGATAATTCGACGCATACAGCAACAGTTACGTTTGAGGAAGATGGGGAATACATCTTCTGGGTAACTTATAAAGATGTTGTGGGAAATAAAGCAAAGCAGTCAGATCTCTATAAATTTTCCATTGACCAGACGGCACCGGAAGTTCAGGTGGATATGGCGAATAATGATTATTTCACGAAAGCACCAACAGCAACGATTCGCATCAAAGAAAAGAATTTTGATCCTGAGCAGGTGAAAATTACAGGAAATGCAAAGAACAGCAATCAGAAGGAACAGAAGTTTCCAGGTATCTCCGGATGGAAAAAACAGGATGACACCTACACGGCAACTGTGACGTTTACAGCAGATGGTACATACAATTTTTCTGTGACTGCAACCGATAAGGCCGGAAATAAGGCAAAAACAATTAATGTGAAAGAGTTTCGAGTGGATCAGACAAAACCAGAAGTAGATATTTCCGGAATAGACGATTCCAAGAGTTATAAGGATGCTGTTCAGCCAATTATCCGTGTGAAAGATGATAATCTGGACACCAACCAGGTTCATGTGAAACTGGTCGGTGCAAACTGCGGAGAAGTAAAACTGGATGGACACTGTGAGATTGTCAAAACCAAATCAGAACAGACAATTCACCTGAGTGATTTTGCACAGGAAAAGATGGTAGATGATATTTACACCTTAACTGCCGAGGGAACAGACCGCGCAGGCAATAAAGTTAAAAAAGATATTCGATTTTCTATCAACCGTCTGGGATCGGTGTACACATTTGATGATAATTTGAAAAAGATGGAGGGCACTTATCAGCAGAAGACACAGGATGTAGTATTGACAGAAACTAATGTGGATGAACTTGAGCAGGAATCCATTAAAGTAACATTGTTTCAAAATGGTGTACCAAAGGATCTCGTGGAAAATCAGGATTATGTGATAGAAAAAACAGGTGGTAATGGCAAGTGGTCACAATACAATTATCGTATTGACAAGAAGAATTTTGAGGGGGACGGAAGTTATTCTATTGTGATTTCGTCCAAGGACAAGGCTGGAAATATCAATGAAAATGATGCAAAAGATAAAAAAGCAGAAATTTCATTTGGAATCGATGCAACAAAGCCGGTAATTATGCCAGTTGATGTAGAAGAGTCTGGAACATATGCAGCAGCAACATTAAAAGCAAGCATTTCAGTGGCAGACAATCTTCTTTTGAAGAATGTAAAGATTCTGTTAAATGGAAAAAATGTGGACTATGTGCAGGATGGTGACAATTATATTATCGATGTTCCAGAGTCTTCTGCACGTCAGGAAATTTATGTGACGGCTGAGGATGCAGCCGGTAATGTGGCAGAGTATCAGATCAAAAATCTGCTGGTTACCTCGAATGCAATTGTCCGCTGGTATAACAATAAACCAGTGTTTGGAGCATCTGTGGGAATCGGAGCAGGACTTATATGTGTGATTGCACTGATGATCGGAGTGGCGCGAAAGAAAAAAGCAGGAAAGTAGAACATGAAGAAATTAAAAACAGGAATACTGATAAAAGATAAGGTATATATCAGAAGATTACAGAAAGCAATCCATACAGAATACGACCAGGACATAGAATGTATTATCTTTGAGGACATAGAGAATGTATGTAGGGAAGCAAAGAGAAAACAACTGGATCTGGTATTGATAGATGAAACGATACTGGTAGCATATGAGAAACTTTCCAGGTTTTGTGCGATTGCAATCGTGTCGGGGACAAGAAGATATGACCGGAGTAATGATTATGGCGTAATCTACAAATTCCAGCATGTCGATGATCTGGTGGCAAATATGGTACAGATCTATGAGGAGCATCATGGAAATGCGAGAATTATAGCATTTACAGGGGCATGTGGAAATTGTGGAACTTCAGTTCTCGCAGCGGCATGTGCGAAGGCAATTGCAGCCAAAAAGAAAAAGGTTCTGTATATCGACGGAGAAACCGCGACATCAGAGAGCGATTATCTGAAAGAAGCGGATGAATTGGGAATTGCATGCGGGAAGGAGATAGGAATACATAATCTGTATGAAGAAAAGGCTTATGCAAGATTCAGGGAACTTCTCGATGAAGTAAAGTACGACTTTATTGTGATGGATGTACAGAATGCCATGCTGCAGTACAGGGATTTCGCATCGTTGGTGCAGGAGCTGGTTATTGTGGAGACTAGGGAAGGCAGGGCACAGCTGCGGGCTACAAAATTGAAGCAGATGCTGCAGGAGCTGGCGCAGACGAAAAAGCTCTACGAAAAGGTACAGA
>OMEC01001282.1_pt1 | contig 10587 bp, 6 predicted proteins | sample 1673401 | NCBI WGS metagenome assembly OMEC01 (sample SAMEA103958110, study PRJEB25191) | human gut metagenome | reverse complement strand
TGGTTCTGTCCGTGGTATCAATGTCGAGGGACAGGGACATATGCCGCGTAAGAAGATTGACAAGCTGGTGGAGCATGCAAAGGGCTGCGGTGCAAAGGGACTTGCTTATCTGTGCATTAACGAAGATGGCACTTACAAGTCTTCTTTCGCAAAGTTTATGACAGAAGACGAGTTAAACGCACTTGTTGCAAAGATGAACGGCAAGCCGGGCGATCTGCTTTTGTTTGCAGCAGATAAAAATAAGATCGTATGGAACGTACTGGGCGCACTTCGTTTACAGCTTGGAGAAGAACTTGGACTGATCGATGAGAACAAGTACAATTTCCTGTGGGTAACAGAATTCCCACTTCTGGAGTGGTCCGATGAAGAGAACCGTTTTATGGCAATGCATCATCCATTTACGATGCCGATGGAAGAGGACTGGGATAAGATCGACAGCGATCCGGGTGCTGTCCGCGCAAAGGCATACGATATCGTATTAAACGGTACCGAACTTGGTGGTGGTTCTGTCCGTATTCATCAGGATGACATTCAGGAAAAGATGTTTGAGGTGCTTGGATTTACCAAGGAGCGCGCACATGAGCAGTTTGGATTCCTTCTGGATGCATTCTCCTATGGTGTGCCGCCACACGCAGGACTGGCTTACGGTGTAGACCGTATGATTATGCACATGGTACATGCAGATTCCATCCGTGACGTGATTGCATTCCCGAAGGTAAAGGATGCTTCCGATCTGATGTCTGAGGCACCGGGTTCTGTGGATGAGAAACAGTTAGAAGAACTTGGTATTGCGATCGTAAAGAGCGAGGATAGCGAAGAATAATTTCTATGAAAAAATGGAAAGCAAACTGGAAAAAAATACTCATTGTACTGATCCTTATCTTGCTTTTGGTGTTTGGAATTCTGATGTATGGCAAAGTCAGTGAGCTGACCAACCAGCTTGCCTATCTGCAGGATACGACCAACATCATTCTTTCGGATGTAGGAGGAATGCAGTCAAGCATTGAAAAAACACTCGAAGAAGAGGCCAGTATGGTCGAGGATTATTCCATAGAAGTAAAGGATATGGATTTTGCCCGTCACGAGTATAAGGTGGAAGTTTCCGTGATTCCGAAAGAGTATACCGATAATACAACGATGAGCATCTATTTCGGAACAACGGAATGTCCGCTGAAAGCAGACGGTTACATGTTCAAAGGAAATATCACACTTCCGCTTAACAAAACATTCAACGGAAATGTCACGTTCCTTCTTGCAAACGGAAAAAAGAAGACAACGGAAGTGGTGGAAGACTTTGATGGTGTCAGCGGAAAATTTGATCAGGTTTTATCGGGAACGTTAGATGGAACGCCGGCATTAAAGGACGGAAAACTTTCTCTGAAAGGAAAGTGTACCTATACGCTTGATAATGTTGCGATGTATCATTTTAAAAGTTTTGAAATAGCAGCATCCCTGGATGGAGAGGAAATCTGGACGCAGGATCTGATGCAGAATCTGCTAGAGGAAAAACAGGAGTCATCAAAGGACGATAAGGATCTGGTGACGACAGAACAGGCGGTGGAGGAGAATTCGGAAGGATCTACCGTTGATTCAGGTTCCGGTACCGTTACCTGCAGGATGGTATATGAGAAGCCACAGCAGCAGAAAGAAGACGTAGAACAGACGCAGGCACAGGAAGGACAAACCCCTGCGCGGAAACCACTGCGTATCTATCTGCGGGCTGTGACAACGGAAGGGTATCGGTTTGAAACGAATCTGCTGCGGGAAGATGCCATGGAAGAAGAAAATAAATGGTCTCTGGATAAGGAAAGCATAGATACAAAGATGTATCGCAGTGTGTATGACAGGAAGGATCAGGAACTTACCATTGACTGAAAAAAGAAGTACGGTCAGTTATGACTGTACTTCTTTTTTTGCGAGTGGCAGGGTAAAGATGAACTCTGTTCCCACTCCTTCGGTGCTGATGACGTTGATATGTTCATTGTGGGCCTGAATAATTTCTTTTACAATAGCAAGTCCCAGGCCGGTTCCCCGTTTATCTTTTCCCCGGGAAAGGTCCGTTTTATAAAAGCGGTCCCAGATTTTTTTGATACTTTCTGCAGGAATTCCGATTCCGGAATCTTTCACGGAAATAAGAACTTTTTCATTTTTGATGCTTGTTTCAATCTTGATTGATGCATCATTGTGGGAAAACTTTGTGGCATTGTCGATCAGGTTATAGAGAACCTGCTGGATTTTGCTCATATCACCGTGAACATATAACTTTTGTCCTGTTAAGACAAGATCAAAGGAAAGCCCTTTGGCAGAACAGGTTCCTTCAAAGGTGAGGATGGTCGTCTTTATCATGCGGTTGATATCGAAATCTGTAAGGTCAAGCATCATACCCCGGTGCTGTCCAAAACGGTTCAGATCCAGAATTCCCTGTGTCAGTTTGGTCAGACGTTCGGTTTCAAACAGGATGATATTCAGATATTTATTCTGTAGCTCCGGTGGAATGGTTCCGTCTAACATGGCTTCGATATATCCTTTGATTGATGTCAGCGGAGAACGGAAATCGTGAGAAACATTCGAGATAAACTTTCTCTGGTCTTCTTCGAGTGTGTCCAGTTCATTCGCCATATAATCCATGGTGTTGGCAAGATATCCCAGTTCATCGTTCCGGTGGATCTGTGTGCGCGGTTCAAAATTTCCTTTGGCATAACTCTCGGAGACGATTGTCAGCCGATGCAGTGGACGGTAAAATCCATGTGCAAACAGCAAAAGGAGGAACAGTGCTGTCAGAAAAACAAATTCAATGGTATAAAAAACAATGTTCATAAAACCGTTTGCATTCTGTGTGATGGAGGACACGGTCTTATGGATCATGACATAACTGTGAATCCGGTAATTGCTGGTGATCGGAGAAAATACCGTAAGGTTTTTTTCGGAAAACGATCCGTAAAAGTTACCGGTCATATAATAACGGTTGCCAAAGTCGGAAGTGTTGAAACCTTTGAGCGTTTTATAATTGGCATTTGCTGCATCTTTGCCGACGGATTCATCGGTAGAATCAAAAAGAATATTTCCCTGATTGTCCATGATCCAGATTTGGGCAGAAAGATATTCGCCAAGACTTTGCATCTGTTTTTGAAAATCCTGCAGCGAAAAACTGTATTTATTATAATTGTCAGCATAACCCGATGCAATCTGTACAGATTCCCGGTATAGCTGTTGTGCCTCCCGGTTTTCGGCATAATGCGTGATCGCATGCTGTGTGAACGTACACAGGATGATAAAGCCGAGAACCACAAACAGGACATAACCGAAAATGAGTTTGGGGATCAGTGTTTTTTTCATCCTTTTACCTCAAATTTGTAACCGATTCCCCAGACAGTTGCGATCGACCAGGTTTCATGGTCTTTGATCTTTTCCCGGAGACGTTTGACGTGGACATCTACTGTGCGGGTATCCCCGATGTATTCATATCCCCAGATGTGATCCAGCAGCTGTTCGCGGGTAAACACCTGGTTGGGAGAAGCTGCAAGGAAATATAACAGTTCTAGTTCTTTTGGCGGCATGTCAATCGGATGCCCATTGTACATGACCGAATAATTGGACAGATTGACGGTCAGATCCGGATATTCCACACATTTTAATTCTACAACGGACTCGGTTTTGGCAGGCTGGAAACGGCGGAGAACTGCTTTGACGCGTGCTACCAGTTCCTTGGAATCAAATGGTTTTAATATGTAATCATCCGCACCGAGCTCTAGTCCGAGTACTTTATCAAAGATTTCGCCTTTGGCGGAAAGCATGATGATCGGAACGTTGCTTTTGGTACGGATTTCCCGACAGACCTGATAGCCGTCAATGCCCGGAAGCATCAGATCAAGCAGGATCAGGTTAGGGTTATAGTGTTCAAATGCGTGCAGGGCTTCTTCCCCGTCATTGACGATTTTGGTATCATAGCATTCCTTGGTCAGATACAGGGAAATAAGTTCTGCAATATTATTGTCATCGTCCACAATCAGTATTTTCTGTTTGGACATGGAAATCCCTCCTTATTATAAAAAATCAATAGGTATTTAAACATCAAAAGCAGCAATGGTCACACCGGCACCGCCCTCAGACGGCTCTCCCATCCGGTAAGATTTCACGTACCGCTGGTTTTTCAGATGTGCCTGCACGGCATTGCGCAGTGCACCGGTTCCTTTTCCGTGAACGATCCGGACGGATGGCAGATGAGCCACATAGGCATCATCAAGATATTTATCCAGATGGGCAATGGCTTCGTCTACCGTCATACCAATCAGATTGATCTCTGTAGAAACGGATGCCGCTTTGCTCATTTTTATTTTTCCGGAAGAAGTACCTCCGTATTTTTTTGCTGCCGGAGAGGCATCTTCATCGATCAGTACCAGATCTTTGATGTTGACCAGGGAACGTAAGATTCCCATCTGGACATACAGATCCCCTTTGGCGTTTGGCAGTGTGTGCACGGTTCCCTTTAAGTTCATGGACAGTACACGCACGGAATCACCGATGCGCAGCTTTTTAGGTACTTTGTGGTTGACCGTTTCCTTTTTCTTCATGGAGAGTGCTTTTTCACTGGCACTCATTTTGTCACGTACACGGCTGCGTTCTTTTTCCATTTTGGACATAGGCGCCTGTCCCTGTCCGTACTTGTTGAAATTGCGGATGGTCTCATCGGCAAGGTCTTTGGCTTCTTTGAGAATCTGTACGGCTTCTTCATTGGCTTTGCGCAGGATCTCGTCACGGCTGTTGTCCAGACGCTCATTTTTGGCGGTCAGTTTCTTCTTTAAATCTTCAATTTCTGCTTTATATTTCTGGATTTCCAGCTGTTCTTTTTCAATGGTGATACGGCTCTGTTCCAGATTGGCAAGCATATCTTCGAAATTGACGTCGCGCTCACTCAGGCGGCCTTTGGCATCTTCAATGATATTTTCTGCCAGTCCGAGTTTGGAACTGATGGCAAACGCATTACTTTTTCCCGGAATACCGATCAGCAGACGGTAGGTAGGACTGAGCGTATCGACATCAAATTCACAGCAGGCATTTTCAACACCTTCTGTGGAGAGCGCATAAACTTTCAATTCACTGTAATGCGTGGTAGCCATGGTGACCGCTCCATACTGGTGCAGTTTGTTTAAGATGGAGATGGCAAGTGCGGCACCTTCGGTCGGATCGGTACCGGCGCAGAGTTCGTCAAACAGACACAGGCTCTGGTCATCCGCCTTTTGTAAAATGCGGACGATATTGGTCATGTGGGAAGAAAACGTACTCAGGCTTTGCTCAATACTCTGTTCATCTCCGATATCTGCAAAAATTTCGTGAAAAATGGCAAGTTCCGAGCGATCCCCGGCCGGAATGTGCAGACCGGACTGTCCCATCAGAGTCAGCAGTCCTACCGTTTTTAAAGAGACGGTTTTACCACCGGTGTTTGGACCGGTCACGATCAGCTGCCGGAAATCCGCACCGAGACGTACATCAATCGGAACCACTTTCTTAGGATCTAAGAGTGGGTGGCGGCCTTTGCGGATGTTAATCCGCCCCTCTTCATTAAAGACAGGGGCAACACCGTTGTAACTTTTGGCAAGTTCGGCTTTGGCAAAAATAAAATCCAGTTCCGCAAGAACAGTATAATCCTGACGGATTCCGTTTGCGTTTTCTGCCACACGGTTGGAAAGATCTGCTAAAATGCGGTCAATTTCTTCCTGCTCTTTTAAAAACAGTTCCTTAAGTTCGTTATTTAAATTGACGACAGCCATTGGTTCAATAAATAAGGTAGAACCGCTTGAGGACTGGTCATGTACCATACCGGGAACCGAGGTTTTGGATTCGGCACGAACCGGCAGACAGTAGCGGCCGTCACGCATGGTAATCACAGCATCCTGCAGATAGCTGCGGGTGGTTGTGTTGTTCATAAGACCAGTCAGCTGTGCGTGAATGCGATCGTTCATCCCCCGGATGGATTTACGGATTTTAGAAAGTGCCGCAGAGGCGTCGTCTGCAATTTCGTCTTCCCCGACAACACAGCGGCGGATTTCATCCAAAAGGGGAGAAAGCGGCTGGATCTGTGAAAAAAGCGGTGACAGGGAATCTGTTTTTTCATCGTTGCGGTCGCTTCGGTCGTATGCTTTGACCCGCTTGGCAACTTCCAACAGAGAACAGATCATAAGGAGCTCTGTGGTATTTAAGGTGCCACCGATATCGAGACGCTTCAGGGAAGCGTTGACATTGTGAACGCCGGAAAAACTGATGCCACTTCCGCGGTACAGGCGGTTGAGTGCGTCTGCCGTAGTTTCCTGCAGATGTGCAATTTCCGCAGGATCGGTCAGGGGAACCAGTTTGTGACAGCGGTCTTTTGCCTCTTCACAGCTGGCATAATCTGCCAGACGCTCCAGTATTTTATAATATTCAAGTGTATGATAAACTTTCTGATTCATAGTGATATTCCTTTTTATATAGTATTCTCTCTTGTATTATAACGCAAAGTGCCATTTTGGAAAAGAAAAATAATGTGATTGTTGCAAGTGCATGGAAATGCGAATATAATAGTGGTTATGAGTGATAAACAGCAACCAAAGAATGCGTTTGTCAGAGAACAGATTAAGGACAAACCAAAGAATTATAAACGTATGTGGGTCCGGTTGGGGGAATCTGCTGCCTGTGGGGGTGTATTTGCGCTGGCTGTGTGTCTGGTGCTGCTTTTTATGATTCCGGTTCTGCGGCAGGAGGAAGGTCCTGTGCCGGATACCGGAGCACAGGATTCACAGCAGGCATCGGTGGAAGAAACGGAGCAGGGGTCTGAGGAAAAGGAGGAGACACAGGCTCCGGAAGAGAGACAGCCGATGACGCTGGACGATTACCAGCAGATTCAGACAGAGCTGTACGCCATTGGAAATACGGCAAATAAGTCCATCGTTACGATCACAGGGGTGGTCAGTGATACGGACTGGTTTAACAACTCTTATGAACGGGAAGGTCAGGGCTGTGGCACGATCATTGGAGAAAGTGGAGGTAAACTCTGGATTCTTACGGAGAAAAAAACGATTAAAGATGCTGCAAAGATCAAAGTTACCTTTGTAAATGATGCGGTGGCAGAGGCAAAGCTGGTCGGATACGATGGGAATACCGGTCTTGCGGCACTTACCGTGGATCTGGAGGATCTGGAAGATTCCACGAGGAATGCCATCACCGTGATGAAAACAGCTGGTTTAAACACCATACATAAGGGAAGTATTGTGATTGCCCTCGGCAGTCCGCTTGGAACGAATTATTCGATCCTGACCGGAACCATTACGGCGACCAACAATGAAATTTCCACCCCGGACAATAATTACAGTGTATACACGACAGATATTGTTGCCAGTGAAAATGGAAGCGGTGTGCTGATCAACACGGATGGGGAACTTGTTGGTGTTGTGATGCAAAGCTATAGTGCGGCTTCTGCAAATACGCTCACTGCAGTGGAAATATCAGAACTGATGCCAGTGATTGATCTATTATTTGCGGACAAAGAGGTGCCGTATTTTGGTGTGCACATTTCTACGGTTACCCAGCATATTGCGCAGAAATACGATATTCCGAAGGGCGTATATATCAAAAAAGTCGAGATGGATTCGCCTGCCATGGATGCGGGACTGCAGAGCGGGGATGTGATCCGTTCCGTTGCAGGCCAGGAGGTTGCAAGTGCAGAGCAGTTCCGGGAGGTGCTATTGCAGCTGACACCGAAAGAAACCTATTCGGTTATGGTTATGCGGGAAGGTACTAAGGGGTATAAAAAGATTACCTGTAAATTAAAAGCAGGGGTTTTGCAGTAAAATTGGAAATAAGGAGTTATTATGAAATATATTGAATCTCTCCGAGAAGGAGAAAAAGTAAATGAAGTATATCTGTGTAAATTCAAACAGGCGGCACTGACCAAAGCCGGAAAAGCATACGACAATGTGATCCTGCAGGATAAAACAGGAACGATTGATGCCAAGATCTGGGATCCGGGTTCTGTGGGAATTGATGAGTTTGACGCGCTGGATTATGTGGCGGTTACGGGAGATGTCACCAGCTTTCAGGGAAATCTGCAGATGTCGATCCGGCGTGCACGCCGTGTTTCAGAGGAGGACATTGATCCTAAGGAGTATCTTCCTTGTACGGACAAGGATGTGGAGGAGATGTATGCCGAATTGACAGGATATATTGATTCTGTGAAAAATCCTTACCTGAACCAGCTGCTGCACAGATTTTTCGACAATCAAACATTTGCGGACCGGTTTAAATTTCATTCGGCAGCAAAGAGTGTACATCATGGATTTGTCGGGGGTCTGTTGGAACATACCGTCAGCGTGACAAGAAACTGTAATTATTTTGCGCAGAATTATCCGTTTTTGAACCGGGATCTTCTGATTACGGCGGCGATTTTCCACGATATCGGTAAATTAAAAGAGTTGTCGGCGTTTCCGGCAAATGATTATACCGATGCAGGACAGCTGCTTGGGCATATTATGATTGGTGCCGAGTGGGTAGGCGAGGGAATCCGTTCCATTGAGGGATTTCCGGTGGTTCTGGAAAATGAGTTAAAGCACTGCATTCTGGCGCACCACGGAGAACTGGAGTATGGATCTCCGAAGAAACCGGCACTGGTTGAAGCGATGGCTTTGAGCTTCGCGGACAACGTGGATGCAAAGATGGAAACCATGCGGGAGATTCTGGCAAATGTACAGGACAATAATCTTGAATGGCAGGGGTACAGCCGTCTGTTGGAGACAAATATACGCAAGACAAGCAAATAAGATGAGATAAAGTCGGAGCCGAAAGATATTTTGACTCCGACTTCGCAGGTTAAAAGGATGAAAAAAAACGATTTATTTTCTTTGAAAATTACAGATATGGGAGTCGACGGGGAAGGCATCGGAAAGTACGATGGGATGACCTTTTTCGTAAAGGATGCGCTGATCGGAGACCATATCCGCGCGCGGGCAACGAAACTGAAAAAGAACTATGGATATGCCCGTGTGGAAGAAATTATTACATCTTCTCCATACCGTATAGAGCCACCATGTCCGTTGCACCGGCGCTGTGGGGGCTGTCAGATACAGGCACTTTCCTATGAGCAGCAGCTTGCATTCAAGGAAAACAAGGTACGCAGTAATCTGCAGCGGATTGGTGGATTTTCCAAAGAGGAGTTAGAGCGGGTGTGTCTGCCGATCGTTGGGATGGAGCATCCATTCCGTTATCGTAACAAGGCACAGTTTCCGGTGGGACAGGATAAAGAGGGAAATCTTGTGACTGGATTTTATGCAGCGCGCACGCATGCGATCATTCCGGTGGAGGATTGTCTGCTTGGGGTAAAGGAAAATAAAGATGTGCTGTCTGCGGTAAAGGAGTGGATGTATCAGGCACACATTCCGGCTTACGATGAGGCTGCCGGAACCGGGCTGGTGCGCCATGTTTTGATCCGCTATGGATTTACCACCGAAGAAGTGATGGTATGTCTGGTGATTAACGGAGACGGGCTGCCACAGAAAGACGCGCTCATCGAACGGCTTTCGGTGCTTCCGGGGATGACCTCTATTTCTTATAATATAAATACCGAGCGCACAAATGTTATTCTTGGAAAGCGCACGGAATGTATCTGGGGTATGCCTTATATCACGGATTATATCCATCTGCGCAATACAAATGATTTTTCTGTGAAAGATACGGCGATTGCCTATCACATTTCTCCGCAATCGTTTTATCAGGTCAATCCGGTGCAGACGGAGAAACTTTATAGTACGGCGCTGGAATATGCGGGGCTGACCGGAGAAGAATCGGTATGGGATCTGTACTGCGGGATTGGAACCATTTCGTTATTTTTGTCGCAGAAGGCAAAGCAGGTATACGGAGTGGAAATTGTTCCGCAGGCGATCGAGGACGCAAAAAATAATGCTGCGTTAAATGGAATTACCAATGCACAGTTTTATGTTGGAAAAGCGGAGGAGGTACTTCCAGCGTTTTACAACAGCAATAATCTGGATGCAGGAATGCGCCATCCGGATGTGATTGTGGTAGATCCGCCTCGGAAGGGGTGCGATGAGCAGTGTTTGTCCACGATGCTTGCCATGCGTCCGGAGCGGATTGTCGTGGGCGAGGTCCGCGGCGGGGAAGCACTGGATATGCTGCAGGCAATGAATACCGGGCATGACGGTTCACTGTCCACCGGACATGCGAACAGTACCGCGGATATGTTAAGCCGACTGGAGACGATGGTTCTGCAGGGAGCTGACGGTCTGCCGCTTGACGCAGTCCGCCAGCAGATTGCCTCAGCGATTGATATCATCATACATTTGTCCAGACTTCGCGATAAGTCGAGAAAGACGATGGAGATCACGGAAGTGATCGGATATGAAAACGGAGAGATTCAGCTCAATCCATTGTATGTATTTGAGGAGGATGAGAATACAACACTGGAAAAGGTGTCCGGCAGCCTAAAGCGGACAAAAAACAAAATGCAGAATGTTTTTAAGCTGCAGCTGGCAGGAATAAAAGTCGAGGTTTAAAAAGCATGAAAAAAGAGAAGAAGAAGGAAGAACAGTACATAAATTCCCC
>OMEC01001275.1_pt1 | contig 10638 bp, 6 predicted proteins | sample 1673401 | NCBI WGS metagenome assembly OMEC01 (sample SAMEA103958110, study PRJEB25191) | human gut metagenome | reverse complement strand
CACCGTGACGCGCGCCGAAACCGTGCGACTCGTCGCCACCTGGGAATACAAAACTGTCGACGTGAAATTTGTCTACTACGGCGGCGAGCAGACGCAAAAGGTTCTTTACGGTGCGGACGTTCAACCCCCTGCGGAAGCGGAGCACGATTTTTTCTGCTATGAACTTGTCGACTGGGAGGGCGGCTCGTTGAAAAAAGTAACCGAACAGAAAACTTTTACCGCAATTTACGATTACGTCCCCACCAATCCGTATATGTTCGACTATGAGTACGACCAAAAGAAAAACGGCTGGCTTCTGAAAAGAAAGAGCGATTTTGCCCTGCCCGAGGAGCTGGCATTCCCCGACGCGTGGCAGGGACGGGCAGTTGTGGGGCTTGCCGAGGATTTCAATTTTTACGACGCAATAGGCACCCTGAAAAGCGTTTACATACCGGACAGCTTCGAGAACGGAGTCAATATGGGCGGAATTTCCTCGCTCTCGACCGTTATTATCGGCGAGGGAGTAAAAACCTTGCCCGACTTTGCGTTTTGCAGCTGCACGGATTTGTCTTACGTCTACATTCCCGCAAGTCTCGAAGGCTTTGGCGGAGCGGCTTTTGCCGACTGCCCGTCTGTGAGCTTTGAATTTGCCGAGAACTCCAAGCTGATTTACACGAATAATTCAATCCGCTCGGTTGACGGAACCAAGCTGTTTTATGTGGACGGGAGCGTTTCGCATTATACCGTAGACAGAAACGTAACCTGGATAAACGTAGGTCTTTTCGGCGCTTTCGGCTACAATAAAATGCCTCCCGAGTCTCCGTTGAGCAGCGTTGTGGTGGACGCCGACCTCAAGCTTTTGCCCACGTCAACCTTTTATCTTTGCAGCAACCTCGAAAAGGTTACTTTCAACGGAGTTATCGAGGAAATAGGCGGCTGGCAGGAGTACGGCGAAACGACAGAAATAGGCGACATGGTTTTTACTAGCATTTTGGCTTACAGCGCGTTTCATATCAGCGACAGCTCCAACGGAGCAGGCAAGCTCAAATCGCTGTCCTTCAAATCCGGACTCAAACGCATAGGACGCAGCGCGTTTGCAAACATCGATACTCTTGAAAGTCTTTCGTTGCCCAATACGGTCGAGGAAATCGCTATGGACGCTCTGGGCAGAAATATTTGGGGAACCGACCCCCTGAAAAAGATAGAGGTGACGGGAGACTCCGACACGGATGCGGGAGTTATTTACGGCGACTCCGACAATTTTGCGCTGCTGGTGCGCGGCACGGGCATGGGAGCTGCGGGAAGTGAGGGAGACACTTTGATGTACGTTGCAAAATCCAATGCCTCCGTCACGGTTTATCGGATTCCGCAGGGCGTAACAAGAATCGCGCCTTTGGCGTTGGCGTATGCCAACAATATAAAGGAATTGGTCATACCCGAAGGCGTGACGGTGCTTTACGGCGGTTCGGTCGCAAACATGGCGTCGCTCGAAAGCGTGACTCTTCCCGCTTCGCTGATAAGTCTCAAAGCGGGTATATCCGACAGTCCCGAGGACGGGGCGGACGAATATTTGCCTTTCGGCGAAAGCTACATGAATTTGGATATCGGAATTTTAAGCGGCTGTTACAGTCTTGTCAACGTAAATTTTGAAGAGCTGATAAACCTCGAAGCAATAGGCAGAGGGGCTTTTTCCAACAGCAAAGTGGAAGAAGTTTTTATCGGCTCCGAAGTGCGGTTCATAGATTACTCCGCGTTCAAAGGAGTGGCGGCAAGGTTTGCCGTTGACCCCGACAACGAGTTTTATTGCTCCGAAAACGGACACCTTTACGACAAAGCAAAGTCCGAATTGATAAAGGGCTTTTACAGGCAGGCAAAGGTGGAGGACATAGCCGACACGGTGGAATATATACGCACAAACAGTTTTTACTATGCTTACGGGCTTTCTGAGGTCGCAACGGAAATCATACTGCCCGAAAACGTGTTCATTGTGGAATACCAAGCGATTTATGCTTACGACATCGGCAAAGTATCTGTCGGCGGCGGTATAGAAATATTGGGCGAACGCTCTGTTTATGCCGATAACATGGACGAAAATTGGGCGCCTGTGGCAAATTCCTTTGACGTCGAGTTCAGAGGCGGCAGCGCGCCGATTGTGTTATCCGAAGCCTTCTGCAAAGATACTTTGGGTACGATAACGGTGCCCGACGGCGCATACGAGACGTTTTACGCCGAATTCTCGGTTTTGGGTTTCTCCGACTATATAGACGCTACGGGACAGAGAACCGTGACCTACAACTTTGTCAACGGCAGCGGCGAAAGTCCCGAAGCGGTGACGGGCACGGCGGTAAAGAATATGCCCGTACCCGTATACGGTCAGTCGGGCGAAATGTATTTTCAGGGATGGTTCTCCAAGGACGGCTCAACAGACGGCGATTGGGGAGAAAAAGCCTCGTTCCCTTATTTCTACAAGGGAGAGGGAAACACGGCGACTCTTTACGCGCGGTGGGGCGATGAAAAATACGAGGACGGCACTTTTGCGTTTGCTTATACGATAGGTCTGGGCAGCGACGAAGAGCCTGAGGACGTCAATCGCTTCCGCATTTTCAACGGCGACGTGTTTTTGGTTTTTGACGTCGAGGAAACGGCGATATACGCCGTTTATGCGACTATCGAAATATCTGAAAAACATTTGTTGACTTTTGAAACCTATTATCTATACGGGGACGGAAGCATAGAAAACACCTACGGTTTTCTGTTTATGCAAGGCAGCACCGTCCTTATCAGGTTGGTTTACACCGACCTGCCCGAAGAGGGGATTACGGAACACCTGTTTATGGTAAATACTTGGGCGTGAGCAAATTTGCGCTTGAACCTTGCGGCAATCCGCATCAAAAAAGGGAGCTAAAAGCTCCCTTTTTTTAAGAATCGTTATTTCAAAGCCTCGCTCACGGCAACCGCGCAGGCAACCGTCGCACCCACCATGGGGTTGTTGCCCATGCCGATAAGTCCCATCATTTCCACGTGCGCGGGGACGGAGGAGGAGCCTGCAAACTGCGCGTCTCCGTGCATTCGTCCCATAGTGTCCGTCATGCCGTAGGAAGCGGGACCTGCCGCCACGTTGTCGGGATGAAGGGTGCGTCCCGTACCTCCGCCGCTTGCGACGGAAAAATATTTCTTTCCGTTTTCGCCCGCCCATTTTTTGTAGGTGCCCGCCACGGGGTGCTGGAAGCGCGTGGGGTTGGTGGAATTTCCCGTTATTGAAACGTCTACCTTTTCATGCCGCATGATTGCCACGCCCTCGCTTACGTCGTCCGCGCCGTAGCAGCGAACCTTTGCCTTTTCTCCGTTGGAAAACGCTGTTTCGTTTACGATTTTCAATTCTCCCGTGCAGTAATCGTACTTTGTCTGCACGTAAGTAAAGCCGTTTATACGGGAGATGATGTACGCCGCGTCCTTTCCGAGACCGTTGAGAATGACGCGGAGAGGCTTTTTGCGCACTTTGTTGGCGGTGCGCGCTATGCCTATGGCGCCTTCGGCGGCGGCAAAGCTTTCGTGTCCCGCGAGGAAGGCAAAGCACTCCGTTTCCTCCGAGAGCAGCATTTTGCCGAGGTTGCCGTGGCCGAGACCCACCTGACGCTGGTCCGCCACGGAGCCGGAAATGCAGAACGCCTGCAACCCTATTCCTATGTCGGCGGCGGCGTCCGCTGCCGTCTTTGCGCCTTTTTTGAGCGCTATGGCGCAGCCGAGGGTATAAGCCCACACCGCGTTTTCAAAGGCAATCGGCTGAATGCCTTTTACTATGGAATCCACGTTTATGCCGTGCTGTTCGCAGACGGTTTTCGCCTGCTCAATGTTTTCGAGACCGTATTCGCGCAGCACGCCGTTTATTTTGTCTATTCTTCTTTCATAGCCTTCAAACAGAGCCATAAATCACAACCTCCTTTTATGCCTTTCGCGGATTGACGTAGCTGTCCGCCTCGTCGAATCTGCCGTAACGGGATTTGGCTTTTTTCAGCGCCTCGTCCGCGGATAAACCGTCGGTAATCAGCTGCATCATTTTTCCGATATGCACGTATTCGTATCCTATGACCTCTCCGTCCTTCAACGCCATTTGAGTGATGTAGCCCTCGGACATGTCGAGGTATCTCACGCCTTTGAGATTGGTGGAATATATTGTGCCCACCTGACTGCGCAGCCCCTTTCCGAGGTCCTCGAGTCCCGCGCCCACGGGAAGTCCGTCGTCGCTGAAAGCGGACTGCGTGCGTCCGTAAACGATTTGCAGAAAAAGCTCGCGCATTGCGACGTTTATCGCGTCGCACACAAGGTCGGTGTTCAATGCTTCGAGCAGTGTTTTTCCGGGCAGAATTTCTCCCGCCATGGCAGCCGAATGCGTCATGCCCGAGCAGCCGAGAGTTTCCACCAAGGCCTCCTCTATGACGCCGTTTTTGACGTTGAGCGTCAGCTTGCAGGCGCCTTGCTGAGGCGCGCAGCAGCCTACGCCGTGCGTTAAACCGCTTATATCCTTGATTTCTTTGGATTGTGTCCATTGCCCCTCCTGAGGTATGGGCGCAGGTCCGTGGTTGCAGCCTTTTTTTACGCAGCACATTTCTTTGACTTCGTGCGAATATTGCATTTGCCTTTCCTCCCGCATAAATTCCTGATTTTGCTTTGACTTATATGATAACATATTTGATATTTTTTTTCAAACGAATTGCAGCGTTTGTGGGACAAGCCTTGATTTTTTTATTATTGACGTATTTTGAAAAACGGAGTATAATTTTAAAATATGAAAACCGATTTGCATATTCACACAAATTGCTCGGACGGCAGCCTGTCTCCCGAACAAATAGTGGAAAGGGCTTGCGGGGCGGGGCTTGACGCCATAGCCGTCACCGACCACGACAACGCCAACGGCGTGGAGCGCGCTGTTCTTGCCGCGCGCGGAAAGCCGCTTAAAGTCGTTGCGGGGATTGAGCTTTCCGCTTACGACAGGGATATGGAAACCCATGTTTTGGGGCTTGGCATAGACTACGCGGGCGATCGCTTCAAGGAGTCCATGTCGAGGATTCAGGCGCTGCGTCACGAGCGCAACCGTCTGCTGCTGCAAAGGCTTGCGGAGCTGAATATCTTTGTTTCCTTCGACGAGCTTGAAAAGGCGTTTCCTTTTGAAGTGCACGGTCGCTCGCATATAGCGCGGATTATGGTTGAAAAGGGGTATGCCGCGGATTTTAAATCGGCGTTTTCCGAATATCTTGCGCCCGAGGGCAAAGCTTACGTAAAATCAAGACGTCTTTCGGTGGAGCAGGCGATAGAGCTTTCCCACCGCTACGGCGGCAAGGCCGTGCTCGCGCATCCCGCAAAGCTGCGCATGAACGCCACTCAGGCAGAGGGCTTTGTGGCTTATCTCAAACGCGTGGGGCTTGACGGAATTGAAGCGGATTACTTTGCGCATACTAACGTCGAGCGAGATTTTTTCAGGTATCTGGCGGACAAGTACGGGCTTTTCGTGACGGGAGGAAGCGATTTTCACAACGCCGATTACGGCGTGAATCTCGGAGACAAATTTTTCCTGCCCGACGAAAAAACGCTTGCCGCGCTGGGACTTTGAGAGGTGGATATGCGTTTAAAAAGATTTAAAACAGGGTTGTTTGTGATTGCGCTCTCGCTGCTTGGTGCGGCGGGAGTTTTTTTTACGTTTGATACGGAGGGCGGCGCGTGCGCCGCGCAGACAGTGTCTCCTGCGTTTTCCGCAGCGGACGGAGTTTTAAGACCTTGGGACGTTTCTTTCGAGATTGTCGTGTTTGACAAGCGTTTGGCTTACTCGCTGTCCGAGAATATCCAAGCTCTTTCGGAGGAGGAAAAAGAGGACAGGCTTGTATACCGCTCCGTCAGGCTGAAAAAGCGCTGGATAAAGCAGGCGGCCGATATGGGCTTCGACGAGGTCGAAGCATGGTGTTATCTTCTGCCCGGGCTGAAAGAATTGGTCAAGCAGGCGGAAAGCGCATTGTACAAGCGGGCGCAGGACGCTTCGGTTAGCTTTGCGCCCGAGACCAAATCGCGGTTTGTTTACAAAAAGGAGGTAGCGGGCGTGGAGCTTGACAAAAAAGCCTTTGCGGAATCGCTGTCAAAGGCGGTTTCGGAGGGCGGCGCGATAACGGCGCGAGGCAAGACCGTGCTTCCCGAGGTGTCGTTGGAGCAGCTGAAACGGCAGACGACGTTGAAATGCAGGTTTTCTACCCGGTACGGCAACAGCACCGCCGCGAGAAAATCCAACGTCAAAAGAGCGTTAAAAGCCTTTCAGGGCATGACAGTGGAAAACGGCGAAAGAGTTTCCTTCAATGAGGCGGTAGGTCCGCGCACCAAACAGAACGGCTTTTTTGAGGCCAAAATCATTATGGACGGCAAGTACGTGCAGGGAGTGGGCGGAGGCGTATGTCAGGCTTCGACGACGCTGTTCAACGCTCTGATTATGTCGGGAGTCACCGTAAACAAGGTGCATCAGCATTCTTTGGCGTCCTCCTATGTAGCTCCGAGCTTCGACGCAATGGTGTCGTCGGTCAGCGACCTTGTGTTCACCAATGAAACGGGCGGCAGAATTTTTATAGTGGCTTACGGCACGGACAGCGAGGCGACGGTAGAAATTTACGGTCTGCCAAACGAGTACGAAATCAGGCGGCGCAGCGTGGAAATTGCGCGCAAGCCTTTTTCGACGCGCACAATAGAGGACAGGGAGGGCAGGTACTCCGACAAGGTTGTTTTCGATACCGATACGTTTGTTTTGTCCAACGGCGCCGACGGATTGACCTCCGAGGGGTGGCTGGATTATTATCAGGGCGGAAAGCTTGTCAAATCGAGAAAAATCAGAACCAACACTTATCTCCCCACCGAAAGAGTGGTGGTCAAGGGCGTAAAAGCCCGTCCGCAGGAGGGAGAGGAGAGCGGCGCGGGCGGCGACACTCCCGCACAGCCTCAAAAGGAGGAAAATCAAAGTACGACGGCGGATTAAAAACATACAAGGCTGCGCAAACAGTTGAAAAAAATGCGCGGTTGCTGTAAAATAAGACGCAACAGGAGTTTTTATGGCAGACAAACCCGCACGCGACGTCAATGTAAACGCGGTTCCGCAGAATCTTGAAGCGGAGCAGTGTCTTTTGGGCTGTATACTTTTGGACGACAATCTCGCTCAGGAGCTTGTTCCCACTCTCAAAGCGGAGGATTTTTACGCCCCGTCGCACAGAATTTTGCTGTCGGCAATGCAGAAGGTTTTGAACGAGAGCAAACCGATAGATTTCGTTACCGTCGCGGACGCTTTGGACAGAAGCGGGCAGCTGGCTGCCGCAGGCGGCATAAATTATCTCACCACGTTAAACACCGTCGTGCCAAGCTCTGCAAACTACCGAGTCTATCTTAAAATCGTGGAGCGCAATTCCGTGCTGCGCGCGTTGATAAGGGCGGGCACGAGCATAATAGAGGAATGCAGAAATTCTGACGACGAGGAGAGAAGCGTAGCCTTTGCCGAAAAGGCGGTTTACGACATAAGCGACAAAAAGCAGAGCGGCGACCTTACGCCTGTCGGAGAGTCTACGGGCGAGGTGTTGACGATATTTGACGAGCTGTACAAAAATCAGGGGGCTTTCAAGGGGATTCCCACCGGCTTCAAGCTTTTTGACAGCAAGACCAACGGATTGCACGGCGGCGACCTGATCGTGCTTGCGGCGCGTCCCGGCTGCGGAAAAAGCTCGCTTGCGCTCAACATGGTGGAAAGCGCGGCGAAAAACAGAAAAAGCTGCGCTATTTTTTCGTTGGAAATGCCCAAGGTTCAGCTTGCGCAGAGACTGCTGTGTTCCATGGCAAGCGTAAGCATGACGCGCGCAAAGACCGGCAAACTGACTGGTCGGGATTTTGCCGAGCTGTGGAAAGCCAACGAGGCAATAAGTCGGATGAAAATTTTTATCGACGACTCGTCTCTCATTACTCCGGCTCAGATTTTGTCAAAGTGCAGGCGTCTCAAAAACAGAGAGGGACTTGATTTCATCGTTATCGACTACATACAGCTTATGGAAGGCGGCGACAGGTCGGAAAACCGTCAGCAGGAAATCAGCAAGATTACGAGGACGCTTAAAATCATAGCCAAAGAGCTCGACGTGCCTATATTGGCGTTGAGTCAGATGTCGCGGCTCGTGGAGCGGCGCGACGACAAGGAGCCTCAGCTGTCCGACCTGAGAGAATCGGGCGCTATCGAGCAGGACGCGGATATGGTGCTGTTCATCAACAAAAACAAGGAAGCCGAGGGGGAAGCCGTGCAGCCCGTGGAGCTGATTATCGCAAAGCACAGAAACGGCGAAACGGGCAAGCTGACTCTCAATTGGATAGGCGAGTACGTCAGATTCACCGACCCCGACACGTTTGTGAGAACGGAGGACGGTCGGGAGACGTCGGAGGAAAACGCGAGGCGGGAGCAACGCGATTTGGAGCGTCTTGCCGCGGACGCGCCGCTGCCCGACTTCGACGACGCGCCGCCGGAGGAAGCCGACGGTTTGAGCGAAACGGATTTTAACGATTAGTCGCGGGGAAGGAAATGGAAGCAAAAAATTTTATCGAAGAGATTATCAACAAAGACCTCGAAAGCGGAAAAATAAGCTGCGTCAAAACACGGTTTCCGCCCGAGCCCAACGGTTATCTGCACATAGGACACGCCAAAGCCCTGTGCGTCAATTTCGGGCTTAAACAAAAATACGGCGGCACCTGCAATCTGCGTTACGACGACACCAATCCCGTCAAGGAGGACGAGGAGTACGTCAACGCGATTGAAGATGACATAAGGTGGCTGGGCTTCGAGTGGGACGAAAAGCTGTTTGCAAGCGATTATTTCGACAGGATGTTCGAGTGCGCCGTCGGGCTAATCAAGAAAGGTTTGGCTTACGTATGCGACCTTTCAGCCGAACAAATCAGAGAAACAAGAGGCACTCTTACGTCGCCCGGGCGGAACAGTCCTTTCAGAAACAGGTCGGTCGAAGAAAACCTCGATTTGTTCATGAGAATGAAGGCGGGCGAATTTGCCGACGGCGAAAAGGTGCTCCGCGCAAAAATCGACATGGCGTCAAGCAATCTCAATATGCGCGACCCCGTCATATACCGCGTCGTGCACGCAAGACACCACAACACGGGCGACAAGTGGTGCGTTTATCCGATGTACGACTTTGCGCATCCCATCGAGGACGCTTTGGAGGGAATAACCCACTCCGTCTGCACGCTTGAATTCGAGGACCACAGACCGCTTTACGACTGGGTGGTGGAAAACTGCGGCTTTGAAAAAAGGCCGAGACAGATAGAGTTCGCGCGGCTGAATATAACAAACACCATTATGTCCAAGCGCTTTCTCAAACGACTTGTGGACGAGAAAATAGTGGACGGATGGGACGACCCGCGCATGCCTACGCTTTGCGGTATGCGCAGACGCGGTTATCCGCCCGAGGCAATCAGGGACTTTTGCGAGCGGATTGGCGTGGCGAAGTCCAACAGCGAGGTGGAAAGCGGTTATCTCGACGCTTGCGTGAGGGATTTTCTCAACAAAAACGCCGACAGGGTAATGGCGGTTTTCAACCCCGTCAAGGTCGTGCTCGCCAATTTCGGCAAAAGGACGGAATTTGCCGAAGTCGAAAACAATCCCAACGCGGAAACCATAACTACGCGCAAGGTAAGCTTTTCAAACGAGCTGTACATAGACGGCAGCGACTTTGAAAGCAATCCTCCTCCCAAGTATCACAGGCTGAAACCCGACGGGTACGTAAGGCTCAAAGGCGCGTATATCATACATTGCGACAGAGTGGAATACAATAGCGACGGCACGGTAAAAACCGTGTTCGCCTCCGTCGTAGACAACAGCAAAAGCGGAAGCGACGAAAGCGGTATGAAGGTCAAGGGCGTTATACAGTGGGTAAACGCCGCAGACTGCGTGCCTGTCAAGGCTTATCGGTTCAAATCGCTGCTCAACCCTCCCGAAAACGGGGAAACGGATTTTACCGAGCGCCTCAACCGCGACAGCAGAACGGAAATAAACGGCTTTGGCGAGAGCCTTTTGAAGGACGCGAAACGTCCCGACAGGTTTCAGTTCATGCGCATAGGCTACTTTGCCGCGGACGGGAAAGAGGGTGAAACGGCGGTATTCAACGAGATAGTGGGCTTGAAAGACAGTTTTAACGCCAAATCTTGACAAGACAGGGCGCGTATGGTATCATATTTCAAAGTCGGTTTGTCTTTTGGAAAGAAAAATGAAGATATGTAAGGTTTGCGGAGAGCCGAATGCGTCGGAAAGCAGGTTTTGTATCAACTGCGGCAGCGAGAGCTTCGAGGTCAGCGACGTAAAACAGAAAATTTGTCCCGAATGCGGCAGCGTCTGCGAACCGCAGTTTACCCATTGCGTGAACTGCGGCGCGGCTTTGGGAGACGCAAACGTGAGCGGCGTCGCTTCCATTCAGAGTGGCGGAACTGTTTCGCGGGATTCCGAAAATCCCGACGAAACGGCGGTTTGCCCCTATTGCGGCGCGGAAATTTCGCTTCATACGGTTTTTTGCGCGGGCTGCGGACACGACGTGACCGCAATGAACAGACACAGGGTTGTCAGGCGCAAAATATGCCGTTTTTGCGGCAAGCCCAACA
>OMEC01001274.1_pt1 | contig 10640 bp, 8 predicted proteins | sample 1673401 | NCBI WGS metagenome assembly OMEC01 (sample SAMEA103958110, study PRJEB25191) | human gut metagenome | reverse complement strand
AATAAGCCGAAAGCTTGACCAAAGCGCAGGCTCAGTGAGCTTTCGAAGGATTGCAAAAAGCACAGTGTTCAGTTTTCAAGGTATATGGCAAAATAATATGCGCCTTTAGCTCAGTTGGTACCAGCCCGCAGGCTGTGCCCGGAGCAACCGCCGAAGGCGGCTTTTCGCGGAGGGCGGAGCAATTTATTGCGACTGTAGACGCAGTGAGTTGTCAGCGGAATGATTTCTATAGAAATATGCGCCTTTAGCTCAGTTGGTAGAGCAACTGACTCTTAATCAGTGGGTCCCGGGTTCGAATCCCTGATGGTGCACCATATATTCCTCCTTAGCTCAGTCGGTAGAGCATGCGGCTGTTAACCGCAGGGTCGTTGGTTCGAGTCCAACTTGGGGAGCCATTTATATTACTATCCGAACACTCAGAGCTTAATTGTTCTGAGTGTTCGAGCATTTCAAGGTATGTTACCTGCTTGCTGTTCTTGAGATTGCAATAAATGATGGCATGTACATAACGGCTATTTTCATACTGAACACGGTAAAGACCAACATGAACCGCTTAATGATGAAGATAAAAAATTACTTGAAAAAGTACGTAAGTTGTGGTACACCAGGCAAAGAACATAGTTTACGTCTGGTAAAATGGTTTTGCAAAAAGCATTTTTTATGTCCAAATCCTGATGTTCTCGGGGTGCAGGAATGTGCCCTGTTTTCATTTTATCAATATTTAAACCGTTGGCTATTCGTGGTCAGCGGTATTTTTATATCTAACGGTAAACAGTAAGGCGGTACTGTTTCGAACAGGAGCGCAGCCGGATATATCGGCAAGGTTGATGTCAAACTGGCGAAAGAAAAGCACTTGCAAAGTCCAACTGGTAATGATAAAATAAGTACGAAGAATCCTTATTTGAAAATAGAAACTTAAGAAATACCTCCTATGAATCGCGAAAGGTTTTAAAAAATCAAAAATAATTTACAAAACAGAGGTATATCAATAATTCAAGATAAAGACGGTGATGCTTTTTTAGCGGCCATAAATGCCGAGGCAATGACTTTATCGGATGGTTCTGCGATAATATTTAAAAGTGGCAAAATACCCAGTGCTTCCGCCGCATTTGAAGAAATAATCCACACTACGCAAATCAAGAATAACGGAGCATTAAATGATTACGGCACTGAATCTGCAACAAAAGAATATTTGCGCAGAGAGATTGAAGTTAATGAAAAAGTTCTAAAATATGCAAAGGCGTATGGGCTTACAGATAAATATGTTGAGAGTACATCGAGAAATCTTAAAAAATATTATAGTCAATGGAACGAGGTGAACGGCGATGTTTGAAATGATAATCAAAAGTCAAATTAGTATTGGAAGCAAAACAATAATAGGCGGACGCGCAAAGTATGATCTTATACCCGAACAAGTAGTAATCGGTAATAAGGTATTCAAAATTTTGGGTGTTCCTCAAGGTATAAAACCGCCGTTTTTGGCAATTGAGATTGAAAAAACCGACTCTGATTTTGTCGGCTTAAAGATTTCTTCGTAAAAAATCATAATTTTTAATATCAAAATCCGAGAAAAACGGGTGCGACATGGGCACTACGGAACAACCGGTTTTGTAAGGGAGGGGATTTGCAAACCTCTCACAAGTTTAAAAAATTAGGCACTTTGAGAAATCAAGGTGCTTTTTTTATATCTAAAATTCGTTTGCCGGAGTTCGTACAAACCGGGTGACGGATTCATCCTTTTGCGATAAAAAAATACCGGGGCGCCGCCTTTGACGCAGCGCCCCTGAAAAATCATTTGTTTATTTCTTCAAGAATAATTTTGTTTGCGATAACGGGATTTGCCTTTGAACGTGTCTTGCCCATGACCTGACCGACTATTGCGCCGAGGGCTGCCTGTTTGCCGTTTTTATAATCGGCAACGGATTTTGCATTTCTCTCAAGAACCTCAAGAACAACCTGCCTTATAACGTCCTCGTCATTTATCTGTGCAAGGTCCTGCTCCTTAACAAAGGCAACGGGGTCAACACCGGAATGCCACACCTCTTTAACAAGGCGCTTTGCCGTGCTGCTGTTTATTGTCTGGTCGTCTGCCATGTTTGCAATGGCGGCGAGAGAGTCAACAGAAATAAGAATTTCTTTGGTGTCGGGGTCAAGAAGTCTGAAAACCTCGCCCGTGAGGAGGTTTGCGGCAATTTTGGCATTGGTTGTTTTTTCTGCAACCTTTTCAAAATAATCCGCAATGCTGATGTCGTTAATCAGCATCTCCGCACAGTAAGCGTCAAGACCGTATTTTTCCATGTACTGCGCCTTGCGCTCATCGGGCAGGGTGGGTATTTCGGCGCGGTATGCGTCAAGCTCGCCGTCTGAAATCTCGATAAACGGGAGGTCGGGGTCGGGGAAATAGCGATAGTCGTTGGCGTTTTCTTTTCTTCTCATCGAATATGTCTTGCCGGTGTTGGCGTCAAAGCGGCGGGTTTCCTGATAAATCTTTTCTCCCGCTTCAATCGCCTCTACCTGACGCTTGTATTCATATTCAATAGCCTTGGAGATGAATGAGAAGGAGTTGAGGTTTTTCATCTCTGTTCTTGTGCCGAATTTTGTTTCGCCTTTTTTTCTTACAGAGAGGTTGACGTCGCATCTGAGGCTGCCCTCCTGCATTTTGCAGTCCGAAACTCCGGTGTACATAATTATTGCGCGGAGCTTTTCAAGGTATGCGATAGCCTCCTCCGGGCCTCTGATGTCAGGCTCCGAAACAATTTCGATAAGCGGAACACCGCAGCGGTTGCAGTCTATCATAGTGCCGTATTTGTCGTCGTGCACAAGCTTGCCTGCGTCCTCTTCTATGTGTATTCTGGTGATGCCTATGCGCTTTTCTTCGCCGCCGACGTTAATATCTATGTGACCGTGCTCGCAAAGCGGCAAATCATACTGCGAAATCTGATAAGCCTTGGGAAGATCGGGATAGAAATAGTTTTTTCTGTCCTGCTTCGACTTTTGGGTAATTGTGCAGTTTGTGGCAAGCCCTGCCTTTACGGCGTAGTCAACAACCTTTTTATTGAGCACGGGCAGTGTGCCGGGCATACCCATGCAAATGGGGCAGCAGTGAGTGTTAGGCTCTGCACCGAATGTTGTGGGGCAGCTGCAAAATATTTTTGTATCGGTTTTAAGCTCAACGTGAACCTCAAGGCCTATAACCGTTTCATAGTTTTTTATAAGATTCATTCGTTCGCACCTCCCGCATAGTCGGTTTCAAAAGCATAGCCTGCGCGGTAAAGTGTTGCTTCGCCGAGCGGTTTGCCTATAAGCTGCATTCCTATGGGCATATTGTCGCCGTCTTTGCCGCAGGGCAGCGAGAGCGACGGAACACCTGCAATGTTTATCGGCACAGAGTAAATATCGCCCATATACATCTCAAGCGGATTGTCCGTTTTTTCGCCGAGTTTGTAAGCCGTGGTTGGCGCAACAGGCGAAATAATAAAGTCGCATTTTTCAAACACCTTGTTGTAATCGCGTACAACGAGCGTTCTGACCTGAAGAGCTTTTTTATAGTATGCGTCATAATAGCCGGAGGAAAGAGCGAAGGTGCCGAGCATTATTCTGCGCTGAACCTCGGGGCCAAAGCCCTCGCTGCGCGAATTTTTATAGATGTCGTCAAGCGTTTCCGCATTTTCGCTTCTGTAGCCGTAGCGTATGCCGTCAAACCTTGCAAGGTTTGAAGATGCCTCTGCCGACGAAATAACATAATATGCGCTCAGTGCGTGCTTTAAAGAGGGGAGTTTGACCTCTTCGATATTTGCGCCGAGCTTTTCATAACGCTTTGCCGCAGCAAGAACAGCGTCTTTAACGTCTGCCGAAACACCGTCGCCGAAAAATTCCGTCGGAAGCCCCACCGTCATGCCCTTGACGTCTTTGCCTATCTCGGCCGTATAGTCGGGTCTGCCGCCGCCGATACAGGTTGCGTCCTTGGGGTCATGACCGGCAATAGCATTAAGAATAAGCGCATTGTCTTTTACGTTTTTTGTGAGCGGACCTATCTGGTCAAGCGATGAAGCAAATGCCACAAGGCCGTATCTTGATACCGTGCCGTATGTGGGCTTCATACCCACAACACCGCAGAAAGCGGCGGGCTGACGGATTGAGCCGCCCGTATCCGAGCCGAGAGTGAATGCGGCCTCTTTAGCCGCAACCGCCGCCGCCGAACCGCCCGAAGAGCCGCCCGGTACGCGCTCGGTATTTACGGGGTTTTTAACGGGCTTAAAATATGAGTTCTCGTTTGTTGAACCCATGGCAAATTCGTCCATGTTTAGCTTGCCGAGCATAACAAAGCCCTGCTCGTTAAGCTTTTCTACCGCTGTCGAAGAATAGCACGGAACAAAATTCTCAAGCATTTTTGAAGCACAGGTGGTTTTAACGCCCTTTGTGCACATATTGTCTTTAATTCCGCCCGGGATACCCGCGAGCGTACTGAGTTTTTCGCCGGCGGCAATCTTTTTGTCGGTTTCTTCAGCCGTTTTTATTGCCGACTCTGCCGTAACGGTGAGGTATGCGCCGATTTCGGAGTCGGTTTTGTTTATATTTTCAAGATAAGCCTCGGTTATTTCTTTTGAAGAAAGCTGCTTGTCTGCAATTTTTTCGGTCAAAAGCGTTACCGGCATATTTAAAATTTCATTCATTTCGCAGCCCTCCTTTATTCAAATGTTTTGGGAACATAAATGTATTCGTCTGTTTTGGTCTTTGCGTTTGCAAGAAGCTCGTCGCGCGTGAATTTTTCGCTCGATACAACATCTTCTCTGAAAACATTTTTCATCGGAACAACGTGAGCCGTAACAGGTACGCCCTCTGTGTCAACAGAGCTTAATTCATCTGCAAACTCAACTATGGATTTCATATCCTCTGCCATTTTTTTGCTCTTTTCGGGTGAAAGATGAAGATTTGCCAGCATAGCAACATTGTCAACGTCAATCTGCACCTTTTTCTTTTTTGCGCCGGAGCCGTCTTTTTCGCCCTCCGGCATAAATGCGCCGATAAGCGAAAGCTCTTCAAGCTGCTTTATGTCAACCTCGCTCGGGGCGTCCGTCATCATGCAGGCAGCCTCTTTGTTTTTGGGGAAGGCTATAACCTCTCTTAATGAATCTGCGCCGAGCATGAGCATAACCAGCCTGTCAAGTCCGAATGCAAAGCCGCCGTGGGGAGGTGTGCCGTATTTAAACGCGCCGACCATAAATCCGAATTTCTGCTCGATTTGCTCGTCGTTAAATCCGAGAGCCTCAAACATTTTTTGCTGAATGTCTTGGCGGTGAATTCTGATTGAACCGCTGCCGAGCTCAATGCCGTTAAGCACAACATCGTATGCCTGTGCTCTTACCCTTGCAGGGTCTGAGAAAAGGTACTGTATATCCTCTTCATAAGGCATCGTGAACGGGTGGTGCATCGCAAGAAAACGTCCCTGCTCCTCGCTCCACTCAAACTGCGGAAAGTCTGTGACGATAAGAAATTTGAAATCGTCCTTTTTACGAAGACCGAGCATATCGCCAATTGTAAGTCTCAGTCCGCAAAGCACTCTGCAAACAACATCAAATTTGTCGGCAGAGAAAAGGATGAAGTCGCCGGGCTTTGCCTCAACCTTGTCGAGAAGCTCCTGCATCTCTTCTTTTGAAAAATACTTTGTGAGAATAGAATATATCTCTCCGTCCGGGCGGTATGCAATCCATGCCATACCTTTTGCGCCGAGCTTTTGAGCTTTTTCCGTGAGGTCTTCTATTGTGGAACGTGTGAAATCCGACTGACCTTTGACGTTGATGGCTCTTACTATTCCGCCTGATTTTGTGGCATTTTTGAATACGCTGAACGAGCATTTCTTTGCAATGTCCGTTACATCGACTATCGGCAGGCCGAATCTTATATCGGGCTTGTCGCAGCCGTATTTATCCATTGCCTCGTGCCAGGTCATTCTGGGGAAAGGATCTTTGAAGTCAATGCCGAGCACCTGCTTAAAGATTGATTTAAACAGCTTTTCAAGGTGAACGAGAATTTCCTCCTGCGATTTAAAGGACATCTCCATATCAACCTGTGTAAATTCCGGCTGACGGTCCGCTCTTAAATCTTCGTCTCTGAAGCAGCGGGCAACCTGATAATATTTATCAATGCCGCCGACCATAAGAAGCTGCTTGTAAACCTGCGGACTTTGCGGCAAAGCATAGAATGTGCCGGGGTGAACACGGGAGGGAACAAGATAGTCGCGTGCGCCCTCGGGTGTTGACTTGCAAAGCTCCGGAGTTTCAACATAAATAAAGCCGTCACCGTCAAGATAATCCTGAGCCGCCTTTTGCACCTTGTGCCTGAATTTCAGGTTATTCACCATAACGGGACGTCTGAGGTCAAGGTATCTGTACTGAAGGCGAAGGTCTTCTCTTACAGATAAATTGTCCTCAAGCGGAAATGGCAGGGGAGCCGCGTCCGAAAGCAGCTCTATTTCGGTCGCTTTCAGCTCAACCGTGCCTGTCGGTATTTTGTCGTTATAAGTTTCTTCGTCGCGAATACAGATTTTGCCGGTTACGCAAATAACTGCCTGATTGTGCAGTGCGTCTGCCGTTTTAAAATCGTTTTCGCTCAAATTGCGTGCGTCAAACACTACCTGCAGCACGCCCTCGCGGTCGCCGAGATCTATAAACACAACGCCGCCCATATCGCGCTTGGTTCTGACCCAACCGCAAACAGTTGCGGTTGTGCCGACCATAGACTCGTTTACAAGTCCGCAATATACTGTTCTTTGCTTCATAAATTTTCCTCCGTTCAAGGATTTCTCGGGATTTGCCCGATAAAATATAAAAAGCCTTTCGTCCGCAAAGGGACGAAAGGCTCTGCTTCCGCGGTACCACCCAGATTAGCCTGAAAGGCTCACTTTAAAAGATTAACGCTCTTTAAACGGTCGGTTCTAATTGCCGAGGCTTTCTTCCGACGGCTCGGGGGTGTTGCTCCGGCAGACTTTTTACCGCACTCTCACCTTAAGCGGCTCTCTTTGAAAAAGCTTTTGCCATATTCCCCGTCAACGCTTTTGCCTATTATACCACTGCCTGTTTTATTTTGTCAATATCGCAGTGATTTATTATTTCCACTCAAACCAAACAGTGTCTTCGCTGAGTATTCTGAGGTTTGAACCCTCTACAAAATAGAAGCTTCTCGTTTTGCCGTTGTAGTTTGAGAAGATGTGATCAACGTCTTTAAGTCCGCCGACAAAAGCCTCAAAAAGGTCTTTGTCATAAAATTTCATCGTAATGCCGACTTTCATGTTGGGAATATTCGTCGCACTGTTATTGTTGACGGACGGAATAAAGCCCGTGAGCCACCATGTTTTGGCGGTTCTTGTGAAAGTCTGCTTTGCGCCGAGCTGAGTAGTGTAGGTGTATTTGCAGGTGATGTCCTGATAATAGTCCTCGGTTACTACGTTATAGGTAGAATAATCTTCGGGCATAGTGTCGGGGCGGTTATAAAGACCTACCTCACAGCCGGCAAATACCGCACCGTAAAAGCCCTTCCAAAGCTGAACCATCCAGTTCTTATCGCCGAAGTGAAATTTTATTCTGATAGTGTCAAGCGGCATCATTGCCAAAGGAGCAAGGCGGTCATAAAGCTCTGTATAGCCGAAAGTTCTCTGCCAGCCTTGACCCGTGGCATAAAATGCGCCTGATTTTGCGTCATAAGCATAGCCCAAAAGTCCGTTGCCCTTAGCGTCTACTATGCAGCCGGTGTAGCCGTCAACCACGATGCCGCCCGCGATTTTTGTGAGGTTATAGTTGGGCCTGGGGAAAGACTTTACTTGACCGACCTTATGCTTGAGAACATAAAGTGCGTCCGTCGCGTTGACCTGATTATCCATGTTGACATCAGCGGCTGTCAAACGAACTATGTCGGTTATGAGAGATTCGCCTGTGGAATGATATATAATTTTAAGTGCGTCTGCGGCATTTACTATTGCGTCGCCGTCTGCGTCGCCGCTGACGTATGAGGCATTGTCCGGAAGTTTATCGCTGCCTGCCGAAGCAAATGCCGCACTTGCCGAAAAAGCCGTTACCGATGCCATGATAATGGCGATTATGCGTCTGTGAAGTTTCATTATATTATCCTCCAGATTAAATCACTTTTCTGCTTTAAATGTTTTAAGATTGCCTGTTGCCTTTTGAAGAATACACAGCGCGTCGCTGGAATTTACTTTGCCGTCTGCGGTAACATCGGCATATTTCTTTTGTGTAGCGTTCAAAGCTTTGATGCCGGTTGCGTGCTGAAGAAGCATGAGCGCGTCACTTGAGTTTATATATCCGTCAAGATTCAAATCGCCGTAGGCTTCTATTATAATGTTTGCGCCGATTGTGTATTTGCCGTCAAACAAAATTTCTATTCTGTTTGAGCCGGAGCGTAATTTGCTCGGGGTTTTAACAGAAAATCTTGCGGGGCTGTCTGCGTATTTTACGGTTACGGTTTGACCGCCCGTGTACTTAACCTGAACGCTCAAACCGTTAAGGTCGTAGCTCGGGGTTATAACCCCGTTTTTATATTGCCAGTCGGTTTTGTATTCATACACTGTTTTGGTCGGCTTGTTGCTTATTTTTACGCCGCTTATTTCTTCCGCTTTAAAATTCAGCTCAAAAGAAACGGTGTAGCCGCAATAAACAAAACAAAACTTGTTTTTGCCGAGTGAAAATTCATTTACCGAGGAGTCAACCTGCCAGTCAACGCCGTTGTCTTTTGTGCAGTCGATTGTTTGAACGGTAGAGTCCGAATATGTGACCTTGAGTTTGGCACCGTCTGTATTTATTGAGTCAAGAACGATAAATCCTTTTGAGTCATAGTGCCAGTTCTTGCCCTTTACAAGGTCTGTGGATGTCGGAGCGGCGGCAAGCTCAATTTTTTTGATAGCCACAAGTTTGAGCTCTGTATCAACATAAACCCCGCCGTCATAGTCGTCAAGAAAAATTCTGACTTTGTTTTTGCCGACCTGCCATTTGCCGCTTATGGGCTCGGCCCACATTGAGCCGCCCCACGGAAAAACTCTGTAAGAGTGTATTTTGCCGTCAACCTCAACGCTTGTTCCGGCAAGATTAAAGTCCATGTTGGGCTCGGGCGTTCCGTTTATGTAAGACCAGTCGGAACCTTCATAAAACGAGGTCTTATCGGGCGGTGTAACAAGCTTTGCAGATACCGCAAAGGCACTTGTGCACATTGAGCTTAAAATAAGCACGGCGCAAAGAAGCATACATAATAGTTTGTTTGTTCTTTTCATCATAATATCAATCCCCATCTTCATTAGATTTTGCGTTTAACAGCAATATACTATTAAATAGTATACACAAATGCCTAAACGATGTCAATAAATATAACGATAAATTAACATTTCTCGGCACTGAATCAAAGACGGCGGAATATTTTGCAAAATAAAGAAATATTATGGTTTGCAGGTATTATTTTATTTTAAAATTTGATAAAAACTATTGATTTTTATCTCATATTCTGTTATCATACCCTTGTCCAATTAAAAATTTTTTAGGAGATGAGCGATAATCATGAAAAAGACAGCAAAGATTCTTTCAATCATTCTTTCAATTTCAATGGTTCTCGGCGTAACAATTGCACTTGTTGTTTCTGCATTTGCGGTTGACGCTCCGGCTTTTGAAATTAAAGAAGTAAGTGCTGCAAACGGTCAGCTTGTTGCGTCAATCAACCTTAAGAGCGGCATATTCAACAGCCTTGACATGGCATTCAGAACAACAGGCCTTAAGTGCACGGCAATAAAGCCCGGTGCAGATCAGCCCGCAGGTGCGTTGATGGGTTCAACCAGCGTGGATGCCACAGGCGATTTGTCAAACATTGCTGTTGTTGCTATGGATGGCTACTCTCAAAAAGGCGAGATGTATGTAGTTACATTTGACATCACTGAAGAAGAGTATTCTTTTGACATTGAAGTAACTTCATGCTCAATAACAGACTCTAACTATAACAATACCGACGTTACAGCTTCTGTTACCGTTTCGGGCAAAATTGATGCAACTACAACTACCGAGACTTCGACAGAACCCTCGACCGAGCCCTCAACCGAGCCCTCGACAGAGCCTTCAACAGAACCCTCAACCGAGCCCTCGACAGAACCTTCAACCGAGCCCTCGACAGAACCTTCAACAGAACCCTCAACCGAGCCTTCTGATACAACAAAACCCACAGAGACTACAACAAAGACAACTGTTCCTACAACAGACGATGCAACAACAGTAACAACCACAACAACCACAGTTGCAGGCGGCTCTTCTGCAGACACAGAGAACCCCAGCACAGGTGAGAGCGTTGCAGCGGCAGTTGCAGCAGTTGCAGTTCTCGGCGTAAGTGCAGCAGCAGTAGTTGCTCTTCGCAAAAAAGAAGACTGATTGATTAACGCATAAAATAAAATATCCCACATTCACCGGAATGTGAGATTTTATTTTTTCTAAAACTGTTGATTTATTATTTCGTTATTGATAGAATATACTTAATAAAAAATAAGGAGGAAACTCTGATTATGAAAAAAGGCGCAAAAATAATTTCAGTAGTTCTTTCTGTTGCAATGGTGCTGTCGCTTGTTTGGGCATTTGCCGTGAATTCGCTTGCCGCGGACG
>OMEC01001273.1_pt1 | contig 10640 bp, 13 predicted proteins | sample 1673401 | NCBI WGS metagenome assembly OMEC01 (sample SAMEA103958110, study PRJEB25191) | human gut metagenome | reverse complement strand
GTGGTGGCGGCGGCGCACCTTCTAACTGGAAACCATCAACTGGTGGTGGAGGTGGAGGGGGCGGCGGCGGCGGCTCTGGCGGAAAAGGTTCCGGTGGAAGTGATAAGTCATCTGAGGAAGAAGATGTACTGGAAGCTTATGAAGCGCAAGTTGATGTATTAGAGCACGAAATAGATTTACTTGAAAACCAAAGAGAACTTGTTGAAAAGGGATCTGTTGCATGGAACAAGAATCTTGCAGAAGCTATTATTTATCAAGAAAAAATTAAAACATTATCTCATGAACAAGCAGAAGCTTTAAGAAAATTGCCTGACGGAGCGCAAAAATACGCAGAAGAAATACGGCAACTTAGTGATAACTGGTGGGCGGCTGACAAGGCAGTTCGTGAGTATAAAAAAGATTTAATAGACAGTACATATGAACAAAAGAAAATGCTCTTAGAATATAAGCAAGCAGTATCAGAAGCTAATCTTGCGGGAATGATTGAAGGTAGGGAAGACTGGATTATTGAAGTTCAATCTCAAATAGCACTTTTAAAACAATTTAAAGAAATTGAAGAAGAAAGAATTGAACAATACAAAGAAATGAATCCGTCTTTGTATATGGAAGAAATAATTGATTCTGCAAAAGAAGTGTTAGACTATCAAAAAGAAATGCTTGATTTAGCGCAAGATCTTGCCGATGCTTATGCTTCTGTTCCTGACTTAGTGGAAGATATTATTACATTTGAAGAAATAAAACCACTTGAAAAGCAAAAGGAATATCTTGAAGAATACAAAGATTTCATAGATAAAGGATTCGATATTGAGCAAAATTATAATGATGCTTTAAAAGCTAATAATCCAGAATTAGCAGAAGCATATAAAAAGCAACTTGATTATATAGAAGAAGTTAAATCAAAGCTTGAAGGTGTCAATGATGCTGATGAAAAAAATCGAATTCTAAAAGAAGCACAGTTAAAACTTCAAGAAATGAATATTGATGCTCTCAAAGAAGAACTGAATTTAGTTAAAGGAGAGCGTAATAAACGAGTTTATCACGCTGACAAAGGATGGATATGGGAAGCAGATTCAAGTCAAGCTGCTGAAAAAGAACAAGAAATCAAAGATGCTGAACTCGAATTAGAAATAGATAAAATAGAATCAGAAATAGAAGCGCGTGAGGATTACATAGACAAATGGCATGAAGTGGTTGAGGAGCAAGAAATTGCTGAAAAGAAATTAACCTTGGAATCCTTGCTGGGTCATTAGGCCCTTATTGTCAGTAATGATAATAAGAATTCTCTTGAATTGCGGGAATATCTTTAAAGATTTGCAAACTACAATAGAAAATCATGAAACAAAGATAAACTATGAATGTTTTAAAAATTGTAAATATTAGAAAATCCGCATCCAAGTCTTGAAGAAAGACAGGTTCAACGACTAAGAGACTGCAAGTGCAGTACAGTGGGAGATTACCGTATTAGAACGGTAAAAGATATAGTCTATGCTTTGTAGAAATACAAAGAAAAAATTATTCATGATGTAAAATTATTTTAATTGAATATATTGACACTCCAAAGCGTATATGATATAATATACTACAGAAAGGAGGTCAATATATGCTCAAAGGAATTAAAATACGAATTTATCCAGATAAAGAACAAGAAAAATTACTGCTTTCATATTGTAAAGATTATCACAATATGAAAAATTTTCTTGTTGCAAAATTCAAAGATAATTTACCAAATGTTGTAAATAATAACATTATTGGATATAAAGATCGAGATTTATTACAAGAATATGAATCTGAATATAATTGCAAAACAGAAATGTTAATACGTTCTGTTCGTGGCGCAATTACAGATTATGTCTCAGGAGTAAAAAGATTTTATCACAAGTTATCCAGTAAGCCACCAAAGTTTCATAAATATGATCCTAATAAACAATCATTCTATATTGTTGATCGGGTGTATAAAATTTCACAATCTAAAATTAATATGCCTATAAATATGAGTTGTAAAAACAAATATAAAACAATATCAAGAAAGATTCCTATTGATAGAAAATATGCTACAAAAGAAAATTTAACATACTTAAAAGATGTTCGTTTTAAATACGAAAAGGGAAAATGGTATGTTTCAGGATGTTATGATGTGCCAGATGTTAGCATAAAAGAAGATAAGGAATTCTTAGGGCTGGATTGGGGAATCAAGAATTTTATGACAACTTCGGAATCAACATTAATAAATTATCCAAAGGAAGTTGTAAGAGAATATTATCGTATTCGTAAATTACAGCATTATTTGGATAAAAAAGTAAAAAATTCGAACAACTACAAAAGGTTAAAGAAGAAGTTTGATAAAGCATACAAAAGAATGAATGGGTTAAAAAGAAACTTTATTCATCAAGAAACTACAAAATTAGCAAGACAATATCATATTGTTATTGAAGATATTTCTTGGAATCAAATATCAAAAGATAAGAAAGGTAAGAAAAGAAAATTCATTCGTCGAATGAGTATGATTGCCCCCAAAATATATGTTTGATGAACAATTAGAATGGAAATGCAAAAAATTTGGTAGTTACTTTATCAAAGTTAGTCCTAAAAATACAAGTAAAACATGTTCTGTTTGTGGACAGATACATAATATGACACTTGGAGATAGAACAATGATCTGTAGTTGTGGAAATAAAATGGATAGAGATATTAATGCGGCAATTAATATCAAAAATGCTGGTATTCATAAGATACTGGCAGAGGGTATTTGTTGTACTCGATAAGTCCAAAAAAGATTTATTGTTATTCAATAAATCTATATCATGGATAATTTCTTTATATATTTAACGAATATGTAAAGTAATAAAACAGTCAAAAAGCAAGTTCAAGATGTTGTTCAGTTTCAAAGTAAACTTAACGACAGAGATTTTAAAACTCATTCCGAAGCACAGAATCTTTCTGCAAAACAAAATTATTATAACATTATAAGAGAAGAAGTTGCTCAAGATATAACTGATTATGGATATAGAAATTCTGATTGGCTGAAAAATCCTAACTGGCTTTATTAAACTATTAAATAAATTTAGAGGGAAGATTAATGGAATTAAATGAACAATACTTAAATAAATTAATCGGAAAAATCTATATTTGTCTTCCTGCCTTTGAAGGAAAAAGCCATATCTCAAAAACAGTAGTATATAATCAGGAAGAAGCGTACTTAAATTATTTAAAGAATTTAAGTAAATTGAAAATAGAGATAATGGGATGTGTCAACAATTATCCAGATGTTGTCGAATTTGTTGAAATGTATAATATTATTGAAGGATTGAAGTCAATCACAGTAAATGATCATGATATTTTAAAGCAAAATGTTTTCAATTTAATAGATATTTGCGATAAATTAAAATATATGAAATCAAAAGAATAGGAGGATAGGTGCCTATGTCATTTGATTTTTTAAACGCAAGTTTACCAATAAGGAAAGAACCACATATACAATGGCGAAAAGACTGGGAAACTTTTTACGGAAAACAATTTAGAGATGCTTATAACTGGTATGACATTCTTGAAGAAACAGAATTTGGAAGTGAAAAATATCAACCTCTGAAAGTACGAACTACTTATGTTCTCAATCCCGGAACAGGTATTAAATTAAGCGACGATTGGAAAGCATGTATATTTGATGTTGGATATGTGCCTAAAATGGGAAGAAGATACCAGTATTTTAATCAAACATGGATTACGGTGAATACAGAAGGATACGGAAGTCCAACAAATAATTGTGTTATTAGAAGATGTAATAGTTTTTTAACAATGCAAGATAAATTTGGAAATATTCATAGAGAACCTTGCGCTATAGATCCGGGACTCAAGTATGGAAATATTTACTATAATAATTCTGTAAACATTGCTCAGTCTGCCGTGAAAGTTTGGCTTCAATTAAATGAATATACTAAAAATATTGCTATAAATGACAGATATATTTTAGGATATTCTCAAGTTTTTAAAGTAAAAACTGTAATGAATTATCTAAGTGATTATACTTTTGATCCTGATGGATCACCACTTATTACTATAGATTTGTCATTAGATACAGATCAAGTGGGAGATGATTTCGCAGATAATACAACTGGAAGTAGTAATATTATTCCTGATATTCATCCAAATAGAAATTTCATAGGTATTACACCATCGGATACAAATATTTATGAAGGAACAACTGTGACTTATACATGTGAGTCATATGTAGGTAGTGTTCCGTCAGGAAATCCATTTACATTTAATGTAATTCTTAATGATATTCCTGATACCAGATATTTATTTGAAGTAATAAATGATAATTCATTCAGAATTACAAATTATAAAAAAAATTAAAAATAGATTGTATAGATAATATAACAGGAGACAATAAAGTTATTGAATTCATGTTGGGAGGTAGCATTTAAATGTTAAGTTCTCTCATTAATGATAACAATAAGCATAAAGCATTAAGATATATCTCAAACAATATTGTTGAAAAATTAGTCAATGATAATGAAATAATATGGAAACTTTTAAAATATCAAGATCCTGATGCTTTAAATAAAGAAAATCTTACAACTCAAGAAAAAAGAGATTTAATTTATAAAGGATGGCATTATCGTGATAATGAATTAGTGTTAGATGAAATGAATGATAAAGCAGTCTTTCGTCAACCATGGATTGATGATGCTGATACAAAACAATCGACAATGTTACGTATTTATTTATCATCTTTATTGCCTAATAATAAAGATATTACTGTGGCATTGTATACGTTTGAAATTGTCTGTCACAATAAAAGTATCCCTATTATCAGTAATTTAGGAGATGAGGATAACGAAGTTAGTGTTAATAGTGAAAATAGATTAGAATTATTAACACAACAGATATTAGAAACATTTAACGGAGCGAAAATAGGTTCGACGGGCAAAATGTTTTTTGATATGTCAGGAAACTATATGACAAAAGCAACCATGGGAGTCTATAATAATAGAAACTATTTTGGAATGAAATTAATTATGGGATGTTACGTGAATGTCTGAAAAAATTCATATTAACGAAAAAGATCTATTATTTGATAATCCTGTGGAATATAAAGGACTTTGTTTTTATCCAATTCTTGTTAGAAACAATATTGAATTTGAGTTTAGTATTCCTGTTTTATTGTTAGATCAATATAATGATCCCGATGTAAATACAAATTTTTCTATATTACAAATGCCATATTTGGACTATATATTTTTTTATGAGGAAAAAGAAAAAGGTAAGGGTAATTATACATTTATCATAGGGATGTTAGTACAATTACTTTCTTTGGCTCTAAGAAAAGATTTTTTTAATGAAGACAACAGTGACGAAATAAATTTGTATACAAATGAAAAGGGACATTATCTTTTAAAAATAAATGATATTTCTATTGATGGAAATGATTTTGATGTAATCAAAAGAATAATATGTGAACAAAACGGAATAGATTTAAGTATATATGATTTAGATCCTCAAGTTCGAAAAAATTTACAAGAAACAGAAAGACTAAAATCGAAAGACAATCCCGACAAAGACGGAAGTTTAGAAGATAAAATTATTTCTCTTTCAATAGAAACAAATATGGAAGAAGAAAAAATATTTAATATGTCTATTCGGAAATTTAAGAAATACATTAAACGAGTAGATCATATTATTCATTATAAAATATATACACAAGCATCATTATCTGGATTTGTAAAAATGGAGAAACATTATCCGCACTGGCTTGCAGATATTTCTGAAAATGTTTCTTCAAATGTTACATCGTATGATGCTGTTAAAAATAAAATTAATATGGCAAATAATGACTTTGACATTAAATAACAATGTGAAAGTTTCAATTAATAGGAAGGGAAAAGATGAAAAAATTTTTATTTTCAGTTGCTGATGCTTATTTTTATAAGAGCAACAGCAATGATTTAATTTTTCAATCTAAGACACTGGTGGATACAAGTATTGAAGCCACGATTTCTAATGAAGACGCAAGAGCAGGTAAAGGTAATCCTTTACAGTTCGTTTATTATCACTCTTCCGAATTAAATGTTACATTGACAGAACAGCAGTTTAATATGGCAATGCTTGCTCCTTCTGTTGGTGCATATTTGATTACGGGAGACGTTATCCAAAATCAGGAAGAGGTTATTCTTACTGAGGGTGGTAAGGGAACTGTCACTGGAGGAACACCGATTAACTCCAAGTATGTAACTGCTGATACAGTTAAGGGTACAGTTCTGGTAAATGACGAAGCAGAATCCATTGAATTTACTGGAAATGAATTTACATATGCGTCTGGTAAAGAAGGTGATACCGTATGTGTTATTTATAACATGCTGTCTGCATCAACTACATCTATTGTTGTTGACGCAAACATGGTTCCTTCTGTTGGTAGACTTGTACTCAAGGCTCAACTGGGTTCTTCTGAAACAGGTGAAGCGGATGCTTCCAGCTCTGTTATTGGAGAAGTGGAAATTGAAATTCCATCTCTGCAACTGAACCCTTCAGGTATCGGTATGCAGATGACAAGTTCCGGTATTTCTCAGTCTCAACTTACAGGTAGAGCATTAGCGTTTACTACAGCAAACTCTGGATGTAATACTGCGGCTGTTTATGCAACTATCAAGGAAACAATTTATGGCGCAGGTAAGTACGACAATGCAAACGCATTAGTTTGTACAAATTCTGATCTTGCTTTAAAAGTTAGCGGTGATAAGACTGCAACAATGAATCTGTTAGTTGTTCCTAAGAATGGTAGTCCGTTCCGTCCTGATTATCAGGATGTAACATTTGCTTCTGAAACAAAAGAAACTGCTACTGTAGAAGAGCATACAGGTGTTATTACTGCTGTAGCGACAGGTGATACAACAGTTACCGCAACAATCGAAAGAGACGGTAAAACAAGCCTTGTTGCTACTTGTGCAGTTAATGTAACTGCTTAATATATTTAAACGGGATAATATTATTTATTATCCCGTTTTAAATTAAGGAAGTGTGTTAATGTCTGATAAACAATGTCCTTATTTAATAGATATTTCAAAGAATCAAAGAAAACAAGCAAAATGTGATATTGACGATAATATTTGTCCATATATCAGATTTTGCAAAGATAGAAATAAAATTGTAAGTTCTCCATTATATACTATGTATGGATGTGACAGACAAAAAAAGTATGAAGAAAATTTAAGTAAATAGATTTTTATTTCTATATATGCATCTATGATGTAGATATTACGATTTACAAGATAAAATAATAGGATTTTAATTAAATATGGCAAGAGAAACATTCCGAAAAATAATTACTACAGATGAGAATTTATTAGCCATAAATCCTAAAAACAAAGAGCTTATAAATTTTTAAGAAGTTTTGATACTAAGAGTGCAAAAACATCTGTAGTAAATTATCAATCAGATTATAATATATTCTTTTGTTGGAATGTAGTTTATAATGATAATAAATTTTTTGTAGATATAAAGAAATCTGATTTAATAGATTTTTTTAGTTTTGCAGTATCAGATTTACAATGGGGCAGTGCTCGTTATAGAAGGATGCACTCTGCTTTAAGTTCATTGAGTAAATATATAGAAAATATATTAGACGATGAATATCCAGATTTTAAAAGTTTAATGCCAAAAGTAGATAAAATACCGAATACTATAGTGCGAGAAAAAACTGTTTTATCCGAGACACAAATTAATAATTTGTTAGAACATTTAAAACAGACTAATAAACAATGGGCTTGTTTGTTTGCTTTAGCAATTAGTTCTGGAGCGAGAATCAGTGAATTATTTCGCTTTACAACTGATTTAATAGATGAAGAAAATACTGGATTTGATGGTATTTTCTTAAAAACAAAAAAACCAATAAGAACAAAGGGACGAGGAAGATCAGGAACCCGGATGTATAAATATATTATCAAAGATATTTTTCTTCCCACTTATCAAGAGTGGATGATCGAAAGAAAGAAAATTTTAAAACAAAATAATCTTAGCGATCATAGATATTTATTTATTACACGGGAAGGAACGCCTGCTACAGCGGCGACTGCAAGAAGATGGATTGCTCATTGGGAGAAATATTTAAGTAACGAAGAACCTTCAAATAAAAATAAAGAAAAAGTTTCTTTATATCCACATAGTTTAAGACATTATTTAGTTTCTCATCTGACAAGATTAGGATTATCTTCTGATTTAATTGTCTCTATTATGGGATGGCAATCATCAGATATGTATAAAATTTATAATGATGTGTCAGATGATGAACGAGAATGGAAAGATTTGGATAAATTAAAAGAATATCTGGAACAAAAGGAATAAGTTGAGTAAAGGGGATTTAATTATTATGATGGATAGGATCTCATTTTTAGATATATTAGATGTATGTCATGATATATCTAAGGGGAAAATGACCGAAAAAGAATTTATAAAATATTTTAATGATAATATTGAAGTGCAACCTTATTTACCTATCGGGACAAAAGAAGCTTTTATAGATTTAATGATCATTATGTGTAATTCTGATGGGTCTTCAAATGGACAATTTGCGAAAAGTTTTGAAATATTGTCTGTTCTTCAATTATTATTGTTATATACAAATATAGAAATATTTTCGGAAGACATGACAGAAAATAATTATGATTTGTTCTTAAAATCAGGATTTTATGTACAAATTTTAAAACAATGTAAAGATGATTATGATAGATTTTGTAACATGGCACAAAACGCCCTTTATTTTGAATTATTAAAGATGTCTTCTGCATTTAATAATTTTAACAAAGAAGTTTTAGACGATAATATAAATTCTTTAAACAACATATTAAAAGGTTTAAAAAATGAAGATCTCCAATTAATAAAAGAAATTATAGAATTCAATGATCCTGCAACAAAACAAATAAAAGATATTGTCTATGATAAGAATTTAATTGAAAATATTGTTGCTTCAAATCATGATTTGAAAGAAAAATTAGAAGAGTAAGTATATTATGCCATCAAAAAATACTTATCCACCAAAAGTAAATATATCAAAAACAATAAAGAATCTTTCAGAATTAAGATCAATCATCAATGTTATTGCAGATAAGTTTGGGCAATATTTAAGTGAAATTGCAAAAGATTATATGCAACAATATATTGAGGAAGAAGTTTATACCAATAATGTTCTTGCTTCTGGCACTGATGGTGAAGATTCTTATGAAAGAACTTATGAATTTTTAAATTCGATTGTTGTAAGAAAAGTTGGAAATCAGTGGAAGGTGGGGGCAGATGGAAGAAAAATTTCTGCTACTCCAAGAGTCCCCAGTAGTGGAAAATTCGGTCAGCATGCTTCATTTGACAATTCTTCTGTTGCGGGACAAATGAGTTCATTTATTGAATACGGAAACAATTCTCCCGCTTATAGTTATTCTGGAATTAGATACATTGAAAAAACTCAACAATATATTGATAGTATTGTTGATGTAGAATGGAATAAATTTAAATCTATAAATGGAATAAAATAATAGAAGGGAGATTCACATATGGGAAATGATGAATTATCTCTTTTACTTGGAATAGAAACAGATGATGCTTTAATTTCCGCACAAATCAATAAAATCAAAAGAATATTAAAAGACAATTTAAAATCTCAATATATAGATATTGAATTAGATGAAGCGTCTCTTAATAAGATGATGAATAGTGTGAAAGTCGTTGACTCACAATTTGATGAGGAAGGAAAAGCATTAAAAAAATTAACTGTTGCGATTGATACGGCTACAGGCAAACTAAAACAATTTCAATTCGTAAGAGATAAGACCGGACAGATGAACCTCAATACTGTAAAAGAGGTTTCAAATGTTAATAAAATGGCATCCGCTTATGTTAAATTAAACAAGCAGTTAGCCGAAGAAAAAGGATTGATCCGCACACTACAAAACAAAAGCATTATTACGGATCGCGATACACAACTAATAGATCAATATACAAAACATATTGATTTATTGAATAAAGAAATTGCCGAATTGAAATCTAATATGTCAAGTAGTGGACATGATTTTGGGAATATTTTCGCCCAATCAAGTCGGCAAACATCAAAAATAGAAAGTCAAACAGATAAAAAAATACTTTCTAACGATCAAAAAGAATTAAATAGTTTAATTCGTAAAGGAATATCATTAGAAAAATCATTTGCATCTGAACTTTCTAAAATGGCGAAGGCCAGTGAAAACAACACTCAAGCACGACAACAATATGTTAGCACATTAAGTAGAGAACTCGATGCTGTCAATAGAAAAATAAGAGAAATAGAAAATTCTTATCGTGGAACACAAAACGAAAAAGCGATAGGAATTCAAACAGAAAACTATAGAAAAGAATTATCTCTTATTAAACAAAAGACAGATGCAACAAATTCTACAAATAACACTTTGTTTAATGGGCTTTCTACAGGATGGAAAGATGCAGTTGGTAATGTGTCGCGATATATGGCGGCATATCAGCCAATAAATTTAATAACTGATGCTATTAGAAATTCAATTCAAACTATCCGTGATTTGAATGTTCAGTTTACTGATATTCAAATGGTCAATTAGGCCCTTATTTATAGAAATATAAATAAGAATTCTCTTGAATTGCGGGAACAT
>OMEC01001271.1_pt1 | contig 10645 bp, 10 predicted proteins | sample 1673401 | NCBI WGS metagenome assembly OMEC01 (sample SAMEA103958110, study PRJEB25191) | human gut metagenome | reverse complement strand
GTCGGGCTGGCTGGTCGGGGCAGTTTCCGGTGTCTTGGCGGGCGTTGTCGTCGGCGCAGGTGTGCCGATCACATCAGCCGGCCGTGACGCGCAGCCTGCCAGCAGCAGTATTGCAAGGGCGCAAAGGATCCGTTTCATAGGTACCCCCTGTGTATAGCAGCCAAATCATTCCCGGGCGTTTTTCAGCTCCTCCTCGATGCGGTCAAACCGCTCTAAGAACGAATGCTCCACACCCTCGGACTTGTAGCCGGGCATTGTGTCGAGCGACACAGCGTGGATGCTGCGGAAGATGCTGTTCTCGATGTTGGGGTTGTCCCGCTTGAGGCGGCGGAGCAGAATTTTCGCCTCCTGCCGCTTGGAGCCGCCTCCGCCGTTGTCGCAGATCGTGCAGGCCTCGGTAAAACGGCAGGCACACTGGATAAATTCCAGCTCATTGTAGCGGCGCCACGCGATGATGTCATCCTCGCGGATGCAGTACATCGGGCGGATCAGCGTCATGCCCGGGAAGTTCGTGCTGTGCAGTTTCGGCGGCATGGCCTGCAGCTGGGAGCCGTAGAACATACTCATAACGGTCGTCTCGATGACGTCGTTGAAGTGGTGGCCCAGTGCGATTTTGTTGCAGCCCAGCTCCTTGGCCTTGCTGTACAGGTGGCCGCGGCGCATGCGGGCGCAGAGGTAGCAGGGCGACTTTTCCACATTGTAAACGGAGCCGAAAATGTCCGTCTCGAAAATCTCCGCTTCAATGCCGAGTCTGCGCAGATTGCCTTCTATGATCTGCCTGTTTGCCGGGCTGTAGCCGGGGTCCATGACGAGGAATTTTACCTCGAACGGATATTTGTTGTGCAGCTTCAGCTCCTGAAATAATTTTGCCATCAGCATCGAGTCCTTGCCGCCGGAGATGCACACGGCAATGCGGTCGTTCGGCTGCACCAGCCCATACTGCCGGACCGCCTTCGTAAAGTTGCACCAGATCTTTTCGCGGAAACGCTTGCGAAGGCTCGTCTCCACACGAAGCCGCGTCTGCTCGTCATCCTGCCGCGCCAGCTCCTCGCGCAGCCACGCCAGATATCCCCCCGCCAGGCTGTACGCCGCAAAGCCCTGCTCGCACAGCGCCTGCGCTGCGTCGAGACTTGCCTCCCCGTGCGCGCAGTAGAGCACCAGCTTTTTTCCTCGGTTCTGCGCCGCGAACGAAAAAAGTGCGTCCGGCAGAACAGGAACCGCACCCGGCAACATGCCGTATGCCCGTGTTTCCTCACTTCGCATGTCGACCGTCATGTAGCTGCCCGGCTCCCACTGCGCCAGCTCCTGTACCGTAACCTCCATCGCAGCCGCCTCCTCCATACCCGTCTTTTCCGGAATCGTCCCAATTTTAGCCGGAAGCTGGCGTTTTGTCAATCAAAAGGCGCAAAAATCCCCGGCACACAAAGAGGAAGGGGAATTGTGTGCCGGGGATGCCGGGGACTATTTTATTTTGCCAGCTCTGCGCCAAGCTTGCGGCAGTTTTCCACCGCCTCGTCGTCGGGCGCTTCGCAGCAGATGACGCTGTCGCAGACCAGCTTCATGCCGTTTGCCCTGCAGTCGTCCTCCCAGGTGCGCATCCATTCGCCGTCGCCCCAGCCATAAGAGCCGAACAGGGCGGCGTCCTTGCCGGAAAGAGAGCCCTTGACCGCGTCAAACATGGGCGCAAACTCGGTCTCCTCGAGTTCCTCCGCGCCCATTGCCGGGCAGCCGAAAGCGATGGCGTCGAAGAGAGCGAGCTTGGCGGCATCCGCCTGCTCGGAGGTGAAAAGCTCCGCCTCCGCGCCCGCTGCCTTCATGCCTTCGAGAACCGCATTCGCCATGGACTCCGTATTGCCCGTGCCGCTCCAGAATACAACCGCTGTCTTTTTCATATTACGTTATTCCTTTCTGATTGAAATCATGCCGGATTCTCCCCTGCCACGGCAAGGCGTTCCAGACTCGAGCCCGCGCGCCAGCTGCGGCAGTAGATATCGGTACATTTTTTATATTTTGCAAATGCCGCGCGCGCATACGCCTCGTCTCCGTAAACCTTCCAAAGTCCGGAAAGCTTGAAGTCGCGCGCGTGATGGTCGATAAAGCCCTGCACGTCCTCCGGCGGATAGCTGAGGAACAGGCCCACCTCGTGGGGGAATTCGCCCTCCTCCCGGAAGCGGCGGATCAGCCGGGCCACGCACCGCTGGCATCCGTCGCAGCGGTAGCCTGCTTTTTGCAGAATGTCCCGGGCCATGCCGCTTTCCAGATCCCGCCGCAGCTCCGCCGGACGGTACAGATACAGCAGCGCGTGATCGTCCCGGTAGCGGATGGGCAGCAGGCACAATCCCTTGGGCACCAGCAGACGGTTGAGGCGGCGAATGTCCGCCAGCAACGATTCACGGTCGTCACAGGGGCAGGGGAACAGGCTTCCGGTTTTGATGCCTGCCAGTGTAGGGGCACACTGTTTGACCAGCAATTCTTCTGACATACGCCGCCTCCTTCCTTCTGCTAGTATGTAGGGGGATCGTTTTGATTATTCATTAGTTAGTGTTAGCTAACTGTTGGGTCTTAAAAAAGCTGCCGGAGGGATGGCAGTTTGTTTTAGTGACCCGTTTCTTTTAGTTAGCGCCGACTAACCAATCGGTCTTAAAAAAGCTGCCGGGCGGGGCAGTTCTTTCAAGCAGTTCCCTACTGGAACTGTAGGCAGTATAACACAGTCCTATTCATTTGGCAAGACCTTTTTGCAATTTTTTCCAAAAAATTTTTGGAGAGGGCAGCATTTGAAAATGCTCTCAGCATATTTGCGGGCGGACAGAGTCATCCGCCCCTACAGCGATCTGCCGTACCCTTGCCTCCCTCTGAGAGGGAGGTGGCGCGAAGCGCCGGAGGGAGTCGGGGCGTTAAGAAAACATGCCGGTGGCATGTTTTTAGCCTCCGATCTCGGCGGCTATGCCGCCGTAGCATCCATCTGGATTTACACCGCAAAACTTGAACCGGTGCAATAGCTTACGCGGTATAGCGTGCGCGGATTCTTAAACCGCAGGTTTAAGCTGTTTTTTTAGTCACTTTTGGAACAGTGGCCAAAAGTGACCCGCGCCGGGGCGCGGAACCCCCCTCGCCCCGGAGGGCGAAACCTCCTCTATGCACTTACAGCGCATCCACATACCGGCACGCCGCCAGTCCCGCCACCGCGCCGTCGCCTACGGCGGTGGTCAGCTGGCGGACGGACTTCACCCGCCCGTCACCGGCGGCAAACACGCCGCCGCAATCGGTCAGAGTGTCCTCCCCCGCCTGATAGTAGCCGCCTGCGGTGTTCACCAGCGCTGCGAAGGGGGCGCTCTGGGGCTGCTGTCCCACGGCGGCAAATAGGCCCTCCACCGTCAGTTCTTTCGTTTCTCCGGTTTTCACGTCCTTCACCGTGACGCCGGTCAGCTCGCCATTGGCCGCATGCAGCGCCTCCACCGTGTGACTGTAGAGAATGGTGATGTTCTCCCGCTTCTCCACCTGCCGCACCAGACGATTCTCGCCCCGGAACTGATCCCGGCGGTGGATCAGCGTCACATGGCGGCAGCTGTTGGCCAGAAACAGCGCGTCCTGCAGGGCGGTGTCACCGCCGCCTACCACCGCCACATCACGGCCGGTGTAGAAGGCGCCGTCGCACACGGCGCAGTAGGACACGCCGCAGCCCACCAGCTCCTCCTCGCCGTCAAGACCCAGATGGCGGTGAGCCGCACCGGTAGCCAGCACCACCGCCTTGCAGCGCTGCTCGCCGCTGGTGCACTGCACGGCAAAGCCCTCGCCGTCACGGGAAAGCCCCGTGACCTCGTCGTAAAGGATCTCCACGCCCAGCGCTTCCACCTGCTCGGTGAGCTTCTGGGCAAAATCCGCGCCGGATAGGGCGGGAACGGCGGGATAGTTCTCCACCAGCGGAGAGTATACGATCTGGCCGCCGGTGTTTTCCCGCTCTGCCACGGCCACGGTCTTGCCTGCCCGCGCGGCGTACAGCGCCGCCGTCAAACCGGCGGGCCCGCCGCCGACTACGATAATATCATACATAGAGGTCGCCTCCTTATGTTGTTGGGGGGATGGATAATAAGCCTCCCTCTGATGAGGGAGGTGTCTCGGCGCAAGCCGAGACGGAGGGAGAGACGGTAGCTCACTGCAACTCCGGTCTCTCCCCCAGTCACCTTCGGTGACAGCCCCCTCGTCAGAGGGGGCCTATGTATTGCGCCTTTTGCAGTATTCTCTTCACTTCCGGAAAAAGCCCCCTAGAAGGGGGCTTTTCGGTATCATATGAGAATCTCCGCAGCTCAGTCGTTATACTCCGCGATGAACTTCCGCACCGCGCCGAGACCCACGTACTTGTCCTCCTCGCTGCCCACCACCAGCGTGGGAGCCTGACGGATGCCAAGGCGCGCGGCCTCCTCGCCGTTCTCCTCCGCCAGCAGGCGGGTGAAGGGAATACCGGCCTCGGTCAGCAGCTTTTCCGCCTGCTTGCAGTTGGGGCAGGTGCGGGTGGCAAACAGCTTTACTTCGCCGTGGGCGTTGTTGGCCGCTTCCGCCACAGGGGCGGCGGGCTGCTCCGGCTTCACCTCGGGGTGCAGCACGCCCTGATGGGTCAGGTGGGAGTGGCCGATATCGTAGACCTTACGATCCTTGAACTCCTGCGCCTTGCCGTCGTTCCAGTTCTGCACCGGGCGGTAGTAGCCGGTGATGCGGCTGTAGATCTCGGTTCGTTCGCCGCACTCGGGGCAGACAGACACCTCGCCGGACAGATAGCCGTGGTTCTTGCACACGGAATAGGTGGGGGACAGGGTGTAATAGGGCAGCTTATAGTTCTCGGCGATCTTGCGCACCAGCTGAGCCGCCGCCTTCCAATCCGGCAGCTTCTCGCCCAGGAAGGCGTGGAACACGGTGCCGGAGGTGTACAGGGTCTGCAAGTCGTCCTGCACGTCCAGCGCGGAGAAAATGTCCTCCGTGTAGCCCACAGGCAGGTGGCTGGAGTTGGTGTAGTAGGGGGTGCCGTTCTCGTTGGCGGTGATGATGTCGGGATAGTGCTTCTTGTCGTGCTTGGCGAAGCGGTAGGTGGTGGACTCGGCAGGGGTGGCCTCCAGGTTGTACAGGTCGCCGTACTGCTCCTGATAGTCGCTGAGACGCTCCCGCATGTGGTTCAGCACGTCCTTGGCGAAAGCCTGCGTCTCGGGATGGGTCAGATCCTTCCGCAGCCAGTTGGCGTTCAGTCCCACCTCGTTCATGCCGATCAGGCCGATGGTGGAGAAGTGGTTGTCGAAGGTGCCCAGATACCGCTTGGTGTAGGGATACAGGCCAGCGTTCAGCAGCTTGGTGATAACGGTGCGCTTGGTTTTCAGGGAACGGGCGGCAATGTCCATCAGCTTGTCCAGCCGGGCATAGAAGTCGGCCTCGTTCTCCGCCAGATAGGCGATGCGGGGCAGGTTAATGGTGACGACGCCCACGGAGCCGGTGGACTCGCCGGAGCCGAAGAAGCCGCCGGACTTCTTCCGCAGCTCGCGCAGGTCAAGGCGCAGACGGCAGCACATGGAGCGCACGTCATTGGGCTCCATATCGGAGTTAATGTAGTTGGAGAAGTAGGGCGTGCCGTACTTGGCGGTCATCTCGAACAGCAGCTTGTTGTTCTCGCTCTCGCTCCAGTCGAAGTCGCGGGTGATGGAATAGGTGGGAATGGGGTACTGGAAGCCCCGGCCGTTGGCGTCGCCCTCAATCATGATCTCGATGAAAGCCTTGTTCACCATGTCCATTTCCTTCTGGCAGTCGCCATAGGTAAACTCACGCTCCCGGCCGCCCACGATGGCGGGCTGATCCACCAGATCGCGGGGCACCGTCCAGTCCAGCGTGATATTGCTGAAGGGCGCCTGGGTGCCCCAGCGGGAGGGGGTGTTGACGCCGTAGACGAAGGACTGGATGCACTGCTTGACCTCCTTCTGGGTCAGGTTGTCCACCTTGACAAAGGGAGCCAGATAGGTATCGAAGGAGGAGAACGCCTGCGCGCCCGCCCACTCGTTCTGCATGATGCCCAGGAAGTTCACCATCTGGTTGCACAGGGTGCTCAGATGGCTGGCAGGGGAGGACGTGATCTTGCCGACCACGCCGCCCAGACCCTCCTGGATCAGCTGCTTCAAGCTCCAACCAGCGCAGTAGCCGGTCAGCATGCTCAGATCGTGCAGGTGCAGGTCGGCGTTGCGGTGCGCCTCGGCCACCTCGGGGTCATAGATCTCGCTGAGCCAGTAGTTGGCGGTGATAGCGCCGGAGTTGGACAGGATCAGACCGCCCACGGAATAGGTAACGGTGGAGTTCTCCTTCACCCGCCAGTCGTTGATCTGCAAATAGTTGTCCACCAGATCCTTGTAGTTCAGCAGAGCGCTGCCCACGTTGCGGACCTTCTCCCGCTGCTTGCGGTACAGGATGTAGGCCTTGGCCACGTCGGCGTAGCCCGCCTCGCTCAGCACCTTTTCCACACAGTCCTGAATATCCTCAACGGCCACCAGCTCGTCCTTGATCTTCGGCTCGAACTCCGCTGTGACCCGCAGGGCCAGCATGTCCATGACGCTGGGATGATACTGCTTGCCCATGGCGTCAAAGGCCTTGGTAATGGCAGAGCTGATCTTGGCGATGTCAAATTCAGCGATGGTTCCGTCTCGTTTCGTCACCCGGTACATGTGATGATCCTCCTTCTCTCGTATGCAGCGCCCCTGAGGGCAGAAAATAAAATGGCATGCAGCTTGTGGGGCTGTATTTCCAAGTATACCACATATATGGGTCTTGTCAAGGCAGAAAACCTATATCTGGTATATAAGATTTTTTAATAATCACAAGATATGGGCATGGCCGTCCTTGGAACAGCCATGCCCATTGTGTCGTATTTCCCAGCGTTGCCGCGGTTTACAGCGGCCCGCCGCTTTTCGTGGGATCGTTGCTGCGGCCCAGCAGATAGTCGGTGCTGACGTGGTAATACTCCGCCAGCTTGATCAAATGTCGCACCGGCAGCTCGTTGGCGCCCCGCTCGTACCGGGCGTACATGGTCTGGGACGTGCCCAGCACATCGGCAATATTCTGTTGCGTTTTGTCGTGATCTTCTCTCAGGTCACGCAATCTGCGCCGATAGTCCATACTGCACGTCTCCCTCGTGCAGTATTTTAATTAACGTGCGAAAAGATGTTGAACTTTAGTAAATATCTTTACTAAACAATCTTTTTGCTTAGAAATTTGATACAATAGCACAAAAGGAGGGAGACTATGCCGGATTATCGCAAGATGTATGTGACGCTGTTCGACGCGGTGGAGCGCACCCTGGAAGTGCTGGACGCCCCGGAGCAGGACACGGCCCTTGCCAAAGACCTGCTGATCGCGGCCCAGCAGACCTGCGAGGATATTTACGTGGACACCGCGGAGGGGTGATATTCCATCGGCGGGCAGAGTCGCCCGCCCCTACAGCGGTATTACATACCCGCCTCGTCTATCGTGCGGCGGCATGACCACATGCCGCCGTGCCGGGCTTACGCCCTCTCCGCAGCAACATACAAAAAGCTTCTGTACCCCCGCAAAAAAATACGCCTGACCACCGGTCAGGCGTATTTTTGTCGTCAGATGTTACTCGCCCAGCTGATGCGCGATCAGTTCACTCAGCGCGTCCACGGCGGCGTTCTCGTCACTGCCGTCGGCGATCAGGGTGATGGTGGTACCCTTCACGATGCCCAGACTCAGCACGCCCAGCAGGCTCTTGGCGTTCACGCGGCGTTCTTCCTTTTCCACCCAGATGCCGCTCTTGAACTCGTTGGCCTTCTGAATAAAATAGGTGGCGGGTCTGGCGTGCAGGCCAACCTCGTTATTCACGGTAACTTCCTTTGTATACATTGTCCGTTCTCCTTCACGTCAGAATCTCGGCCCCTACGCCGATACTCACACTATTACTATTATATCGAAACGGCGGCATAATGCAATAGCTATTCCCACAAAATATCAACGCCCGCCAAAGAAAATGAGTGTGAAAACTGTCATATCCGCCAAAAGACGACTTATTTCAGCTCCACCACCGTGACGCCGGCCTCGCCCTCGCCATAGCGGCCCAACCGGAAGGACTTCACCGCCCGGTTCCGCTTCAGCATCTCGTGCACCGCCTTGCGCAGCGCGCCGGTACCCTTGCCGTGGATGATGGTCACGGTGCCCAGCTTGGCCATGACGGCGGCGTCGATGTAGTTTTCCACCACGCTCTCGGCCTCCAGCGTCTCCATGCCACGAATGTCCAGCTCCGATGCGGCACGGGCCGCCAGTTGAATTTGCGGCGACACGTTTTTTCGCTGGGCGGCAGCCGCCTGCTTCTTCCGCTTTTCGATCTCCTCGGCGGATTCCAGCAGCCGCACCTGTCCGGCCTTCACGGTCATTTTCATCTTTCCGGCCTGCAGCAGCATAGAGCCGTCGCCGTTGACGTTCAGCACCGTGGCGGCGGTTTTCACTCCCGCCAGCTCCACCAGATCGCCCACGGCGATGGGGCGGCTGGGCGCAGGTGCTTCCGGTTCCTGATCCCGGCTGTGCAGCACCGCCTCCGCCTCCTTCAAGTCGTGGCGGATGGCGGCCTTGGCGTCGTTCACTTGCTGGAAGTTGGCGGCGCGGGTCTGCTGCTTCCGCAGCTCCTCCAGCTGGGCAAAGATCTCCTCCGTTTTCTGCTGAGCCTCCCGCACGATGCGCTTGGCCTCGGCCTCGCCCTTGGCCCGGGCGTTCTCCTTGGCCTTTTCCATCTGCTCCCGGAAGATACGTGCCTTGCGGGCGTCCTCCTCACGCTGCTGCCACAGGCGGTTGGCCTCGGTCTGGGCCTTTTCCAGCCGTTGCCGCTTCTCCTCCAGCTGGGCCAGCACGTCCTCAAACCGGAGGGATTCGCTGTCCATCTGGGCCTTGGCGTCGGCGATAACGCTCTCGTCCAGTCCCAGCCGCCGGGAGATGGCAAAGGCGTTGGACTTGCCGGGGATGCCCACCAGCAGACGGTAGGTGGGCCGCAGCGTCTGCACGTCGAATTCGCAGCTGGCGTTCTCCACTCCCGCCGTGGTCATGGCGAAGGTTTTCAGCTCCGCGTAGTGGGTGGTGGCGGCGATCAGCGCACCCTTTGACCGGGCGTGCTGGATAATGGCGATGGCCAGCGCCGCACCCTCCACCGGGTCGGTGCCCGCGCCCAGCTCGTCGAACAAAATCAGGCTGTCGTCGTCCGCCTGCCGCAGAATTTCCACTGTGTTGGACATGTGGGCGGAGAAGGTGGAGAGGCTCTGCTCGATGGACTGCTCGTCGCCTACATCCGCCAGAATCCGGTCAAACACCCGCACCGTCGACCCGCTGTCGGCGGGAATGTGCAAGCCGCACTGGGCCATCAGGCATAAAAGCCCCAGCGTTTTCAGCGTCACCGTCTTGCCGCCGGTGTTGGGGCCGGTGATCACCAGCGTGTCATAGTCACCGCCCAGCTCCACCGTCACCGGCACGGCCTTGGCCTGATCCAGCAGGGGATGCCGCGCCCGTTTCAGCGATATCGCGCCCTTGCGCACTACCTCCGGGCGGCTGGCGTTCATGGTGTAGCTCAGCTGGGCCCGGGCAAAGATCATGTCCAGATGCACCAGCATGTCATAGTCCAGCAGGATGTACTCCATGGCATCGGCGCACTGTGCGGAAAGCTCCCGCAGAATGCGCTCGATCTCCTTTTCCTCCCGGGCCTCCAGCTCCTTCAGCTCGTTGTTGGCCTGCACCACCCCCATAGGCTCCACAAACAGCGTGGCACCGGAGGAGGAAATGTCGTGTACCAGTCCCGGCAGGCTGCCCTTGCATTCCGCCTTCACCGGCACCACAAACCGCCCGTCCCGCTGGGTGATGAGGGCCTCCTGCAATACCTTGGCGTAGGAGGGGGAGGAGATGATCTTCTGCAAAATCTGCCGTCCCTTGCTGGCAGCGATCCGCATTTTCCGCCGGATATCCGTCAGCTCGGCGCTGGCGGTGTCGGCGATGGTCTCCTCGTCCAGAATGGCCCCGTGGATGCGATCCTCCAGATATTTGTTGGTGTGCAGGGCGCTGAAAAACCGGTCGATGGCCGTGGCCTCGCCCTTGCGCTCCTCGTCATATTCATAGACTCGCCGGGCCGCCGTCAGCAGTCCCGCAATGTTCAGCAGCTCGCGGGTGTTCAGCATGCCGCCCCGGTCGGCTCTCGCCAGCGGCTCGGACACGTCCTTCACCCCGGAAAAGCTGGGGGAGCCGTACAGTCCCAGCCGCTCCTTGGCGGCGTCCGTCTCGTCTAAAAGCCGCAGCACCTCCTGCCGCTCTGTGGCGGGCATGATATGGCGGCTCTTTTCCCGCGCCGCCTCGCTGACGGCCTTGGCCGACAGCATTTCCAATACCGCCGGCAGCTCCAGCGTCCGTATGGATTTTTCAAATAATTCACTCATCATGTTGTATCCTTGGTCAATACCTCTTTTTGTTGGTAAACGTAATATTTATGCGGCGCAATGCAACGGCTTCTTGTACCCATTCGTAGGGGCCGGCGTCCCCGACGGCCCGCCCTACCGCACCCCATGTAAAACTCCCTGTCATTGCGAAGCCAGTGCGCACACTGGCTGTGGCAATCCGCATCCCCCGTCCCCTCGGC
>OMEC01001269.1_pt1 | contig 10654 bp, 9 predicted proteins | sample 1673401 | NCBI WGS metagenome assembly OMEC01 (sample SAMEA103958110, study PRJEB25191) | human gut metagenome | reverse complement strand
CATCGGAATTGTTTTCAAATTTCAGATCCGAGTAGCCATAGGCAATCATGGCATCTTCCCCGAGAGGCACATAGGCCACGGCGTCGCTCAGCTCGTCGGCGATCACGCGGTTTACGAGCGCAACGCCCAGACCTGCCTTGACCATGCCGCAGGCGACGAAGCTGTCGGGCGTGGAGAAGCTCAAATTCGGCGTGATGCCGCGCTTTTCAAAGCACAGGCTGTTGTCGGTCTGCAGGCCGGTGTGGATCTCGATATAAGGCTCGGTCTCGAAGATCGTCGCCGGAACGCCGTCGCTGTGCGCCATGGGGTGCTCCGGCGGCAGCATCGCAACAAGCCCGTCGCGCTTCAAGCGCCTTTGCGCTCATGCGTGCGGCAAGCTCCGTGCTCGTGCCGGAGCACAGCTCGACGGTTATGCCGGGGTACTTTTCGTGAAAGCCCGAAACGATGCGCGTCAGCCACGGGAAAAACTTGACGTATGACGAGCCGACCGCGAGCCTGCCGACCTGCACGCCGCGCAGCTTCTGCACCGTCTGCTCGTATTGCTCGGCCCAGTACGCCATCTCGCGCACGGCCGGCAGAAGTTCCTCGCCCTCGCTCGTCAAATGCGCGCCGCCGCGCCCACGGCTGAGTATCGGAAACCCGGCCGACTTCTCCATGGCCTCAATCGCCCGGCTTATGCCCGACTGAGTGTAGTTAAGCTCCTCGGCCGCCGCCGACATGCTGCCGTTTTTGATCACGCTGAGCAATATCCTGCACTTTTCGCTGTCCATTTTCTCCACCTCATGTATGATAAACGCTCATATAAAACTTGATTATACCTCGCTTTACTCAAGTATAACCGCGTATTATACTGATGTCAACAGGGGTGATATAAATGAGCAGAAAACAAGCCGAGCTGCTTCTTGCGGCGGTCATACTGACGCGAAGCAGCGCGTATCTTTTCAGCAAAACGGGGCTTGAGACGCTCGGCACGTTTAACCTTCTTGCCGCGCGTTTTCTTCTGGGCTTTGTGGTGCTGGGCATAATATTTTTCCGCAGGCTCAAGTATGCAAGCCGCCGCGATATTATAGGCGGTGCGATAATCGGCGTCGGTGCTCGGCGTCGTGTTCCTCAGCGAGCCGGTCACCGTTCATGGCGTGTGCGGCGCACTGCTCATCCTCGCAAGTCTGTATATTCCGCATCTGCTCGAGCATTTCGGCGTGCGCAGGAAAAAGACCGCATAAACCGCATAATAAAAAGCACAACACCTCACGTTTTTCGTGAGGTGCTGTGTTTTTGTGTGCGATATCAGCCGCGCCAGAGGGTGGGGGGATAGGTGCCGTTTTCGTGAAGCGCAGTGAGCGCGGCGACGGCTCCGGGCTTATCCTCCTTGTAGGTCAGGCCGAACCAGCGGTCGTTTGTGTTTAAAACCGAGATATTTATTTTGCCGCTGTTTGTCAGATCGCCCATCATCGTCGGCAGCAGGCACTCGGCCTTCATCTCGTCTGCCGGAAGCGAAGCGAGGAAATCGGCAAAATACCGCTCCATAACGGGCAGAATGTCCTGATGATAGCCCCAAAGATTCATGGAGACGAAGGTGTCGGGCGCGAGGACGGGGCCGTCCTCGGATTCGGACGTGTCGCGGATGCTGCCGTCGGGCATGACTTTTATCTTGTATGTCTCCCTGACGCCGGTGAGCAGGCCGTTATCGACCATGCAAACGCCGCGTGTAACGGTTCCGAATGGGCTGACGGTGTTTTTCAGCCTGTAGGCTACCATGGCGGCGTCCTGAGCCGAGTGCAGCTTTTCAAGCTGCCCTGACATGACGCGGAATGCCTCGGCACCGTAGTAATCGTCGGCGTTCATGACGGCAAAGGGCGTTTTTATGCAGTCTGCCGCGCATATGACGGCGTGGACCGTGCCGAAGGGCTTGGTGCGCGCTTTGAACTCCGGTCGGCTTTCGGTGAAGCGGTCGAGCGTCTGGAGGGCGTAGTCTATCTTGATGCCGGTGCTCTCCTCGATGCGGTTTCCAAACAGCTCGCGGACATCGTTGTATATCTCGGGCTTGATTATGAGCACGATCCTGTTGAAGCCGGCGCGGATCGCGTCGTATATGGCATATTCCATAAGGATCTCGCCGTCGGGGCCGAGGCGCTCTATCTGCTTAACGCCGCCGTAGCGCGAGCCAAGCCCGGCTGCCATGACAACAATGGTCTTATCCATATTTTTCTCCTTTTCTGTGCGGTTATTTTATTGATTGACGCTCGTAGCTGCCGACGCGGAAAAGATCCTCGGGCGGCGCGGCTCTCAGCCATGCAAGATATGCCTCCGGCCAGTGCTGCTGGAGTATAAACGAGTCACCCCCGTGCTGATATGCGTCGATTATGAGGATAACGAGCTGCTCATAGAAATAGTCCTGCGAGCCGCCGGTGACCTTTGTCGCGGTGTATTTGGCGGCATAGCGGAAGAGTATGCCGACGACCATGAATATGATCTCCGTCGCCGGCGATTTATCGCCGGTTTTGCGCTTTGAGAGCATGATGCCCAGGCGCTGCACTTTTTCGATGCCGCCGAGATTGTGCCAGTTGTCGATAAGCGAGCACAGCTCGTCGGCCATTTCCTCGTTCCCGTCGAGCAGGAAATTGATGAATTTGCGCAGCTCAAAGGTGTCGCCGTGCATTTTGCTGCGCATGTAGTCCATTGCAAGCTGCTGATATCCGTCGTCGCGGTATTTTTCCGGCGTGTCGAGCAGATCGTCGATATAGTCAAACAGAAGATCGAGCGCGCGCTCCTGATCGTCAAGCGGAACATAGGCCGCTTCAACGCCAAGCTCGCCCATTATCTCGGCAAACTGCGCCTGCATCTGGCCGAGAAGGCGCGTGTATTCGCCCAGGCCGCGCCGAGCCTTGCAGGGAACGATCATGTCCGCACCGTATCGGGTAAGCGCCCAGTAGCGCAGCGGCATGCGCGGAACGATGTCCATTTCGGACATGATGTTGAATATGTTGTCCGTGAAAAGGCATGCCCTGTCGAACACTGTGACGGGCGTTGCAAAGCTGTAGGCAAAAATGTTGTCCTTGCCGATGCCGCTTTCAAAGGTAAAGCGCGCGCCGAGCAGATTTGTGACAGCGCCTCCGCGGCTGTATCCGCACAGCCAGAGCTTGACCCGGCCGAGGTCGAAGCCGCGGCGATCAAGATAATCCGTCACCGCGTCATAAACGCCGTCTGCTGCCGCCTTGAAGCCCACGGCGTGGTCGGGATATGCCTCCTCGACTGCGTGCGCGTTGCTGACCCACTCGCCGCCGTAGCAGTGGCTGCGGATAACGACGGGGATGAGAAAGGTATCGTCCGGCAGCTTTTTCGCGGCAATGATGTATCCGCAGGAGTCGGCACAGCTTTGCTGATCGTCAAAGCGGAAGCTTTCTATCGTGCGGTCGTCGCAGCCGATCGCGTGCAGCGCCTTGCGCGCATGCTCGTCGCCGTCGTTTTTATAGGTAAATGCGCTCATCGTAAGCCCCAGCGACATTATTGCAAGCTCGTGGTCGTAGGAGCAGGCCGAGTGCAGGAAAAACGAGTCGGAGTACCTGAATTTGAGCTGCCCGATGTCCTTGGGCTTTTCCTCTTTTGATATCATGACGTCGAGCAGCACCTCGCCGCTGACAGGAGTCCCGTTCGTGCCGTCAAAATAAAATCTGAGATCAGTCACACCAAAACCTCCGTGGGAATGTTTTTACTATTTTAGTATATTATTTTTCTTCGTGTAAAGCAAGGATTAAAATTAACAGTCCTGCACTTGACATTGACCGTGCCGGAGGGTATATTAACTGTGCTAATGCAAACCACACAGTTTTGGGCGGAACTTTTTCCGCTTTCAAACGTATTAATATCCGAAAGGAGCTGCTTATATGAAAAGAAAGCTAATCAGAATAATGTATGTCGTAACGCCCGTGATGCTCGTTTTGCTTCTGGCGCTGAACGTGTTTACTATCTTAAAGGTAAAGGCACTTGAAGAGAGCGCCGGAGGCGACAAAACCGAGGACGTTGCGCAGGAAAACGACGTCACCATCGGCGGCGAGTACGTCATAAAGGCGACGACGCAGATATCCGATGCGTACAAGTCGGGCAATACCTCGAACCTTTCCGATAAGGACAAGGAGACGCTCAATATGGCAAAGAGCGTTCTTGACGAGATAATCACCGATGGCATGAGCGACTACGAAAAGGAGCTTGCCGTGTACAAATGGATGACGGCAAATATCGGCTTTGACAGCGGCTCGATGACGGTCGTTCCCGATGACGATAGCAAGCCTGTGGACAATCCCAACGGTGTGCTCAAAAATCACGAGGCCGTCTGCGTCGGCTATGCAACAACGTTCAGGCTGTTCATGCAGATGCTGGGCATCGACTGCATGGTCGTGCACGATTCTTATCTTTCCCACTCCTGGGATCTTGTGAAGCTCGACGGGCAGTGGTACCACACCGATATTTATTCCGACGCGGGCTCGAGCACCGGAAACTTCTCGCACTTTAACCTCAACGACGAGATGATGAACTCGCAGGAGTGGAATACCGACTTTTTCCCGGCGGCCGACGGCTATGAGTACAACTATGCTTATATGAACAGAACGCAGTGCAAGGATGTTTACACTATTCCCGAGCAGATGCGTGCGGCGCTCGATGCGCGGCAGGGCGTTGTGAGCCTTGATTTCGGCAAGGATATAAGCGACGATATCTATAACCTTGCCGATACCATAATGAACAGTGTCGAGAACACGGTTAACGCAGGCTACGGTGTAAGCTTCAGCTGGAGTTGGCTCGAAGCAGGCGACGACAACGTTTTCTGCGTGTACATAAACTATGAGAAAACCGAAGATCCGGATGTCGATCCGGGCGTTACCGACGAGATTCAGCAGAAGATAGACGATGCCGTGAACAAGGCCTTCGGCGATATGGGCAGCGGAGATTTTTCAGGCTATAGCGACAATACCTATAGCCACAATACGATAATAGGCGGCACCAGCAGCGTTGCGAGGATAGCATGATGATAAAAAGAATGGTGTGCGCCCTGTGCGCGGTGATGCTCTCACTTTCGCTGTGCGCATGCGGCGAAAAAACGAATAGCATCGACATGCAGGCACTTGAAAACAGCATGGTAAGCGCAGACAAGAGCCTGCCGGAGATGAAAGTTAGCGGCAGTTGGGATGAAAATGCCGAAAAGGCCTTTTCATACATATCCGATTTGGAGTATAATAAAATCCACGGCTTTTTCCTCGCATATGCCGCCGACGGCATGGCGTACGAGATCGCCGTTGTGCAGCTCAAGGATAAGTCCGACGCTTCCGCCATGGCCGACAGCCTGCGCGAGCATGTTCAGTCGCGCGTGCAGATGTACAAGACCTATGAGCCGCAGCAGGTGCAGCGCGCCGAAAGCGCCGTTGTAAAAACCGACGGCGACTGCGTTCTGCTCATAATGAGCGACGCACCGCAGAACGCGGAGACAGCGTTCAAAGAATTCACTAAGTAAACGGAGAGACATACATGGTTTTCAGCAGTACGATATTCCTGTGCGTTTATTTGCCCCTTGTTTTGCTGGGGTACTATATCTGCCCGAAGAAGGGGCGAAACCTGTTTCTGCTGATAGTCAGCCTTGTGTTCTACGCTTGGGGCGAGCCGAAGTACGTTTTCCTGATGATATTCTCCATTCTGGTCAACTACATTTTCGGCCGCCTCATGGATAAGCACCGCGAAAACAAAAAGCGCCTGAAGCTTATGCTCGTTTTGTCGGTCGTCATAGATATCGGCCTGCTGAGCGTGTTTAAATACACCGACTTTATCATAACGAACGTAAACGCAATATTCGGCGCAAACTTTGATCTTCTCAATATCGCTCTGCCGATAGGCATCTCGTTTTACACCTTCCAGGCAATGAGCTACACCATCGACGTTTATCGCAACGATGTCAGAGTGCAGAAAAACCTCATCGACTTCGGCATGTACATCACCATGTTCCCCCAGCTCATAGCAGGCCCCATAGTCCGCTATGCCGACGTGCAGGATCAGCTTGCCGAGCGCAGCGTCACAACGGCCGATTTCTTCGAGGGCGTTATGCGCTTCGTGGTCGGTCTCGGCAAAAAGGTGCTGCTTGCAAACCAGATGGGCGCGGTGTGGTCGGATATCTACGCGCTCGGCGGCGATGTTTCCGCGCTTATGGCGTGGACGGGCGCGATAGCGTATACCTTCCAGATATACTTTGACTTTTCCGGCTATTCGGATATGGCCATCGGCCTTGGCAGAATGTTCGGCTTCAAATTCCCCGAAAACTTCCGCTATCCGTATCAGTCCGTGTCCATAACAGACTTTTGGCGCAGGTGGCATATCACGCTGAGCACATGGTTCAAGGAATATCTCTATATCCCACTCGGCGGCAACCGCCGCGGCCTTGCCCGTCAGGCGCTGAACCTGCTGATCGTCTGGTCGCTCACCGGCTTCTGGCACGGAGCTGGCTGGAACTTCGTCATGTGGGGTCTGTATTACTTCGTGATCCTGTTTATCGAAAAGCTGTTCCTGCTCAAGGCGCTGGACAAGCTGCCGAAGTTTTTCCGCCATGTGTATGCGCTGCTGCTGATCATCATCGGCTGGGTCATATTCGCAAGCGACGATGTCAGCGTTCTCCTGCCGTACCTCGGCTCGATGTTCGGGGCAAACGGAGCCGTAGGCGGCATGGATGTGTACACGCTGCTTACAAAGGCGGTGCTCCTGATCATCTGCTGTATTGCCTCCACCGAGCTTCCGAAGAAGCTTTTCCTCTCCGCAGCCGGTGCAATGAACGAAAAAGCGGCGTTTACGCTCAAAAGCGTTCTGATGATAGCGCTTTTGGCGCTGAGCATGATCCTGCTTATCGGCGACAGCTACAATCCCTTCCTTTACTTTAGATTCTAAGAGGTGAGCGTAATGAAAAAATTCCACATAGCGCTCATCGCGCTGTTCCTTGCCGTCATAATTCTCCCTGCGGCGTTTGTGTTCGCCGGGGAGGACAGGACGTTTTCCGACAACGAAAACCGCATGCTGCAAACCGCACCCAAGCTTACGTTTGACAGCATCCTCGACGGCAGCTTTCAAAATAAGATAACCGACTATATCTCCGATCAGTTCCCGGCGCGCGACACATGGACGCAGCTCGGCTCGCAGGTCAAAAAGCTCGCCGGCTTCAAGGATATAGGCGGCGCGTACCTCGGCTCGGACGGATATTACATGGAAAAGATCACGCCCGACAAGGTCGATGAAACGAATTTAAACCGCAATATTGGGCTGGTATCCGATTTCGTGCAAGCATGCGGCGTAAAGACAACGATGCTGCTCGTCCCGGCGACGGGTACGGTCATGAGCGATAAGCTCCCGGCGCACGCGCAGATGTATGACGCCGAAAAGCTTTATAACACGGTCAAAGGCGCGCTGCCGGACGTAAGCTTCCCGGATCTCTATGCTGCGCTGAGCGAGGCAAAGACTCAGCAGCAGGTGTATTACCGTACCGACCACCACTGGACGTGGTACGGCGCTCACACGGCTTATAAAACACTGCTGCCGGACGGAAAGTACGACGCATCCCCCGAGCTTTTCAGCGATAGCTTCCTCGGCACGACCTACTCAAAGACCCTCGACCCTGCGGCAAAGTGCGACGATGTTTACATCTCCCCGGTGTCGGATAACTTGAAGGTTACGGCCGACGGAAAGGAGATATCGCTTTACGATATGTCCGCTGCCGGAGAAAAGGATAAATACAAGGTCTTCCTCGGCGGAAACTACGGAGAGACGACCATAACCGGCGGCTGCAATAACGGCAAAACGCTGCTTATAATAAAAGACTCGTTTGCAAATAGCCTCGTGCCGTTTCTCACGGCCGACTACGAGAATATAATCATGCTCGATCTGCGCTATTACATGGGCTCGGCAAAGCAGCTTGCTGCCGAGAGAAACGTTGACGAAATACTCTTCGTTTGCGAGATGTCAAGCTTCGCCAACGACAAAAATATGGTTAAATTGGGGTTTTGAAATATGAAAAAATTCAGAAAACTTGTCGCGGCGTTTCTGGCAGTGCTGATGCTTGTGGGAGTTCTGCCGATATCGGCGAGCGCCGACGGAGATAAGCTCATTGCGCTCACCTTCGACGACGGCCCCTCGAGCAGCAACACGGCCCGGCTTCTTGACGGACTCAAGGCGCGCGGTGCGCACTGCACATTCTTCCTCGTCGGCCAGATGGCCGAGCGCAGCCCCGGCCTTGTCAAGCGCGCTTGGCAGGAGGGTCACGAGATAGCGAGCCACACCTACGATCACCCGGCGATGACGACAAAGACCGATGCGCAGATCCGCCAGCAGCTTCAGAAAACCGACGCGATACTCGACAGCGCCATCGGGCAGAACTTCAGCTACATGCTCCGTCCGCCCTACGGCGACTATAATCAGCGCGTGCTCAAGGCTGCGAACACGCCGTGCTTTTTCTGGTCTATGGACACATACGACTGGAAAAGCCAGAACGCAGACTCTGTCTATCGCGAGTTTATAAAGCAGGCGCGCGACGGCTCCATTGCACTTTTGCACGACACGCACTCGACCTCCGTCACGGCTGCGCTGCGCGCTATCGACACGCTTCAGGCTCAGGGCTATAAATTCGTGACATTGAGCGAAATGTTCATGCGCCGCGGAATAAGCCTTGAAAACGGCAAGATCTATTTTAACGCCTATCCCGGCAAAAACGGCACCGCCCCCGGAATTGCAAAGCCGGCTGTGAATCTTGAAAAAGACGAAAACGGCATGCGCGTTACCCTCTCGGGTGATGCGCGCGGCAGCGTATACTACACGCTCGACGGCAGCATGCCCACGCCGTCAAATGCGAAAAAGTACACGGGCGCATTTTATGTGCCCGGCGGCACTGTCATTCGCGCGGTGAGCGTCGTGAAGTGGAACGGCATCCGCTCGGACGAGACGAGCATGACCGTTACAGCGCGCGGCAATCTGTTTACGGATGTTAAGCCCGGCGACTGGTTTTACAATGATGTTGACCGCATCGCGGCCGAGGGCATATTGAACGGAACGGCTAAAAACGTTTTCTCGCCGAATGTCGGACTTACTCGAGCGATGCTTGCGACGGCGCTCTACCGCGCGGCAGGGAAGCCCGAGGTCAGCGGAGAGCTTGATTTTTCCGACGCTTCCGCGGTCGGCAGCTGGTGCCGTGACGCGCTGCTGTGGGCGTGCGAAAACGGCATAATGAAGGGCTATGAGGACGGCGCTCTCCGCCCCGGCAGAAGCATAAGCCGCGCCGAGCTCGGCTGCATGATGACAAGATATCTTGTGCTCAACGGCAAGGATATAAGCGAGCTTGAGGATGTGCTTTCGGGCTTTTCCGATGCCGGAGCCGTCAACGAGTCCATGCGCACGGAGCTTAACGCCGCATGCGCGCTGGGCATAGTCAAGGGCATCGTCGGCGGCCGCCTTGACCCGAACGGCGGCGCAACGCGCGCGCAGACCGCTGTCATGATAAGCAGAATGCTCGATAAAATTTAATTCATAAAGCGAAAAAGCAGACAGCTTTGCTGTCTGCTTTTTAGTTATTTATCCGGCCAAGGGATGGGCGTTTGACCCTTGTCAACGATCAGATACGCCTTTTGCGCTATGCGCGCCATGGGCGTGTCGGACAGAGAGTCGGAGTAAAACGCCTCGGTCACGGCACCGGGGTGAGCGGCATAGAACCTGCGTACCTTTTCCTCGCCGTGGCAGTTGCGGCCGTACATTTTGCCCGTGCGCTTGTCCATTGGCGAGGCGATAAGCTCGATGCCGAGCCTGTCGGTCATGGGCTTTACGACAAATTCGGGAGAGGCCGAGATCACGATATCGTCCGGCCTGTGCTGCGCGCGGTACCACGGTGCGATCCAGCTCTCGTGCTCGTCCCAATAGACCTTCAAAACGGTGTCGATATCGTCGATGCGGCGCACAAAGCTGAATATGTTCTCCTTGAGCTTTTCCTTGGGGATGAGATTTAGAAGATACGCAAGCCCGATCACGGCCATCCTCGGCAGCCAGCACAGCAGTGCAAACGGATGGCGGCGCATGTACCACCTGACGAAGGTCACGGATGAATCGGGGTAGAAAATCGTTTTGTCAAAATCGTATGTATTCATAGGCCTCATTTCACCTTGTATATCCTGTATGCGCCGACGACCGTCAGCATAAATGTCAGCGTATCTGCCGTGACGGCGGCGATCATGCCGATGCTTCCGAGAGCTGCGAGCAGCAGCACCGCAAGCTTTACGACAATGGCAAGCAGCAGACTGAGCCTTACGGTGCGCGACGCCGCTTTGCATATGCGCATGGCCAGCGGCAGCTTGCGTATATCGTCGCTCATGATGAGTATATCAGACCTCGACGCTGCCGCACGGGGATTCAATGCGCCGATGGCAACGCCGACGTCGGCCTTTGAGATGACCGATGCGTCGCTCACTGCGTCGCCCACGAACGCAAGCTTGCCTGCGTGCTTTTCACGCAGCAGTTCGCCGACGGCAACCACCTTGTCCTCGGGCAGAAGCTCGGTCATAACGTCCGAAACGCCGAGGGCACGCCCGACGGCCTTGCCGACTCGCTCGGTGTCGCCGGTAAGGAGCACGGCCTTTTCGATGCCTGCGTC
>OMEC01001264.1_pt1 | contig 10688 bp, 9 predicted proteins | sample 1673401 | NCBI WGS metagenome assembly OMEC01 (sample SAMEA103958110, study PRJEB25191) | human gut metagenome | reverse complement strand
GCGGGCAGCTATCCGACACAAAGTCGCAGTCCCAGAACACAAAGCCCAGGCCCTCCGCGCTGCCGGACGGTGCCGTGACCCAGCTGTGCGTAAGACCGTTGTCCACCGTGCGCAGGGTACACTGCTCAAACAGCGCATCCGCCCCGCCAAAGATGAAATCAATGTCTCCCGCGATCTCACAATCGTGGTAATACTGGGCGCTTGCCCGGCGCGGAGCAAGGCCGCGCGGGCCGAGGAAGCCGTCCTTCTCCCGCTCCTTTTCGGGCAGCGGGGCGCAGAAAAGCGTGTCCTGACTGCCCAGCAGCTTGACCCGGTGGAACACCGCCCGGGTGCTGTCCACATAGGCCGCGACGGCCTGCCCGGCTTTCGCGCCCGGGCCGGCGTCGTTTTCAATCGTCATGTCCTCCACGCAGAGCGTTTCGCCGCTGAAAAAGGCGGTGTAGCTGCGGAAGGTGTGGGTGGGCCGCCCGTCCTTGTGGGGCAGCTTGCCGCCGTCGCCCCACACGAGTTTTGTCTTATCTGCACCCGCCCCCCGCAGGGTGATGCAGCGCTTTTCGCAGACCAGCTTTTCCCGGTAAATGCCGGGACCGACCTGCACCAGTGCTTCCTCCTCATAAGGTACGGCCAGCACCGCCTCCGCGATGGAGCAGGCCACGCCCAACAGGATCCATTGGCGATAGCCCTTGGTATAGGGATAAAAGGTTCTCATTCTGTGTCCTCCTGTGTTTCGCTGAGATTGTCCGCCAGACGCAGCAGCAGCTGGCGCAGCGTGTCCCGCTCCTCCGGGGAAAAGCCCTGCGCCGCCTGTTGGTTCACCTGCTCGGCAATGGCGAGAAACTGCCGGTAAAACTGCCGCCCGCTGTCGGTCAGCGCCAGAATGCGGCAGCGGCCGTCGCTGTCGCTGGTCTGGCGGCGCACCAGCCCCTTCTCCTCCAACCGGCCCACGATGCCGCTGGCGGTGGAGGGCTTTACCATCAGGTGCTGCTCCAGCATCCGCTGGTTCACCTGTCCCTCCGCCTCCTGCAAATAGGTCAGCGTCCGGCACTGCATGGGAGATACGTCATACTGCCGCAGCTTTTTCGTCATCAGCCGGTGCATCTGGTGGTCGCAGTAGCCCATCAGCACGCCCAGATGCTTTACCTCATGGATATCGCGGCATGCCATAGCATTCCCTCCTTTTGTGGATCATATTTTTAATATTTAGTATGCTAAAAATTAGTATGCTAAATACTACCACAACCATTTTTAATCGTCAAGAGGCAGCAAGCCGTACCCCTGTGAACAATTTGTGAATTCTTTGTCATAGTCGTTGACAGCGGCCCCCACTGGATGTATAGTGGTATCAGCCAAAGAAAATGTTTTACATTGTTATTCTCTCTCCTTTCATGAAAAAAGACGAGGCTGATGTCCGCAGCCTCGTCTTTTTGTTTTTTATTTTCCGTCAAAATACGCCAGCAGCAGATCCACCACCGTGCCGTAGTTCTGCACGCCGTCGGTGAGGCCGTTGGACTTGAGGAAGCCGTCGTACACCTTGGTGGCGGCGGTGTTCACCAGCCCGTCGAACTGCGCCCAATAGGCGCTGTTCTGCCGCAGGTCGGCCCGCACCGTGTCCGGCAGACTGTCCCGGAGGGTCTGCCACGTCTCAGGCGCCGCCCGGTACAGGGCGTTGGCCAGATGAACATAGCCCATGAGATAGCCGGAGTACTGGTAGGCGGGGCTTTCCGCCGTGATGGCCGCCAGAATGCCCACGAAGTTGCACTCCTGCTCGGTGGCGATGCCCTGCTGGTGCGCCAGCTCGTGGCAGATGTTGGCGGGCAGATAGCAGGCAGGGCTTTCGTCATTGAGGTTGGCCTCGCCTGTAAAGGGGAAGTAAAAGCCGCTGAAGTCCAGATAGCTCATGCCCCGCGAGGAAACAAAGGCTTTCGGGGCGGCATTGGGCTTTTTCAGGCAGTCGAACTCCTCCACCACGCCGTCATAGGCGGTCATGGCGTCGGCAAAAATGGCGCTGCGGGGCACGGCGAAGCAGCCGTTTTCATCCCGCTGTATCTGATTGCTGAGAGCGGATACCTTTTCGGCAAAGCGCTCCGTCAGCGCCGCCAGCTCCTCTACCGTGCCGCCCCGTGCCGTCAGTCCGCTCCTGTCTTGAAAGCTGTCGGCTCCGTAGAACACGCCCCACAGCAGGCAGAAGCCCGCGTAAACGCTCAGCGCCGTACACAGCGCCGTCAGGCCCACGCGGCACAGCCGCCGCCACTTATGGGGCCGGGTCAGCAGGCACCGCAGCTGCCACGCCAGATAGAAGATAACGATATAGATACCCGATAAAATCAGCACCTCCGCCACGGAGACGGAGGTCAGGCCGCACAGGCGGCCTACCGCCTGCTCAAAGGGCAGAACGATCCGGCCGCACAGCCAGTTCATGGCCGGGCGGCTGTTTCTGAAAGAGAAGTAGGCGGCGAAAAACACTGCCAACCCCGCCAGCCACCACAGATAGCCCCGGTATCTCCGGGCAAACGCCTTCATGCCAGCTGCTTGCCGGTGAAGTACATCACGGTGTGGCCGGTGGTGATGAGCTTGCCGGTTTCGTCACGAATCTCGGAATCGCAGAAAACCAGCTTGCCGCCCGCCTTCTGCACCCGTCCGGTGGCGATGAGCTTGCCGGAGGCAGGCCCGGCGTTGACACAGTCGATGGTGCCGCTGACGGTGACGCAGGCCTCCATCCGCGTGGTCAGGATGGCCATGCCGCAGGCCACGTCCGACAGGGTAAACAGAATGCCGCCGTGGGGGGTGCCCCAGCGGTTCAGCGTCTCGGGGTGGATCTCCACCTCCACCTGCGCCCAGCCGTCGTCCACGGCCACGATCTTCACGTGGTTGTGCACGTCAAAGGGCTCGCTGTCCAGTGCCAGATTCAATAGTTGCTGCTTTCTTTCGTCTGTCATATGTTATCACTCCGCTGCTTTTAATAATTGTTTCGTATATTCCGCCTGAGGGTGGTCGTACAGCTCGTCCACCGTGCCCTGCTCCACGATGCGGCCGTCCTTCATCACAAGGCACCGGTCGCAGATCTCATACACCACATTGAGGTCGTGGGAGATGAACAGGTAGGAGATGCCGAACTCCTGCCGCAGCTGGGCAATCAGCTGCAAAATCTGGGCCTGAATGGTCACATCCAGCGCCGACACCGCCTCGTCCGCCACGATCAGCCCCGGCTTCTGGATCAGCGCCGCGCCGATGCACACCCGCTGCTTCTGTCCGCCGGACAGCTCGTGGGGATAGCGGTCATAGTAGCTCTCGTCCAGTCCCACCAGCGCCATGGTGTCCCGCACCCGGCGCTCCACGCCGGCCTTGTCGTACTTGCCGTAGATATACAGCGGCTCGGCCAGCGCTCTGCCCACGGTAAAGGCGGGGTTCAGGCTGCCCGCCGGATCCTGAAACACCATCTGGGGCCGCTTGGTGTGGTGCGTCACCGTGCCGGTCACATCGCTCTCCATGCCCAGCACAGCGCGGGCCAGCGTGGATTTGCCGCTGCCGCTCTCCCCCACCAGTCCCAGTATCTCGCCCCGGTACAGGGTAAAGCTCACGTCGTGCAGCACCTGATGCCGCCGCTTGCGCAGGCCTGTGCCGCTTCTGTACCACACATTCAGGTCGTTGACCTCTAATACCGTTTCTCGCATAGCTTCTTCCTCGTGGGTATGGCGGCAATGAGCCGTCTGGTATAATCCGCCCGGGGATCGTAGAACACCTGCTGGGTATCGCCGGTTTCCACGATGAGTCCCTTTTCCATCACCGCCACGCGGGTGCACAGCTTGCGCACCACGTTCAGGTTGTGGGAGATAAACAGGATGGACATGCCCATTTCCCGATTTAGCCGCAGCAGCAGCTCCAAGATCTGGGCCTGAATGGTCACATCCAGCGCCGTGGTGGGCTCGTCCGCCAGCAGCAGCTTGGGCCGGGAGATAATGGCGGCGGCGATCATGGCCCGCTGGAGCATGCCACCGGACATCTGATGGGGGTACTTCTGATAGACCTCCTCCGCGTTGGGCAGGTCAACGTCCCGCAGGGCCTGCAAGGCCCGCTGCCGCCGCTCCTGCGCCGACAGGTCGGTGTGTACCCGCAGGGCTTCCTCCACCTGAGGGCCGATGCGCATAACAGGGTTCATGGCGCTCATAGGCTCCTGAAACACCACGGAAATGGCGCAGCCCTGCCGCTTGCGCATCTGGGCCGGGGTCAGCGCCAGCAGATCCTTGCCGTCCAGCAGCACCTGCCCGGACACATCCGCCCGGTCATGGGGCATCAGGCCGGACACCACCATGGCGGTCACGGTCTTGCCGCTGCCGCTCTCGCCCACCAGGCCCATGATCTCGCCGTCGGCCACCGTCAGGTCAATGCCCCGCACGGCGTCGTGGTCGGCGCCATGGAACCGCACCCGAAGATCCTTGATCTCCAGCATGGTCACGCACCCCCTTTCTCCAGCCCGTCGCCCATCATGCTGACGCCTAAGATCAGCAGCACGATCACAAGGCCGGTACACAGCACGTACCAGGGGGCCTTTATCATATAGCTCTGGGATTCGGACAGCATGTAGCCCAGCGAGATATCAGGCGGCGCCACGCCGATGCCCAGATAGCTCATGCTGGCCTCTGCCAGCACGGCGTTGTTAAACCCGATGACCAGCGCCGGCAGCAGCACGTCCCATGTGTTGGGCAGAATGTGCCGGAAAATGATCCGCAGATGGGAGGCTCCCATCAATCGGGCAGATTTGACATAGTTCATGGAGCGGTGGCGGGCAAACTCCGCCCGCACCACTCTGGCAAAGCTGGGAATGAAGGCCACACCCAGCGCCAGGATCACATTGTATTTACCAAAGCCCAGCATGGCGATGAACACCAGCGCCAGCAGAATGTTGGGAAAGGCCGTCAGCGCGTCGTTGACCCGCATCAGCACCTCGTCCGCCACGCCGCCGAAGTAGCCGGTAAAGGCGCCCACCAACGTACCCACTGCGCCGCCGATGGCCACGGTGCACAGGGAGATAAAGAACGTCGTCCCCATGCCCGCCATCACCCGGCTGAAGATATCCCGGCCAAAGTTGTCAGTACCGAACAGGTGGCGCAGGGAGGGCGGCAGGAATTTCTGACTGCCCGCGATGGCTACCGGATCATAGGGCGTCCAGACATAGCCGATCAGCGCCAGAGCCGCCATGATAACGGCGATGGTCAGGCCGATGCGGAAGGACGTATTTTTCTTTTGCAGCAGCATGCGCGTCCCTCCTTATTGCAGCCGCAGCCGGGGATCCAGCCGCTGGTTGAGGATATCGGCCAGGCAGTTCACCAGCACCACCCACAGCGCTAGGATCACCACAATGGCCTGCACCACCGGGAAGTCCCGGTTGGCGATGGAGGTCAGCAGCAGGCGGCCAATGCCGGGGATGGCAAAGACCTGCTCGATAATGACGCTGCCGGCCACAATGTCCGCCACCGTCATGGCGAGGAACGCCACCGTGGGCACCACGGCGTTGCGCAGCACGTGGCGGTACAGGGTGGCGCGGGGCGAGTTGCCCCGGCTGTAGGCGGTGCGGACATAATCCTTGTTCAGCTCGCCCACGATGGAGCTTTTCAGCATCCGCACCGTCATGGCAATGCGGGGCAGGGCGATGGCTACCGCCGGATAGATCAGATAGCCCACGCTGCGCCAGAAGCTCTGGTCCGGGGAGATAAACGCGCCGGGGTCGAACCACCGCAGCACAAGGCCGCACAGCAGCGTCAGCAGAATGCCCACCACAAAAGGCGGCACCGCCATGACCACCTGACCCAGCACCGTCAGGGCGCGATCCAGCCAGCCGCCCTGACGGGACGCGGCGAACAGCCCCACCGGCAGCGACACCGCCACGATCAGCACAAAGGCGATGGCCGTCAGCAATGCGGTGACACCCAGCTTGCCGTGCAGCAGCGACGCAACCGGCATGGCGTACACATAGGACGTGCCGAAATCGCCCCGCAGGGCGTTCAGCATCCACTCGAAATAGCGGGTGAAAAAGGGACGATCCAGCCCCAACTCCGCCCGGAGAGCCGCCACCGCTTCGGCGGTGGCGTCGCTGCCCAGCAGCTTGGTGGTGGGGTCGCCGGGGATGATCTGGAACGCCAGAAACGCGAAGAAAGAGACGATGACCATGGTCAAAAGCATCATTCCGATCTTCTTCACGATGTTTTTCATGGTCATCATCTCTTTCGTCTTGTTTGGTTAGATAAAGCCTCGCAGAGTTCGCGGCGCGGACGCCGCGAAAAAATCGAATCATTTTTCTGACGACATGTGCGTCAGAAAAATTCTTCTCGGTCGCCAGTGTGTCCGCAGGACGCGCGCAGCGACCGTAATCCCATTTGGCAATGAAATCGTCAGATTTCATGCCAGTACTTTTTACTCCCAGCCCACCGTGCTCAGATCCTGCGCATAGATGGGATAGAAAGTATAGCCCGTCAGGCCGGAGTGGATCGCCACCAGATCCGCCATATCCTGCAGGTACAGGTTGGCGGCGGTCTCGGTCAGCATGGTCTCCATCTGCTGGTAGAGGGCGGTCTGCTCCGCGTCGTCGGCACAGGCGCGAGCCTTGGCGTACAGCTCGTCATAGGCCGGGTTATTGTAGTTGACAAAGTTCTTGCCGTTGTCGGAGACAAAGCGCTCCAGCATGGCACGGGCGGTGATATTCTTGGCGTCAAGGCCGGTGATGGTGGCATCGAACTGGCGGCCCACATACACGTCGTTATACCACGTGGTGGCGTCCACCGGCTGCACCGTGGCCCGGATGCCGATGGCGGCCATCTGCTGCACCACTACCTCGGCAGTGTCCATATGGGGCTGGTAGTTGGAGGACACGGCGATGGTCATGTCAAAGCCGTCGGGATAGCCGGCCTCGGCCAGCAGCTCCTTGCCCTTGGCGGGATCATAGCTGTAGTAGTCCACCAGCTCCGGCAGGAAGTACTTGGTCAGCTTGGGATAGATGCTGCTGCCCACGGCGGTGCCGTGGCCGTCAGCCATAATGTCCATGATCTCCTGACGGTTGATGGCGTAGCTCATGGCCTGCCGTACCTTTTCGTTGTCAAAGGGTGCTCTGGCGTTGTTGAGATACACCGCCTGCACCAGATTCATGGTGCCCTCGGCAACGGTGAAGTCGTCGCCCAGCTGAGCGGTCTGTGCGCTGGTCAGGTGGGCGCAGATATCCACGCTGCCGCCCTTCAGAGCCATCATCAGCGCGGTAGAATCCTCATAGATCTGATACGTTACCTTGCTGACCTTGGCGGGAGTACCCCAATAGTCGTCAAAGCGCTCCATGATGATGTTCTCCTGGGGAGAGCGGGACACCAGTTGGAAGGGGCCGGTGCCGGGGATGAAGCCGGTCTGACCCTCGCTGCTCTGGGGAATGATGGCCGCCGTCAGGAAGTAGATCAGCTCCATGTCGGGCTGCTCCAGACGGAAGGTCACGGTGCGCTCGTCCGTCGCCTTCAGATCCTGAATAGCAGAAAGCGCCGACACCAGGGCGGAATCCCCGGAATTGCCGGCGCAGCGGTTGATAGAATAGATCACATCCTCCGCCGTTACCGGATCGCCATTGTGGAACTTCACGCCCTCACGCAGGGTGAAGGTGTAAACCAGTCCATCGTCCGAAATGTCGTAGCGTTCGGCTACCGCGGGGATCAATTCACCATCGGGGCCGGTTTTCACCAAGCCCTCGTAAACGTTGAATAAGACCTCTCTGGTTCCTGCCGCCGCTGACGCGTGGGGGTCAAGACTGTCTTCCAGGTCCTGAGCGATGGCCACAACGATCTCGTTGTTGGCTTTCCGCTCGTTTTGTACTCCGTTACTTCCTTCGTCGCCCTGGCTGCTGCCGCCTCCGCATCCGCAGAGTACAGCGCCTACCATTACCAGCGACAGGAAAAGAGATACCAGTTTCTTCATGTTCTTCTCCTTTTCTCCCCGCGTCCTTCCACGGGGACAGAAATAATGGTTTCCATATTCAATTGTCAATGGGCCTGAGTCCCGCGAAAAGTGCAGGCTCAAAGGGCAGTGTACCACACTTTTCCCCATATGACAAGAAGAATTTTTTTGATACCGAGGTTTGCGGAGAGCTTCGCTCCCCGGAGCGACCTACTTTTGTCAACAGTGACAAAAGTAGGCAAAAGCACCGGAAGGAACCTCCGGTTCCTTCACTTCCGGGCGCGCTATACGCTATAAAAATATGTTAGATTTTACCGCGCGTTTACATAAGCTTTTCTTTTTCGTTTGGATAAAAGGATCGTCTCTGCTCCTGCGCCGCTGCCGCTAATGCCTACGCCGAACAACGAATCATCTTCTACCGTTGCAGTAATGAGCGGCAGCGGCGCAAGAAGAAAGTCGATGCGTCATGAGAAACGATAATGGCAATGTTCTGTGAACGCGTGGTACAAGGCCACAAATTTGCAATGCAAAACAGCGTGCGCGGATTCTTAAACCGCAGGTTTAAGCAGCGTTTTTGGGTACTTTTGCCGCTGTGGGCAAAAGTACCTCGTGGCCGGAGCCACGAAACATCCTTACTGCGCCTTCAATCTCACCGGCAGAACCATATACAAAAAGCTGTCGCTTCCGTCGGTGGGGGTGATGACGCAGGGGGAAATATTGGTGTTCAGGGCGAAGCGCACCGTGTCCGCCGGAGCGTACCGCAGCGCCTCCATGAGATAGCGGTTATTGAAGCCGATCTCAAGGCCCGCGCCGTCGCCCTTGGTGGGGCAGATATCCTTGGCCTCGCCGTTGCCGGTGCGGGCGCTGAGATACACCCTGTCAAGGTCGAACACGCAGCGGACGGGGCTTTTCAGCTTCTCGCTGATGACCACCGACACACGGTCAAGGCTCTGCAGCAGAGCGCTGTTCTCCACGTCCACCAGAATGGGGTTATTGCGGGGAATGGCGTTCTTGTAATCCAGGAATTCGCCCTCGAGACGGCGGCAGATCAGCTGGGTCTCGCCCACGGAGAACAGCAGGTGGCGCTTGCCGCAGGTAATATTGACCATATCATCGCTGTCGCCGCAGATGTTCTCTACCTCTTTCAGGGCGCTGCCCGGCGCCACGAAGCGGAACGCGCCGCCCTCGATCTTCTCCAGCGGCTCGTTGGTGGAGACGGCGAAGGCCGTCTGGCCGATCATGGCTTTCAGCGTTTTCTGCTGTATGGCGACGCCGTACTGGTCGTCCACCTCCGGCAACTCGGGGTAATCGTCGGCGGACAGGCCCAGAATGTCAAAGCTGGCGTCGCCGCAGCTGAGGTGCACCATCAGCTTTTCGTCCGCCGAGAATACAATCATATCATCCGGCATACGGCGAATAATGTCGCCAAACAGGCGGGCATTCAGTACGATGCGGCCCTCCTCCCGCACGTCGGCCTCCAGCCGTGTGCGGATACCAGTCTGTGTGTTGTAGCCCGACAGGGTAAGGCTGTCGCCGCCCTCCAGCAGCAGGCCCTCCAGCGCCGGGATGGAGCTTTTCGCGGCAACGGCGCGGCTGGCGGTGGCCGCCGCCGCTTGCAGCAGCGCTTTTTCGCAGGAGAATTTCAGCATAGGTGATCCTTTCCTGTCGTGGCCTTCCAAAAAATCGCAGGCATATTTTTTGGAAACACAACATAAACTAATCTATTTATTTCGTAGTATCAGCAGTAGTAGAAAAAAATGTGGAAAAGTGGGATAAGCCCTGTATTTCCCGGTGTTTTTTCTCCACGGGACATGGTGGGAAAAGGCGAACGGTTTCCACACCTGTCGGGGAAGAAAGGGTTATCCACATATTTTCCATGTGGATTCCACGGGAAATGGGGAAAAATGGTTGGGGCATCACAGTAATGGCTCCCCTGTGTAAGGGGAGCTGTCAGCCGCAAGACTGACTGAGGGGTTGTCTGATGTAGGCTAGACTACCAGTTGGTGGCCACAATAGCTGTCTCTACGACAATCCTTCCGTCAAAAATCAAGATTTTTGACACCTCCCTTTACACAAGGGAGGCTTTAAATTTTTCTCACTGTTTCGCGTTGATGTTGGTGGTGATCTCCTTCACTGTTTCGGCAAAGGCGGGGTCGGAGCGCATCTGGGCCTCCACCTTTTCCAGACTGTGCATGACGGTACTGTGGTCGCGGTTGCCAAGGGCCTTGCCGATGTCCTTCAGGGACAGGTTGGTCATGCGGCGGATCAGGTACATGGCGATCTGGCGGGCGTTGGTAATGTCGCGGCTCCGGCTCTGTCCCTGCAGAACGTCCGGCTCAATGCCGAAATACTTGGAGATATACTCGATAATGGACTCCGGCGTGGGGATGTACTCGTTGCTGTTTTTCACCACGTCCTCCAGCGCCTTCATGATGGCTTCCTCGTCCATGACGCCCATCAGGTCGCTGTAGGCCAGGATTTTATTCAGCACGCCCTCGATCTGGCGGACGTTGGCGGTGATATTCTCGGCGATCATGCTGGAGATGCGATCCGGCAGATTGATGCCCAGCAGCGCCGCCTTGTTGCGGATGATGGCCAGTCTCGTTTCATAGTCTGGCGGCTCCACGTCCACCATCAGGCCCCACTCGAACCGGGTGCGGAGACGGTCCTCCAGCTGGGTCATTTCCTTGGGCGGACGGTCGGAGGTCAGGACGATCTGCTTGCCGGACTCGTACAGCGCGTTGAAGGTATGGAAGAACTCCTCC
>OMEC01001249.1_pt1 | contig 10797 bp, 6 predicted proteins | sample 1673401 | NCBI WGS metagenome assembly OMEC01 (sample SAMEA103958110, study PRJEB25191) | human gut metagenome | reverse complement strand
TTCCGGCAAGCTGCGCGAGCGTTTCGACCGGGTTATCCGGGCCGAAGATCTCGACCTCGTCGCCGACGCCGACATTGGGCAGCTCGCTGAGGTCGATCATGCTCATATCCATGCATATCCTTCCGCGCTGGGGCGCTGGGCCGTCGGCGGTCATGATGCTGCACCGGTTCGACAGGCAGCGGAAGAACCCGTCGGCGTAGCCGTAGGGGATGACGCCGATGCGCGTCGGCGCGCTTGTCGTAAACAGGCGGCCGTAGCTTATGTCCGTGCCCTCGTCATAGATCTTTATCGTGTTTATCATGGCCTTGAGCGCCATTGCCGGGCGCAGGCCGAGCCTTTCGGCAAACTCGCCGCAGCCGTACAGCAGCAGCCCTGGGCGCACCATATCCATGTACGTTTCCGGATACAGCGCGACGGCGCCGGTGTTGGCGCAGTGGCGCAGCGGTATGCGTCGGCCGATGCGCTCCTCGACGGCGGCGACGGTACTTTTGAAAAGCTCAAACTGCTTTTTGGTGTAGTCAACGTCGGCCTCGTCCGCTTCATCGGCAACGGCAAAGTGCGTGAACATGCCCTCAACCTCGAGGTTGGGCATGCCGCAGCAGTCAACGATGCCGGAAACGCCCGTTTCAAAATGCCGCCCGGCGCACAGAACGCCGAGGCGCGACATGCCGGTGTCCACCTTGATATGAACGCGCAGCTTTGCGCCGAACTCGGCCGCGGCGGCGTTGTATTCATGCGCCTTGGCAAGGCAGGTGACGGTCTGGGTGATGTTGTTGGCTATAAGGTTCGGCACCTGCTCGGTGGGCGTGTGGCCGAGGATGAGGATGGGCATGACGATGCCGTTTGCACGCAGCTCCATCGCCTCGTCGAGGCTTGAAACGGCCAGATAGTCCGCGCCGAGCTCCTGAAGCGTACGCGCAACGTGAACAGCGCCGTGACCGTAAGCGTCGGCCTTGACTACGCCGAGAAATTTGACATTTTCGCCGATGCGCGCGCGCAGAGCTTTGTAGTTATGCTCTATCGCGTCGAGCGAGACCTCTGCCCATGTTCTGCGGAGAGTGGATCTCATGATATCACCTTCATCCCTGAATGTTAATCGTGCCGCCGGCAGAGACCCGGCTTATCTCAACGCCGCCGTAGGTCCCGTAGAAATCCCACTTGACGGAAACGGGGATAGCCGTCGCCTGACCTGCCGGAACGGTGACTTCGATGCTGCGGCTCGTCAAAACGGCATTGTTTCTGACCTTTTCGCTCTTGTAGCTTATGCCGGGGCTTGTGAAGCTGTAGTCAACGCCGGCGACGGTGATAACGCCGTTGTGAGGACCGACGGACAGCGTGTAGGTGCTCAGGATAACGTCGAGCTTTATCGTGACGGTCTCGCTGTTTAGTGAGGTGGCCGTCCAGTTTGCGTACATTATCATTTTGGTGCCGGTGTTGCTCTCGAAGCTGCCGGTCTGATTTATCGTGCGGTTTATGACGGCGCTCTGCGTCGGCTGCGGCGCGGCAGTCTGACCGGGCTGTACACTCGGCGAGGGTGAGCTGCTCGGCTCGGCGGTCGGCTGTGCGCTTTCGGTCGGGGCCGGGGTCGGGGTCGAAATGACGCTCGGCGTGAGAGCCGGGGTCGGCTGCGCGCTCTCGGTCGGTACGGTGTCCTTTATGTCGCGGCTTGTAAGCCACATGGAGACCGCGGCGATGATGATGAGCACCAGCACAAGGGCGATGAATATGTTAATTCTGTGCTTGTTCATACAAATTTACTCCGATCTGCCGCCGTGCGGCAAGTGATACAAATGATTATATATCATCACCGGCAAAAAATCCAGTGCTATGTAAGCTGAGCCGTCAGCTTGTAAGCTCCCAGCTCATGTCTATGAGAAAGCGCAGCTTATCATCATCGACTGCGGCAAGCTCAACGCTTATCCAGTGCTCCTTGCTCATGTGATAGGCCGGGAAAAAGCCCGGCTCGGCGCGCAGCGAGCCGGAAAGCAGCGGATCGCATTTTAAGTTTAAGACGGTGACTATATCCTCCCCTTGCAGGGCGAGCCTGCTACGCGGTATCTCCATAACGAGCGCGAACCACTTTTTACTGCTTTCGTGGCGAAAGACCTCGTAGGTCGGATTCGATATCCAAGGGAAATCGTTTACGGCGGCATAGTTTTCAAGGATATACTGCCGCAGAGTGTCTCTGTCCATTTCTGTTCTCCTGTTCAAAACGCCATCCGGAGAACCCGGATGGCGTGATGCTGTTTACTTGTCCTCCTCGGAGCGGCGGCGCGCTTCCTCGAATCTGCGGCGTGCCTCCTCGTATTCCCGGCGCGCCTTTTCGTAATCGTTTTTGCGAGCCTCTGCTTCGAGCTTTTCGGCCTCCTCATTGAATCGGCGGGTCTGCTCGGTGAGCTCGTCGATATCGGCAGGCTCGGGCGTGTATTCAAGCTTTTCGGTGCGGTGCTTTTTACTCTTGTTGTCCCTGCGGCGCGGCTTGGGAGCCGGCTCATCGTCATCGTCGTCCTCTTCGACTGCATCAAGCTCGGGCTGAGCGGCAACGGCCTCCGACGGGCGGACATATTTTTCCCTCTCCCTGCCGTTTACGGCATCGGTGTACGCTCTGCCGCAGACGACGGCGACTATTGCAGCTATGACCGAAACGGCAAGCAAAACGAGCATTGCTATAAGCTGCGTCTGCCCGTTGCCCGAGCCGTCCTCGAGCGAATAGACGAAGCTGCGGTAATCGTTTGACAGACCGTAGATGTTCAGCGCAAGGGATGCGACAGCGGCAATGCCGGCGGCGCCGGTCGCCGCATAGATGCGCGTGCGGTTGGGCTTGAGCGAGGCGAGAACGCCGATAACTCCGGCGAGAACGCCGACGATGCTTATAATGCGCAGAAGGTTATACAGGTTCTGGCGAACGTCAAGCTCGCTGTTGAGCTTGTCTGCGTCGTCCTCGACATAGTCGCGCGCGGCCTGGAGCACGGCTTCGTAGTCGCTCTCGTCGCTCACGAGCTTTGCAATGCCCTCGTTTTCCATGAGCACGGCAATGCCCGATTTGACTGCGGCCTCGGCATCGTCCTGCTCGGTGAGCGTTTCCTTGAGATCATTCATTTTATCAACGTTGTCGTTGAGCTTCTGCTGACCGGCGCTGAGCTGATTTTTGGCCACGGCGAGCTGCGCCTTGCCGTTATCGAGCTGCGCCTTTGCCGCGTCGAGCTGAGTTTTGCCGTTATCCAGCTGGGTCTTTGCAGCGGCGAGCTGCGCTTTGCCGTCGTTTATCTCCTGCTCGGCGGCGGATATCTGGGCGTTTGCCTCGGCAAGCTGCGCCTGACCGTCCTCATATTCTTTCATTGCGGCTCTCGCCTCGTCAAGCGAGGTGAAGCCGAAGCCGCGCAGAACGCTTTCGGCTATCTGGAGCGCCGGGTGCTTGTCGATAAAGGCAAAAAGCTGCTTTGCCTGCTCGTATGACGGCGTTGCCGCATCGAGCTGTGCCTGCGCCGCGTCGCGCTGCGCCTTTGCGTCGGCAAGCTGAGCTTCGCCCTCGCTCAGGCGCTTTTCTGCCGCCTGATACTCGGCGAGCTTTTCGTTATACTGCTTCTCGGCAGCGTCGTATTCCGCCTGGCCTGCGGCGATCTTTGCCGCTCCGGCGTTATATTCCTGCGTGCCCTGACTGAGCTGCTCGTTGCCCTTCTGATCGGTCACGACGGACTCGGTGTAGTCCTTTTCGTCCTCGGTGCGGTTTTCCTCCGCCTTGCGCAGATCGGCAACGCGCTTATCGAGGACATCGACAAAGTCGATGATATCGGCCTTTTGGCCGCGCTTGAAGCGCATGATGTCCGACAGCTCATCCGAGCCGTTGCCTGCTGTGACGATACCGAAAACCGAGGATGCGGCGAGCAGGATGCTCATGATCATTAACAGTGTTCTTTTCATTATATCTTCCTTTCTCCTGCGGAAACACATTCCCCCCAGTGCTTCCGGTGGAATTACTTCCCGTTGCGCGCCCTGTCTCTGAGCGCTATCTGTTCGAAGTCCTCGTCAAAAAGCGGATGCAGGCGAAGCCTTCTGCCCTTGACGGTCGTGCGCGAGATAAATCTGTCGCCCCAGACGAGCATCTGCGGCAGAACGAACAGCACCAGCACCAGCGATATTATCGTTCCGCGGCCGAGCACAAGTCCGATGACGGAAATTATGCTCTCGGTGCTTATAAAGCCGATGAGAAGTCCGGCGATGACGAGTATGCTGCCGCTTGTGACGAGCGTGGGCAGAGCGCCGTTGAGCGCAAGGCGTATCGACTTGCGGCGCGAAACATTGCGCTGCCTCAGCTCAAGATAGCGGTTTGAAACGACGATGGCATAGTCGATATTTGCACCCATCTGTATCGCACTTACGATTAGATATCCGACAAAAAAGATGGAGTTCTGCGTGAAATACGATATCGAGAAGTTGAGCCAGATGCTGCCCTGAATGACCGCGATCAGCAGCACCGAAAGTCCTGCCGAGCGGAACACGAACATGATGACCAGCACGACGAACACTGCCGACAGCACGCTGACCAGAATGTTATCCGTCGAGAACGAATCCTTCAGGTCGCGCGCGGCGGTAGCGTTGCCGGTGACGTAAACATCGTCGCCGTAGTAGCTGTCGGCAACGCCGTGGATCTGCGAGATGAGCGCGTAGCTTTCGTCCGACTGCGTGGGCAGGTCGGAATAAACGAGCATGCGGCTGTAGTGCTGACCCTGAAGCTGCGCCTTGGCGTCGGAAAGCTGGGCATACAGGCTTTCGATCATATCAAGCTTGTCCTGCTCAAGCTCTATCGTGCCGTCCTCGGCAACGTCATACAGGAACAGAAACAGGTCTATAAGCGGAATTTTATATTCGCGCATGTTGCTCTGCACCTGATCGTAATCGGCGTGGCGCGCGGCGTAGTAGACGAAAAGCGCGCTCGCGCTCGTGTCGTCAAGTCCGGCAAGCTCGGAAAACTCGCCGATGGTCAGCTTATCGCCGAGGCGGTAACCGTCCATGACCTCAACGGAGGCAATGCCGAGAACCGAGGTTACATGGTCAAGCTCCGATATCTCGTCGAGCATCTTCGCCTGAGTCTCATAGTCGCCCGTCGGCACGACGAGCGCCATCATGTTATTGTTCCCGAAGGTGTTTATGATCTCCTGATGCGCCTTTTGCGTTTCGTTCAGGCGCAGGGGGTAATCGTCGCTGTAGTTATACGAAAACGGGCACATGCTCGAGAAGAAGAACGCAGCCGCTGCGATACAGATGAACACCGGCGGCACGATCTTGTGCGTTTTCCACGCAAAGCGCCCGATGGCGTTTATGTTCGACATGAAGCTGCGGTGCTTTGTTTTTTCTATCGCGCGGCTGAACATGAGCAGCAGTCCCGGCATGAGCAGGAACACCGTCAGCATTGAGATAAGTATGGATTTTATCAGTACCTTGCCGAGGTCGCCGCCGAGGCCGAACTGCATGAACGTCATCGCGACAAGGCCGCCGATGGTCGTCAGCGAGGACGAGGCTATCTCGGGTATCGCCTTCGACAGCGCCTCCACCGCCGCGTCATAAGGCTCAAAATACCGCTGCTCCTCGGAAAAACGGTTGCACAGGATGATGGCATAGTCGATCGCCAAAGCAAGCTGCAAAATGAGCGTTACGGAGTTTGCGACATATGATATCTCTGAGAACAAAAAGTTCGTTCCCTGCTGGATGGCAGCGGCCATTGCAAAGGTTATCAGCAGCACAGGCACTTCGGCATAGCTGCGCGAGGTAAGAAGCAGCAGGATTATGACCGTAACTACGCTCAGTGCGCCTATTATGAGCATCTCGCCCAGCAGAGTGCTGCTGAAATCCGTGCCGACCTCGGTGTAGAGCTTTACGTTATCCCGGTCGAACTTTCCGCCGACGAGCGATTTTATCTCGTCAAGAGCCTGTGTGCATATCTCGTCGCTCGATTTTCCGGCAAAGCTCACGGAGATAAGAGCCGTTCCGGACTTATAGTGCTCCTGTGTATCATCGAAGCTTGCCTGGCGCACGCCGTCGATATTCTCTATATCCTGCGAAAGCGCCAGCGCGTCGTCATACGAAATGTGTTCGATCATAAGGTCGGCCGTCGCGTAGGTGATAAACTCGCCGTCCATCGCCTTCAGGCCGCGCCGCGTCTCCGTTTCGGCGGGAAGAAACTGATTAAGATCGTTCTGAACCGTCGTAAGGCGCATCGTGTACGCCGACATGCATGCGGCCGCAATGAAAAGAATAAGTATTATTTTTCTGCTGTCTATGATAAATTTGGCTAATTTGTGCATCTGATTCTCCCCCGGGTGATGTATCTACATATTTTATTACACAGATAAAAAAACATCAAGGGATTATTGTCAAGTTTTTATTAATTTCCTTGTGTTTGGGATAAAAGCGTTATATAATTCATGTGCGCCGCAAGGTGCAAAACAATATAAGGAGAGCGCGAAAGTGCTGCCGTAAAATGGTTAAGCTGTTATCAAAACTGTTCATAAAAAATCCGACGGAGTATACGGATCCTTCGGTGCGCAAGGCTTACGGAACGCTGTGCAGCCTGCTGGGGATATTCCTCAACGTGCTGCTGTTTGCCGGAAAATATGCCGCCGGCGCGATCTCGGGTTCGATAGCCATAACCGCCGATGCGTTCAACAACCTATCCGACGCCGGCGCGTCGGCGATATCGCTGCTGGGCTTCCGGCTTTCGGGCAAAAAGCCCGATCCCGACCACCCGTTCGGCCACGGCAGGATAGAATATATCTCCGGCCTCGCAGTCGCGGCGCTGATCGTCATCATGGGCGTTGAGCTGCTGATAAGCTCGGTTGAAAAGATACTCAGCCCCGAGCCGGTCGAGGTCGGCCTGCTCCCGGCGGCGATACTGCTTGCGTCAATCCTCGTCAAGCTGTATATGTTTGCGTATAATTGCAGCGTCGGCAAAAAGATCTCGTCCTCGGCCATGGCCGCCACGGGTGCGGACAGCCTGTCCGACTCCGTCGCAACGATGGTCGTGCTTCTCTCGATGGGCGTAAGCTGGCTGTTTAAGGTCAACATCGACGGCTGGGCAGGTGCGGCGGTCGCGGTGTTTATCCTCTTTGCCGGCTACGGCGTTGCAAAGGACACACTCTCGCCGCTGCTCGGTCAGGCGCCCGATCCGGAGCTTGTCAAAAGCATCGAGGATATAGTCATGAGCTCGGACGCCGTCATCGGCATGCACGACCTCGTTGTTCACGATTACGGCCCGGGCAGAATGATGATCTCGCTGCACGCCGAGGTGGACGGCCGCGGAGATATCTTCGAGCTGCACGACAGCATAGACACCATCGAGCGCGAGCTGAAAAGCACGCTCGGCTGCGACGCGACGATCCACATGGACCCCGTCGAGACCGACAACGAGCAGGTAAACGCCGAGCGCGCCGCGCTCGAGGAAGCTCTCAAGGACGTTGACGGGCTGCGCGGCATTCACGATTTCCGCATGGTCATGGGGCCGAGCCACACAAACCTCATCTTCGACGTCGTTATGGACACCGGCTGCGGCAAAACGCCCGAGCAGTTCCGCGATATCATCTGCCGCACTGTCGAGGAAAAGCTCCCCGGCCACTTCGCCGTCGTCACCGTCGATACCTCCTTTGTTTTTTAGAGGCGAATTGATGCTGATACCGATACATTTATTGCTGTTGCCCGGTTCGGAATAATGGAGGAAACCGTATCTGCTACGCAACCCGGCAGTGCGCTGCTGAATTTTGCACCGCACCTCATTGGCTCACCTGCAAGGGGAGCAGGCAGCTTTGCTGACGAGGGGTTTTAGTGGCGCATTTGGTCTGTACCGATACGCTTATTGCGTCAATGCGCAACTAAATAAGTGCGCTTGCGCACACAATGGCTGTCAGCTAGCTATAAGCTTCGGCAAAGCCGCACGGTTTTGTCAGCAGTTTTGATACCGAGCCACCGGAGATAACCGTATCCGTAGGTGCAGTAAAGCGCTGCTAAAAAGCATGGAGGGCGGCGGCAGCGGCCAGAGCCGCGGAATAGATACGATGACGCTGCATTTTTGAGGTCTGATCCTTTGCCATGTGGCAGTCGGCGATGAGCACGACGCTGACGGCAAATGCGGCAGCACCGCTTGCGGCCTTGCAGCCGCTCGCCTTCGGTGACGTTGCCATGTGCAGCAGCGCGGCGAGGAAGTACGCACCGCTGGCCGCCTCATGCGCCTGCATCAGCGCGGCATTGGCCTTATGCATGCCCAGCTTCCGCAGTGGGTATTTCACCAAAAGTGCCGACAGCGCGGCCGCCGCGGCATATCCGGATGTCTTATGTACTGCATTTTTAACACTCATTTTTTCAGTAGCGCTTTGGCGCTCCTCCTATACGTTTATTGCGCGTTTATTGCGCGGATTTGTAGCGGCGTCAATGCGCCTCCAAGAAAACATTGGCATCGCCGCAGAGCTCTTTCAGCTCGGCGATGAGCGAGGGGTGTATCAGGCACTTTGCGCCGATGCGCCGTTTTTCGCGCTCAAGATAAATTATCATCTGCTGCTGGCCGGGGAACATGGTGAGGATAAGCTCGATGCGCGCAAGGCGCGGATCGTCCTCGCCGGGCAGCTTGACCCAAAGCTTGGAGTCGGCGTTTGTCCTCGGCGGCTCGGGCTTGAGCTTTCCGAGATCGGCTATCGGGCGGATGCTGTCCGCCATAAGCTGCGGCTCCTTCTCGTCGCGCATGGATATGCGGCCGCGCACGATGATGGGCGCGTTATCCTTGATGTAGATGCTGCCGGTGTCCAGTGCGCGCTGGAACGCGATCAGCTCCATCGCGCCGGTGTCGTCCTCGAGATTAATGTAGCTCATGAGCGTGTTCGACTTCGTCGTGCGCGTGCGGCTTGACTGAACGACGCCGGCAACGGTGACGACGGCGCCGTCGGGATAGGTCTTTTTCTCGCTATCGGAGGCGGAGTCTGTCAAAATCGCGCCTATGGGTACTATCCCGGCTCTGCGCACAGCGGCGCGGTATTCGTCCATCGGGTGGCCGCTCAGGTACAGACCGGCGGTCTCCTTTTCCATTGCAAGCAGCTCTGCGCGTGTGTACTCCTCGACCTCCGGGATCTTGATCCTGATGGCTCCGGCATCCTCGAAATCCGGCTCGCCGAAGAGATTGAGCTGCCCCTCGACGTTGTTGCGGCTTTCCTGCTGGATGCCGTCGATCATGACGCCGGCCACGCGCAGCAGCGCCTTGCGCTTGAAGCCCATGCTGTCGAACGCTCCGGCGCGGATGAGGTTTTCGACCGCGCGGCGGTTCAGCTCCCGGCCTGCCATGCGGCGGCAGAAATCCTCAAGACTGCGGAACGGCCCGTCCTCCTCGCGGCGCGATATAAGCTCGTTTATGAAGCCGCGGCCGATGCTTTTTATCGCAACAAGGCCGAAGCGGATATCGTTTCCGCTGACGGAGAAATCGGCAAACGACTCGTTGACGTCCGGCGGCAGAAGCCTTATGCCCATCTCGCGGCATTCGGCGATGTACTCGGCGATCTTGGTGCTGTTATCGAGCACCGACGAGAGCAGCGCGGCCATATACTGGCGCGGATAGTGCTTTTTCATGTACGCCGTGCGGTAGGATACTATCGCGTAGCTCACCGCGTGCGCCTTATTGAAGGCGTAGGACGCAAAGTCAAGGATCTCGTCATAGATGCTGTTTGCAACGCTTTCGGGGATGCCGCGCTTTATTGCGCCGTCGATGCCGCGGCTCTCGTCGCCGTGAACGAAGGCGACGCGCTCGGCGTCGATGACCTTGTGCTTTTTCTTGCTCATCGCGCGGCGGATCATGTCCGCCTGGCCGAGCGAAAATCCGGCAAGGCGGCGGAAAATTTCAATTACCTGCTCCTGATAGACGATGCAGCCGTAGGTGACCTCGAGTATCGGGCGCAGAAGCTCGTGCTTGTAGCTTATCTTCTCGGGATGTGCCGAGCACTCGATAAATCGCGGAATGCTGTCCATCGGGCCGGGGCGGTACAGGGCTATGACTGCGGTGATATCTTCAATGCTCTTGGGCTTAAGGCCGGTGCAAACGCCGGTCATGCCGGTGCTTTCAAGCTGGAAAACGCCGCTCGTGTGCCCCTCCGAGAGCATTTTGAAAACCTCTGCGTCGCCGTCGGGGATCTTCTCGACCTCGAAATCCGGTTCGGTGCGACGCACCATTTTCGCCGCATCCTCGAGCACTGTGAGGTTTCGCAGACCGAGAAAGTCCATCTTGAGAAGCCCAAGCTCCTCAAGCGTTGTCATCTGATACTGCGTGACGACCGATTCGTCGTTTTTCGATAGAGGAACGTATTCGTAAACGGGCCTGTCGGTTATGACAACGCCGGCTGCGTGCATGCTCGCGTGGCGCGGCATGCCCTCGAGCGCTTCGGCCACGTCGATGAGCCGGTGCAGCATCTCGTCGCCCTCGTACATGTCGCGCAGGGGCTTTGATACGCGCAGTGCGTCCTTTATGGTCATGTTCGGCCCCATGGGTATGGCCTTTGCAACGGCATCGGCATCGCCGTAGCTTATGTCGAGCACGCGCGCAACGTCGCGCACGGCAGCGCGCGCTGCCATCGTGCCGAAGGTGACTATCTGTGCAACGTGGTCGTGGCCGTATTTGCGGTTTACATAGTCGATTACCTCGCCGCGGCGGTTGACGCAGAAGTCGATATCAATATCGGGCATGCTCACACGCTCGGGGTTTAAGAAGCGCTCGAAATAAAGGCTGTATTTTATGGGATCGACGTCGGTTATGTTCAGAGTGTAGGAAACGAC
>OMEC01001247.1_pt1 | contig 10805 bp, 10 predicted proteins | sample 1673401 | NCBI WGS metagenome assembly OMEC01 (sample SAMEA103958110, study PRJEB25191) | human gut metagenome | reverse complement strand
ACATTATTGGCGATGCCGAACTTGCCAGTCAGTTGGCTCAGGCTCGGTCAGAAACTGAAAGCCAAAAAGAAACTGTCAAACTTCTAAAAGAACAGATTGATAGTTTGAATGCACAAATCAATCGTCTGGACTCCAACTTAAAGGATAAGGACGCTATTATAGAACTCTTAAAAGAAAGGAGATAAAAAATGAGCACTATAAGCAACTTGATTTTTAAAGACAAATACAACTACGTTACCTCGCCTTACGGCAAGAGAAGGTCTTTCGGCACATCTGCCGGGGTCACTTCAACATTCCACTACGGCACCGATTACGGCACAAACGGAAAGAAGCTGCCGCAATACGCAATAGAAGACGGAACGGTTTTATCCTGCGGCACCGCAAGCGACGGCGCGAAATATATTTGGGTCTCATACCCTCGCACGGGCAAAAAGCTTTTGCATTATCATTTGAGCGAAATATGCGTTAAAAAGGGGCAATCCGTAGTCAAAGGCACGCTGCTCGGCAAAACGGGGAAGACGGGCAAAGCAACAGGCGTGCATCTTCACCTTGGCGTTAAAGACCTTAAAACAGAAAAATATGAAGACCCCGAGATTTTTTCAAAAAATTATGTTGCGCCCACGATTTTCAGACCCGGCACTTATAAAGTTGACGCGGCGGTTCTGAATGTCAGAAGCGGAGCGGGAACGACTTACTGCGTCAAAACATTTTCGCAGTTCACAGCCAATGCACGCGCACAAATCAAAAAGCTTAACGGCGGCTCTGCCTGCAACGGCTATGTAAACGGCGTTGTCTGCACTGTTTCAAAAGTATCAAACGAATACTGGGGCAAAACGCCGTCGGGCTGGATCTGCCTTAAATACTGCACAAGAATATGAACACTGAAATCACTGTATCTTTAATATCCTTTTTAGGCACACTGCTCGGCACGCTCGGCGGAATCATTGCATCCGGCAGGCTGACGATTTACAGAATATCGCAGCTCGAAAAAAAGGTGGAAAAGCACAACAATCTTGTTGAAAGAATGGTAAAGGTCGAGAACTCGGTAAAATCCGCACATCACAGAATTGATGAACTAAGGAGGGAAAACGATGAAAAAGATAAACCTTAAAAGTGTTGACAAGGCAACGTGGATTCGCACGGCTGTACTTTTGATTGCTCTTGTCAACCAAGCACTTGTAATATTCGGAGTGACCGACAAAGAGACAGACATCGACTCGCTCACACATTACGCCTCGTATTTTTTGACGGCGGCAAGTTCTGTATGGGCATGGTGGAAAAATAACAGCTTCACCGACACGGCGCAAAAGGCAGACGCGCTTCTGTCTTCGGAAGAAAACGCCAAAGGTTAAAAAATATAAGCAATCGGTTCTCGCAATTAAAGCGGGAGCCGATTTTGCTTTATAAAATGTCTCTTGACAAGCGACTCAAACAGTGTGATTATTTGTATAATGTATTTATCAAAATTTTTCGGAGGAATTTATATGATAGGTGCAATTTTAGGGGACGTTGTAGGTTCGAGATTTGAGTTTAACAACATTAAGTCCAAAAAATTTAATATGTTTGAGAGCAAATGCACGTTTACGGACGACACTGTTATGACGCTGGCGGTTGCAAAAGCATTGATGAAATTTGAAGAAATCACAGACATCAAAAAGTTCAAAAAAGAGCTTATTGCCGCAATGCATGAGGTGGGCGGCAAATATCCACACTGCGGCTACGGCGGCAATTTCGCAGTGTGGATTGAAGAAAAACTCACAGAACCGTATAACAGCTGCGGCAACGGCTCTGCAATGAGGGTTTCGCCCGTCGCTTGGTATGCAAATTCACTCAAAGAATGTGAAGCCTTGGCGGCGGCAAGCGCAGAAGTGACGCACAACCACCCCGAGGGCATAAAAGGTGCGGCAGCGGTTGCAGGTGCAATTTATATTGCGAGAACAACGCGCAGCATGGCAGAAATCAAGGAGTATATAAAAAGATTTTATACAATAGATTTTACGCTCGACAAAATTCGTGACAGCTACGGCTTTTATGAAATCTGCCAAAAATCCGTTCCGCAGGCATTGCAGGCTTTTTTTGAGTCAACAGATTTTGAGGACGCGATAAGAAACGCAATTTCAATCGGCGGCGACAGCGACACAATCGCCGCAATAACCGGCTCGGTTGCCGAGGCATACTACGGAATAGACGAAGAAATGAAAAAATCCGCACTTTCTTTTTTAGACCCGTATTTATTAAATATTGCAAAAGAATTTTGCGACAAATATAATTGACAGGTAAAACACCTTGCAGTAAAATAATCACGTTGATTTTGTAGGCAAAGCGGAGATTTATATGCAGGAATTTTTTGAAACACATTCGTACCTTACTCAAATATTCGGATTTTCCGCGATGGCGGTCGGAATAATAATGTATCAATTTAAGAAGCACCGAACAATAATGGTGCTGATGACGCTATGCTCCGCCCTTTGGTGCCTGCACTACACAAGTATGTGGCTTTTTACCCCCGTGGCAATGAATTTTTTGAATGTTGTAAGAAGCTATGTTTGCAGCCTCAACAAAGAATGGGTTCATTCAAAGGCTGTTCCGATTGTTTTTATTGCAGTTTCACTTGTGCTCACTATTGTCACATGGCAGGGAGTTTGGGGAATATTGCCGTTTATTGCGTCAATATTTGCCACAATCGGCGGCTGGCAAAAGAATCCGCAGATTTTAAGGATTATGACTATACCCGTCTGCCTTTGCTGGGTGACATTCAACCTGATAAACCGGTCTTGGGCAGGTATGACAAATGATACGTTATCTCTGATATCGCTTATTGTTGCACTGACAAGATATAAAGTCGCACAAAAAAGAAATTAAAAGATACCGATGTAAGAAGAGACCGCCCGTTTGCAGGCGGTTTTTTTTGCATAAATCAGCGGATTTTATCCCGTAGGGCGGTGTGTTCACACAGCGCCGTATATCGCTTCTGCTTTAGGAGAGGTGGATTCGGCGTTTGTGCCGAAGACGCAGAGGTTAAATTCGGCGGCATGAGGACGTGAAACCAAACCTCGTAGGGCGGTGTGCCCACACTGTGCCGTTGGTGACAGCAAACCGATAGATTTCACCTCATCAGTCACTTTGTGACAGCTTCTCCTCGAGGAGAAGCCGATTGTAGCCTTCGCCCCGGTGGAGAAGGTGGGAAGCGCCGGATGAGGGCGAGTTTTGCCGTTCACTCAAATGAAATTTAGAGCAATCACACCAAAAGCCACCTCGTAGGGCGGTGTGCCGATACCTTGTTATACGGTCGCTTAATTTTCCGAAATCAATATACCGGCTTCCAATATCCTCAGCTCTATGCTTACCATACCGTCGTCAAGCGCATCTATATTAAATATATCCGATAACTCAAAAACTTCTTTCATATGCTCTGTCAGGCTGTCAAAAACATATGATTGGAGCTCAATGTCGAATGCGTTATCAGATATATCAAATTTTGCTTTAACACAATATTTAGATGTCAGTTGCATTATCCTTGATATTTTGACTGCTGTTTCGGGCTTTAATATGTATTTGTTGTTTTTGTTTTTTCTTCATGAAGCTCTATTGCTTTCCTAATAAGTTTTGCAAATTCGTAATCGTTCATAAAATACCTCCGAAGTTAATGTACAAAAGTTGTTCTTGTGTTGTTCCTGTTTTTAAAAATTCTCTTACATATGTATCGTGTCCCCTTTAACTTATTTATAGGGCGCAGGTGCGTGTGAAACGCTTGCCGTTGCCTCTTATATAGCGTCGGTGGGCGGGTGTGCCTGCCACTTCCATATATAGCCTCAGTGTAGACTTGCACCTGCCTCTCCCATATATATAGTACGGGTGTTCGGTGTTTCCGCTTGAGTGGCGGCTTGTTTTTGCTACAAATATAATTCATATATTAAAGCACAAATCAAAATATCTCAAAGCAAAATTTAAAACAAAGTTATTATAATGTCAAATTGAATAAAAAGTCATTGCAAACAGAGCTAAAATATGTTAAAATCAATATAATAAATTTTATGGAGGTATCTGTATGCAAAAAGTGTCATTTTTACATAAAATTTTCGGTACGACTCCGGGCGAGGGGATTCAGCCCAAAGAAGCAATCGCTTATAGCGTAACCGGCATAGGGCAAAATTTTATTTGCACAATAATCGGTTCATATCTCACCGTGTTTATGACCGAGGCACTGCTTTTCGGTTCCGATGATTTTAAAGTCGGTGCGGTCTCGGGCTCGGTTGCTGTTGCACTTTTGATGCTTTGCACAAGAATTTTTGACGCGCTCAACGACCCGATAATGGGCAGTATTGTTGACAGAACAAGAACTCCGTGGGGCAAATGCCGTCCTTATCTTAAATGGATGGCTATACCGATAGGAATTATGACTCTTGCTTGCTTCTTACCGTTTTATCAGGCAAAATCGGTTGCATCTTTTGCGGCTATATCAGCCATATATGTTATCTGGAGCGTTGTTTACACCGTTGCGGACGTACCTTATTGGGGACTTTCAACCTGCCTTACGAATAATACCGAGGTCAGGGGCAAGGTGCTGACGGTTGCAAGGCTTGCCTGCACACTCGGCGCAGGTCTTGTCACGGTTTCGGTGCCCATAATATCCTCTGCGGTTACTCAAAAATATAAACAAGACGGTCAGGTACTCGTTCAGTATATAGGCGAGAATGCAAATACGCTTAAATGGACATACTTCCTTTGCGCTCTTGTGTTGGTTGTTGTTTCTATGCCGATGTTTTTTTACGGCTTCAAAAATACCAAAGAGAGATTTCAGTCAACAGAAAATCCGCCAAGCCTCGGCCACAACTTAAAGCTCCTTTTCAAAAACAAAGAGCTTTTGCTCATAGTTCTTTCGGGTATACTTGGCGGCGCAAGAATGGTATATACCTACACAGGCGGACTTTATTTTGCTAAATATGTTCTCGGTGAAGAGGGCTTGTTCTCTCTTATAACAATGCTTGCGGTTCCCGGCGGACTCGTCGCATCGTTGCTTGTGCCCTGGATGAGCAAAAAATTCACGAAGAAAAAGGCATATATCATGGTTCACGCTCTCGGCGCTGTGGTTATGTTTGCAATGTATTTCATAGGCTACGACGCGAGGTGGAAGATGTGGATATGCGCGATAGGCCTTGTTTTGCTCGGCATACCTCAGGGCGTAAACAATATTATCACATACGCTATGATAGGCGACACCGTTGAATATCTTGAATGGAAAACGGGCGAGCGCGCAGAGGGCATTTGCTTTGCAATGCAGACCTTTATAAACAAAATCGGCATGGCTGTCGGTGCGTTTGTCGGCGTAATATCTTATAAGGTTGCGGGTATAAACCCCACTGCGGCAGACGGAGTTTATATAACTGCCGGAGGCAAAGACACGCTTTGGACGCTGCTTATTCTCTCGGGTGCAATAAGCATGGCTCTTACAATAGTGCCGATGCTGTTTTATACCATAACAGAAGATAAACAGCGCAAAATGGTAAAAGAAATTGAAGAAAGAAAAGCCGGAAAAACAGCCGCGAAATAACAGTCAATATGAATAAAATAAATAATTGGATATGGCTCAGTGAAAAGCTTTATCCCGACAATCAGCGTACCGTCTGCACATCGTTTGCGGACGGTACTTCAGAAAAAAGGAACTACTGCGTTGCAGAGTTTAAAAAAGAATATGAATTTGATGAAGATGCAGAGTCTTTAAATGTAAAAATCAGTGCCGATACATTTTTTCGCCTGTATATAAACGGCGAATTTGTCGGCAACGGTCCTGCCTGCGCCGGGGGAGATTTTGAAAGCGAAAACTCCCCTTATTGGCACTATGCAAACAATTATTCTTTAAAGAACACAGGCAAAAAACTCAGCGTCTTTGTTCAGGTGCAGCTTTCTCCCGTTGTTATGACCGATATATCCTGCGGCCGGGGAGGGCTTGCGGCGCAGATAAACGCACATTTTAAAAGCGGCAGAGAAATTGAACTTGCCACGGACGAAAGCTGGCAGTGCAGAATTAACAAAGCCTATACAGAGCCTTTTTGCTATGACGGCAGAATTATGCCGCCCGAGTGGAGCAATGCCGAAAAAACTTCTTTTGAACGGCATATAAAAGACGCACTTATTCCGATGCTTTCGTTTGAAAAAATCCGACCTGTAAATCAGAAAAAAATTGTTGTAAAGCCCGGTAAAACCAAAGAGTTTACCGCAGAGTTTGACAAAATTTATTCCGCAAGCGCAGATTTGCAGATTGAAACGGACGGCTGTGAAATAGATGTTACGGTTGGCGAATACGGCGATGTCATAAGCCGCAGGGAAAAAATTGTTGTGACAGAGAATATGCACTATACCGATATGAATTTTCACTCTATGGGTAGGTATACGCTTAGAATAAAAAACTTCGGTCAAAAAGCAACCTCTGTTCTGCCCGCTGCGGTTTTTCAGTGTTATCCGACCACGGACGAGGGCGAATTTATTTGCAGTGATAAATCCCTTAATAAAATTTATGACGTTTGCAAGCACACTCTTAAAATATGCCGGCAGACTATGCACCTTGACAGCCCCATGCACCAAGAACCGCTTGCCTGCACGGGAGATTACTATATAGAAAGTCTTATGACGGCGTTCACTTTCGGCGATATGCGCCTTGCTTCTTTTGATGTTATGCGAACTGCCGATATGCTTTGTGAAAACGGCGGCAAAATGTTCCACACAACTTACAGCTTGATTTGGGTTCGTATGCTGTGGGATGTTTATATGTTTACAGGCGATAAAAATTTGCTGAATTATTGCAAAGATGCCGTCAGGATTCTTTTAAAACGATTTGAAACATATTTGGGCGAAAACGGAGTTATTGACTCGCCGCCGAATTATATGTTTGTGGACTGGGTGGTTGCAGACGGATATTCAATGCACCATCCGCCGAAAGCACTCGGTCAAACTTGTCTCAATGCTTTCTACCGTGACGCACTTTGCCATGCGGCAAAAATTATGGAAGAAATCGGCGATGGCGAGATGCAAGAAAAATATTTGCACGATGCCGAAAAGCACAAAAAAAACCACAATAAAATATTTTTTGATAAAGAAAAAAGGCTTTATTTTGACGGACTTAACGGCAAAACGGGTTCGCACAAATGGCTGCCGGAGAACATAGACGGCAGATATTATTCAAAACATTCAAACATTTTGTGCGTTATGAGCGGACTTTGCGAGGGCGAGCTTGCAAAAGAAATAATCGAGCGCGTAATAAACGAAAAATTTATTACCGAGCTTCAGCCGTATTTTATGCACTTTTTGTTTGAGGCGCTTAAAAAGACCGGGCTTTATAAAAAATATGCTCTTTCTCTTTTGTATCGCTGGAGCGTTATGACAAACGCCTGCTCAAAAGGCTTGCAGGAGGGCTGGATAAAGCCCGAAGAAAGCTATTCTTTTGACCACAGCCATGCGTGGGGCGGTACGCCTGCGTATCAGCTGCCGTATGCCGTGACAGGTCTTGAAATGCTTGAGCCGGGCTATAAAAAAATTGCTCTTTCACCAGATCTTTTAGGTCTTGATTCGGCATATGTTAAAATACCCACGCCAAAGGGATATATCGTCTGCGATATAAAAAGAGATGCAGAGCCTAAAATAACCGTACCGGAGAGTATAGAGTTCAATATAAATTAACACGAAAGGCGCGCGCTGCGCGGTAAGTGAAATATGAAATATATAAAATCTTTTTTGAGCATTTTACTTTGTCTGCTGTTTGTTTTTGCTTTTGCTTCATGCGGTGAAAAAAAGAATGAAACAGAAAAGACAGAACAAAAGACGGTTCAGCAGATAAATTATACGGAGAAATGGATAGTTGAGCCGTCGATAAAAGCAGACAATATTTATTCTTTGCCGCTCGTAAAATTTAACGAAGAGACAAATCATTATGACGTCAGCTTCGGCGATGTTTATGTTATTGAACGCGACGGAAAATTCGGCTTTATAAACTCAAACGGCGAAGTGGTGACAGAACCGAAATACGATTCGGCAGAAACCTGCCCGTGCTCAGACGGATATATCGTCAAAGAAAAAACAGAGGGCTCGTATTCGGTCACCTATCTTGTTAATTCCTCGCTAAAAAGCATTTGGCGCTATCCGCACAAGTGCACACAAAAAGGCGATTACGTTTATAAGTGGAATCAGACAGCATCTTCGCTTTCGATTGAAAAATTAAGCGGGGAAACAAGCGTAAAGACAGGTAAGAAAGCTGTGCTTCCCGAAACCGCAAAGCTTAAAGACAATGAGACAAAATTTGTTTTTGTCGGTGCAAACGGTCTTATAACGCAGGATACATATGACGGTGCGGGCATTTACACGGGCTCGCTTGCGGCCGTTTCAAAAGGCGGCAAATGGGGCTATGTAAATTCAAGCGGCAAAACGGTAATACCTTTTGAGTTCAGCGCAGTCGAGGGTTACCGCGCAGTAGGCAGTGCCGACACGCCCTATGAGTGCAGTGAAAATTATGTAACTGTTTTAAAAGACGGCAAATACGGCATTTATAAATCCGACGGAACAGCGGTTGTGCCGTGCAAATATAAATTTCTAACCACAGTGCACGACGGCAGGGCATTTTGTTCGGACGGTGCGGGCATATGGGGCATACTCTGCATAGACGAAAGTATTTCGGACGGAATAATATCCCCGGAAGAAAAAACCTCGGCTTCAACGAAAACGAGCTCTTCGTCCTCGGCTTCACAAAGTAGTAAAAACAGCACCGAAAGCAGTGCTGCGGAATAAAAACCTCACCGTATTTTCGTTTTTAGATTTATAAAGAAAATTAGTGCCGATAAATAATCTGTTTTGCTATTTTGGGACTTGACATACCTTGAAAAATTGATATAATATAATCCGTATATAAGTTTATTAAGGGAGTGAGTAGCCATGGGTGAAGGTCAGACTTCGTCAAAAAGAAGCTTGAAGCCTATAATTATCGCAGTGTCCCTTGTTTTGGCAATGGCAGCGGCGTTCTTTTTGATAAGCAGTTTTATCGGTTCGGATAAATCGTCATCCGAAGCTTCTGCCCAGATGGGGGATGCGCTTGCAAACGAAGCAGGCGGCAGTGTAGAGAAAATCACAACTGCGCAAACTGCAAACGCGGCAGCAGCAAATGAAAAGGGCGAAACATCAACTACCAAGGCATATGTTAACAAAATCGAAGAAGTGGAAAAAATGACCAACAGAAAAAACAACACCTCTTCTTCAAAAGACGTCACTTTACCCAAAGGCTCAAAATCGACGCTTATATCGGGTCTGACGGCAACCAAACGCTGGACTGCTTCCAGTGTTATATCAAAGGTTGTTGCAGAAGAGATACAGGCACCTCTCAACGTATATGACGAAAACGGAGTAAAAACCTCCGAGACAAAAACGCGTTCTCTTTATGTGGCGGTTATTGACACAAAACCGTCAAGAGTCTGCATACCCGCAGCAAGTCAGTATACCAGCACCTGTGTTGCTTCAATGGGCAGCATAGTTAAAGGATACGGCAAAAAAACAGGGCAGGATATTCTCTTTGCTTCAAGCAACGAAATGTGCGCGAGAGATTATTATAACCCGAACGGCAAAATCTTCTACAACGGCGACGATACGCTTTCGGCAACCGTTATTAAAGACGGCAAAATTGCACAGCGCGATGTTGCAAGCCCCAAATCTCTCATTATTTACAATAACGGCAACTGGGAGTTCCCCAAGAGCGTATCGATCTCATCATCTGCAGACCTTATAAAGAGGGGAGCAATCGCATCGGTTTCTTATACATACCCCGTTATATGGGAGGGTAAGAGATACGACCACTATGACACCGGTGAAAACACGGGAATATGGACCGACCATGCCATAGGTGAGACCGAGTGCAGAACCCTTATAGGCAAAATAAACAATAACAAATATGTTGTTGTTATGAGCGACGGATTCGGATACGGATATTTGGCTGAATATATGTTAAACGATCTCGGCGTTAATTACGCTTACTGGGGCAACGGCAGCGTCGCCGCAGGAATGTACATAAAAGGCTACGGGGTTATAACACCTTATAATTATGTTGTACACGGAGATCTGTTTTGCATTAAATAAACAAAAAGCTCAAACCGCCGTCAATACGGCGGTTATTTTTTTGCTTCGGAGGGCAAATGGAAAGACTTGATAAACTCATATCAAACAGCGGTACTCTTTCAAGAAAAGAGGTTCACCGGCTTATAAAGTCCGGCAGAGTCTCGGTTGACGGTATAACCGTTAAAGACCGCGGCTTTAATATTGACCCTCAAAGCGCAAAAATTAAAATAGACGGCGAAGAGCTTGTTCTTCAAAAATACGTCTATATTATGATGAATAAACCGCAGGGCATTATAAGTGCTGCGAGAGACGGCAAAGAAAAAACCGTTATCGACATTGTGCCGGAAGAACTTAAAAGAAAAAATCTTTTTCCTGCCGGGCGTCTCGATAAAGACACGGTCGGCTTTATGCTCATAACAGATAACGGTGATTTTGCACATAAAATTCTTTCGCCCAAAAACCATATAAGCAAAACCTATGAGGCTCGTTTGGCACAGCCCATAACAAATGACGAACTGCAAAAAATCAGGCTTGGCATAACTCTCGGTGACGGAACAAAATGCTTGCCTGCCGAGGCGGAAATTTGCGAGGGCGGAGAAACTCCGCTCGTTAAAGTTGTGCTTTGCGAGGGCAAATATCATCAGATAAAAAGAATGTTTGCCTCACTCGGCAATTCGGTAACAGAGCTTAAAAGGGTTAAAACGGGCGCGTTGCCG
>OMEC01001241.1_pt1 | contig 10833 bp, 11 predicted proteins | sample 1673401 | NCBI WGS metagenome assembly OMEC01 (sample SAMEA103958110, study PRJEB25191) | human gut metagenome | reverse complement strand
CCCCCTCCGAAAAGGCGACCGTCGTCTCCGGCAGGAGCACACCGTCAGGCGGGACGATGTCCGCCTTGCCGGGCTTCAGGTCGTCCATGTGCTCCAGCACCGTGCTGCACGCGATCTTCACCGTGCAGTGCAGCGCACCGGCGTCATCCTGCGCCTGTCCGCCGCAGGCCGTGCACAGCAAAAGCAGCAGGCACAGCAGCAGCCCGAGCGCGCGCCGCTTAGCCACGCGTCCGACACCGTCAACGCCGCCTCCGTCACGCCGTCGGTGAGCTGAAAGCGCAGCCGCACGAGCACGCTGCCAGTCGACGTGGCAAGCGTGCCGCCCTCCTCCGGCAGGCACAGAGCGCGCGCGCTGCCGGTCTCGTTGGCACGCTCCGGGTCACTCTCCCACTCCGGGAGGCTGCCCATCACGAGCGGGATGTCCCCGTCCGCCGTGCCGAGAAACGTGATCTGCGTCGGGTCAAAGGCCACGGCGAGGCTCGCTGCCTCGTAGTGCGCGCCGTCCGGCAGGCCGGAGAGCACAACGTCGACCGTGCACGTGCCGTCCGCGTCCATGCTCTGGCACGCGAGCGTGAGCGTGGGGTCGGTGTCCTCGACGCGCTTTTGCCGCAGCGTGATGCACAGCACCACGACGGCCACGACCAGCAGCACGGCAAGCACGATGGCAAGGTTCTTTTTCGTCAGGAAAGTCTTCATTGTCCGTCCTCCTGCACCGTGGGCAGCACCGTGTTGCGCACGAAGCTGTCGGCCAGCGCGCGCACATCCTGCGCGTCGACGCGGCCGTCGAGGTTCACGTCCATCGTCAGCAGCCGCTCTACTGCCGGGACGGTGCTGCCGGCGCAGGCCGTGCGGATATTGAGCGCGTCCTGCGCGTTGATAACGCCGTCGCCATTCCCATCGCCGACGGTCAGCACCGGGCCTTTTCCGTCCGTCACGGTGTAGTTTGCCGTGTCATTGAGCGCGTCATCCGTCACATCCGGCGCAAAGAGCCAGACCCACGTCGGCGTGTCGCTGCGCTCGGAGAGTACGGGACTGTAGAGCAGCTGCGTCCCGTCGGAAAACGTGATGGTGCTCTCTGCCGTAACGTCCGGCAGGCACACGGCGACCGTGCGGTACCCGGCCGGGATGAGGCCGCTGCCGTCCGCCGTGCAGAGCACGCGCGCGACCGGCTCGTCCGGCTCGGCGGGCGTCTCGACCGCGGGGGCATCCGTCTCCTGATAGAGGCCGCTCTGCCCGCGCCGGAACCGCGAAACGGCCACGAGCGCATACACTGCCTGTTCCGTGGCGAGGCTGTCAACGCCGCCGGAGGCCTTGTGGCGGAACGCGGCCGCGTCCGCATCATAAAACGTCAGCAGCGCATCGACCGCCGAGCCGCCGTCCTTGACGAAGCGGCTGTCCGCGTCCGGGTCGATGCCCAGCGCCGTGCAGGCGACGATGACCTGCGCGGCGCTCTCGGCGTTGGCAGAGCCCCACGAGGTGAAGCCGCCGTCGCCGCTCTGCATGGCCGAGAGCGTGTCGATGCCGCGCGACACGGCCGCCGCGACGGCCGCCTCCCCGCGGTACGCCGCCAGTGCCTGCAGCACCATGGCCGTCACGTCCGGGTCGGCCGACGCACCGTTCATGGCCCAGCCGCCGCCGGAGAGCTCCGCCGCCAGAATGGCATCTACGCACTGGCGGCGCACCGCGCTGCCGGGCAGGTAATTGCGGCTGTCGAGCGCGAGCAGCGCAAACACCGGGCCGTTGATGCCCTGATTGCGCACCCAGGAAAAATCTGCATACGGCGCGGTGAGGTCACAGCCGCCGACCTGCGTCGCGTCACGTCCGATGGCGGACAGCGCGAGGATGACGCGCGAATTGTCCGTGGATTTGTAGGCGTTGAGCGCGCCGGCCTTGCCGGACGCCGCCGTAAGCTCCGGCGCCTTGGATGCAACGTCGGCATAGTAGCGCGCGAAATAGTCGCTGTCCACAGCGAAATACCCGCCGCGGGCAAGGCCCAGCACCGTCCACTCATCGCCGTAGCCCGGCGACGGGACGGCCGCCGCCTGCTGCGCCAGCGCGGCCGAGAGCACTGGCTGCACATCCGCGCCCTGCACCGCCGGGGCCGGCAGCACCGCGCACGCAAGCAGCAGCGCCAGACACAGCGCCAGAAACCGTTTGTTCGTTTTCATGATTTTCCTCCTGAAGGGGTCACGATGCGCGCGGTCGGCCCGCGCGCCGAATTCCGAAATCACGCAACATTATACCAGCCGCTTCGCGCAAAAGCAACGCTCTGCGGCATTTCCCGCCCCGGCGATGCATGGACTTTCTGTCAGGTTTTCCGGCAGGCCGCTTTTGCGCAATTTCCCGCGCGCGGCGTGCTAGGATACCCACATGGACGTCATCTATCTCGACAGCCTGTTCGGGCTGAATCTGCTGATCGACTACTGCCTGGTGCTGGCATCGGCGCGCGTGTGCGGCGTGGTGCTGCGCCGCTGGCGGTACGCGCTCGCGGCGCTCATCGGCGCGCTGTACGCGGCGCTCATGGTCCTGCCCGGCTGCGGGTGGCTGGCAAACGGCGCGATGAAGCTCGCACTCGGCGCGGCCATGGCGCTCATCGCCTTCGGCGGGGAGGCCCATCTCGTACGGTGCACGGTGGTGTTTTTCGCCGTGTCGGCCGCGTTCGGCGGCGCGGTGTACGCAGCGAGCATGCTCGCGGGCGTATCGCCGGGCAGTGGCGCGCTCGTGACGGTATCGGGCCGGGTGCTGGCGCTGTCGTTCGCCGCGTGCTATGCGGCCGTGTCGCTCGTATTCCGCCGGCGGGCAAAGGCTGCCGACCGCGAGGTGCGCACCGTGACGGTCACGCTCTGCGCGACAGCGGCAACGACCTGCACGACCCGGTATCCGGCCTGCCGGCGGCGGTGGTCGAGCGCGCGGCGGTGCTGCCGATGTTTCCGGCGCTGCACGCGCTGCCGGACGACGCGGTGCAGGCGCTGGAAGTGCTCGGCGCGCTGCCGGAGTGCACCGGGCGGGTCGTGCTGCTGCCGTACCGCGCGGTGGGAGTGGCCGGCGCACTGCTGCCGGCGTTCCGGCCGGACAGTGTGATGATCGACGGTGCGGCGGAGCCGATGCTGCTGGCGCTGAGCGCGCAGGCGCTCACATCCGACGGCGCATTTGCCATGGTGCTGCCGCCAAAAAGCTGAGGAGGGGTTTTCGTGCCAAAACTATTGGAAAAACTACATACGCTCTGGGCGGCGCTGCGGCTGCGCCTGCGCGGCGGCGCGCCGGGGCTGTTTTACATCGGTGGGAGCGACACCATGCCCGCCCCGCTCGACCGCGCGGCAGAGCAGCAGGCCATCCGGGCGCTCGCCGCCGGGAGCGAGGAGGCCGCTTCCCTGCTCATCGAGCACAACCTGCGGCTGGTGGTGTACATCGCGCGCCGGTTTGAAAACACGGGCATCCACATCGAGGACCTGATCTCGATCGGCACGATCGGCCTCATCAAGGCCATCCACACCTTCAAGCCGGACAAGAACATCAAGCTCGCAACCTATGCCTCACGCTGTATCGAAAACGAGATCCTCATGTACCTGCGCAAATGCAGCGCGCAGAAAACGGAGGTGAGCATCGACGAGCCGCTCAACACCGACTGGGACGGCAACGAGCTGCTGCTCTCGGACATCCTCGGCACGGACGCCGACACCGTGAGCCGCCCGCTCGAGGACGACGCGGAGCGCGCCATGCTCCTGCGCGCCATCGAAACGCTCGGCGAGCGCGACCGGCAGATCATTCTGCTGCGCTTCGGCATCGGCGGCGCGCGCGAGGCCACGCAAAAAGAGGTCGCGGACCTGCTGGGCATCTCGCAGAGCTACATCAGCCGGCTCGAAAAGCGCATCATTGCGCACCTGCGCCAGGAGATGCTCAAGCAGATGCAGTGCTGATGAAACGGAAAGCGGCGGCTCCGGTCGGAGCCGCCGCTTTGTCTGTTATTTTTCCACGCGGCACCGGATCCGCTGCACGCCGCAAAAGAGCAGGAACACCACAAGGTCAACCACCACGACGCTCGCGCCGGACGGTGTCTCGAGCACGTAGGACAGCAGCATGCCGAGCAGGAAATTCACCACCGACACCACGGCCGCGCAGATCGTGACCGAGCGGAACGTGCCGAACACGCGCATGGCCGTCAGCGCCGGGAAGATGATGAGGCTCGAGATGAGCAGCGCGCCCATCATGCGCATGCCCAGCACGATCGTGACCGCCGTGAGCACCGCGAGCAGCATGTTGTACGCCTGCGTGTGCACGCCGGTCGCACGCGAGAACGTCTCATCGAACGTGACGGCGAAAATGCGCGGATAGCACAGCACGAACAGCGCCAGCACCGCCGCCGACAAGATGAGGCTCAGGCGCAGATCGGCCGACGACAGCGACAGGATGCTGCCGAACATGTAGTTATTCACATCGGTGTTCATGCCGCTGGTCATGGACACGGTCATCACGCCGATGGCCAGTGCGCTGCTCGAGAGCAGCGCGATCGCAGCGTCGCCCTTGAGCTTGCCGTTTTGCGACAGACGCAGCAGCAAAAACGCCGCCACGACCACGACCGGCACTGCCACGGCCAGCGGCGCGAGATTGAGCGCCGTGGCGATGGCGAGCGCGCCGAAGCCGACATGGCTCAGCCCGTCGCCGATCATGGAATAGCGCTTGAGTACGAGCGACACGCCGAGCAGGGACGCACACAGCGACACGAGCACGCCCACGACGAGCGCGCGCACAAGAAACGGATACGACAGCATTTCAACGATGACTTTCATAGCTTCCGCCCTCCCAGGAACCGGCGCGCGGCGTCGCTCTGCTTATAGGCCGCCGCCGTGCCGAAAAAGAGCTGCTGGTGCCCCAGATGCAGCACGTGCGTGGCGTAGCGCAGAGCGGCGTCGATATCGTGCGTGACCATGATGACGGTAATATCATTGCAGAGGTTCACGAGCTTGATGAGGTTATACAGTTCCCCCGTCGCCACGGGGTCGAGGCCCGTGACCGGCTCGTCGAGCAGCAGGAGCTTGCGCGTGGCGCACAGGGCGCGCGCGAGCAGCACGCGCTGCTGCTGGCCGCCGGAGAGTGCCTGATAGCTGTGGTGCGCCAGGTCCTCGATGCCCATGCGCTCCATGTTCTCCTGCGCGCGGGCGCGGTCGGCCCGTGTGTAAAACGGGCGGCCGTGCATCTGGTTGATGCAGCCAGAGCGCACGACCTCCGCCACGCTCGCGGGAAAGTCGCGCTGGAGCTGCGTCTGCTGCGGCAGATAGCCGATCTCGTTGCGCACGAGGCCGTCGCCAAGCGTGATGCTGCCCTGCTCCGGCGCCTTGAGCCCGAGCAGGCCCTTGATGAGCGTGGACTTGCCGGAGCCGTTTTCGCCGACCACGCACAACAGATCGCCGCGCGAGACCGTGAAGTTCACGTCGCGCAGCACCGTCTGCCCGTCGTAGCCGAGGCAGACGTGTTCACAAGTAATGAGTGCCATAATTAGTTCAATGCCTCCCGCAGCGCCTGCACGTTGCGCTCCATGAGCTGCAGGTACGTTGCGCCGTCTGCAAATGCCTGCGCCGTCACGTTGTGACAGGTCGCAAACTCCAGTTTTTTCGCGCCCGTGGCCTCGCAGATCGTGTCGGCGAGCTTGCCGTTTGACAGCTCGATCGTGAACACGACCGGGATGCCCTCCGCGCGCACCTTGTCGATCAGAAACGCCACCGTGGCCGCCGAGGGCTCGGCCGCGTCCGCGCAGCCGGGATAGGCGGCATAATAGTCCAGGCCATAGGCATCGGCAAAGTATCGCAATGGGAACCGGTCTGCAAAAACCATCGTTTTCCGTGCAGCATGCTCCACTACGTCCTGAAATTCCGCGTCCAGCTGGTTTAATTTCTCCACATAGTCCCCGCACCGCTGCGCATACGCCGCCGCGTGCGCGCTGTCCGCCGCAGCGAACGTATCGGCGAGCTTCCGGCAGATGCGCGCCGCGTTGCGCGGCGAGGTCCAGACATGCTCGTCCGGCTCCGCGTCATCAGCAGCATGGTCATGGTCATGCTTTTCCGTCTGCATGCCCTCGACAGTCTCCTCGTCGAGCAGCTCCACGCAGTCCATGAGCGTCACAACGCGCAGGTTCGGGTTGTCCACACCCTCGAGCACGGTCTTGACCCATGCATCCGACTCGCCGCCGACGTAGATGAACACGTCGGCATTGCGGATGGCGATGATGTCCTTCGGCGTCGGCTCATAGGCGTGCACCTCGCAGCCGGGGCGCAGCAGCATCGTGACCGACACATCGTCCCCACCGACCTGGCGCGCAAAATCATAGGGTGCAAAGATCGTCGTGACGACGTGGAGCTTGCCGTCGTCCGAGGCCGGATTTCGCTGCACGGTGCAGCCCGAAAACGCCGACACGGCCAGCACTGCCGCCAGCAGCACACACAGGCTCTTACGCATGGCCGTCACGCTTTCTGCCGCAGGCGGCGCACGTGCCGTAGATCGTCGTGCTGCGGCCGTCGACCGTGAAGCCGGCCGCGCGCAGCAGGTCCGACTGCAGCGCGTCGGACACGTCCTCGTCCAGATGGATCAGCCGCCCGCAGTCCACGCACTTGAGGTGCAGGTGCGCGTCGCAGTGGCCGGGGTCCATGGCCTGATAGGCCGCGCTGCCGCCGCTCTCGGGCGCGAAGCGGCGCACGGTGCCCTCCTCGACCAGCCGGTCGAGCGCACGGTAGACCGTGCTGCGGCCGGGGGCCTCGTCGCCCATGGCCGCGAGCAGCTGCTCGACCGTGAACTGCTCGTCCGCGTGCGCAGACAAAAACGCCAGCAGCGCACAGCGCTGCTGCGTGTGATAACTGTTTCGCATGGTTTCGCCTCCAAATCGGGAACGAATCCCGAATTCAAGCCGTAGCATACACGCAGTTTGCCCGTCTGTCAAGGGCAAAATGCAAAAAAATCCCGCCGGATACTGTGTCCGGCGGGAATTTGGGTTTGGATTCAGGCGAGGGCGGCCTCCGGCTCGCCTGCATCGCCGAGCGCGTCGGCAATGAACTGCGGCACCTGCTCGCGCGTCACGCCCAGCGCGACGGCCAGCTCCCCGTGGAGCATCTCCTCGGCGCGCTTCATGTAGCGCTCGTCGACAAGGCCGAGCTTTTTGCCGCGCGCGGTCATCAGCCGGCGCTTGGCGCGCACGTCCTTGATCAGCTGCAGGAGATCAGCGCAGGTGTAATCCTGAATGCACTGCTGATAGTGCTCGTTGAGAAAGCGGAGGTTGGCGTTTTCATAGACCTGCGCGGTCATCTGCGGGATGCGGTCAATAAGCGCGAGCGCCTCCTCGCGCGTGATCACGGGCCGCATGAACACCTTGCTGTCCACGGGCGTGAACACCTTGCCCTCGCGGTAAATGGGGGCAAGCGTATAGTAGTCCCGGTGCTTGTCCACGCCGGAGATCTTCGGCGTGCCGATCTCCTCCACACGGCAGACACCCTCGTTGCCATACACGATCAACTGACCAATTTCGTACATCTGAATATCCTTTCCTCAGCCAAACAAAACCAAAAACAAACAAAGCAGGGCGGCATTGCAGCCGCACTGCGGCCGCAACCCTGCCCCCTGATAGATAGTTTAACACAAAATTTGCAAAAAGGTAAGACTTTTTTCATTTAGGGCTTGATTTTTTTGCGGAAACGGATAGAATAAACAATTTATAGAGAGAAAAAACAGGAAAGAAAATCCGCATTTGCTACTTTGAGGGGGAAATCGGGATGCATATCGGATGGAGCCGCATCTGGAAGGTGCTGCTTGGCTGTGTCTGTGCGGTCGGGAGCATCGTCCTGCTCGCCTGCGGGCTGGTCGGCTGGGGCATCGCGGCGTTGGAGGCGGCGGTGCTGCTGCTCGCGCTGCAATACGCGCCGCGCGCGGCACGGCTGTGGAAAACGTGGTGGTTTGTGGAGCTGGTGCTCGTGCTCGCCGTCACCGTGGGGTACGCCGGCTTTGTCACCGTGCGCGCGGCGCAGACACCGGCGGCCGCCGTCGTCATCACGACGGAGCGTGACGCGCCGCCGCTCACGCCGGCGCCGGAAGCCGCAACGCCGGAGCCGACGGCTACCCCGGAGCCGACGCCCGCGCCCGACACGGTGGTGGAATCGACCTATGTCGCCAGCCGCAAGGCAAAGAAATACCACCGCACGTCGTGCCAGTACGCCGCCAAGATCAAGGACGAGAACCTCGTCTCGTTTGACAGCGCCGCACAGGCGCAGGCCGCGGGCTATGCGCCCTGCGGCGCGTGCAAGCCATAAGAAAAACCGCGCTCCCGATTGACGGGAGCGCGGTTTTACCGTTTGGACATTACATGTGCAGATCCGGATAGAGCGGGAAGCGCGCGCACAGATCCAGCACCTGCGCACGCACGGCGGGCACGGCGGCCTCACCCTCGTCGATCAGGCGGCAGATGAGCGCGCCGATCTCGCGCATTTCGTCCTCGCCCATGCCGCGGGTCGTGACGGCCGGCGTGCCGAGACGCACGCCGCTCGTGACGCGCACGGACTGCGTGTCGAACGGGATGGTGTTCTTATTGGCGGTGATGTTCGCCGCGTCGAGCAGGTCCTGCATCTGCGCGCCGGTGCGGCCGCGGCTGTAGACGTCGGCCAGCATGAGGTGGTTGTCCGTGCCGCCGGAGACAAGGCGCACACCGCCCTGCTGCAGCGTCTCGGCGAGCACGGCGGCATTTTTGACCACCTGCTGCTGATAGGCGCGGAAGGCCGGCTGCAGCGCCTCGCCGAAGCAGACCGCCTTGCCGGCGATGACGTGCATGAGCGGGCCGCCCTGCGTGCCGGGGAAAACGGCGCTGTCGATCTTTTTGGCAAGCTCGTCGCGGCAGAGAATGATCGCACCGCGCGGGCCGCGCAGCGTCTTGTGCGTCGTGCAGGTGACGACATCGGCATATGGCACCGGACTCGGGTGCACGCCCGCGGCGACGAGGCCGCCGATGTGCGCCATGTCGACCATCAGGTACGCACCGACGGAATCGGCAACAGCGCGGAAGCGCGCAAAGTCGATCACGCGCGGATAGGCGCTCGCCCCGGCGATGATGAGCTTCGGGCGGACCTCCTCGGCCACACGCGCGAGCGCGTCATAGTCGATGGTCTCGGTCTCGGGGTCGACGCCGTAAAAATGCGCCTCAAAATATTTCCCGGACAGGGACGCCTTGCTGCCGTGCGTCAGGTGGCCGCCGTGGGAGAGGTTCATGCCGAGGATGCGGTCGCCCGGCTGCAGCAGCGCCGCGTACACGGCCATATTCGCCTGCGAGCCGGAGTGCGGCTGGACATTGGCATGGTCGGCGCCGAAGAGCCGCGTCACGCGGTCGATGGCCAGACGCTCGACCTCGTCGACGTAGTCGCAGCCGCCGTAATAGCGCGCGCCGGGGTAGCCCTCGGCGTACTTATTCGTCAGGTGGCTGCCCACGGCCTCCATCACGGCCGGGCTCGTGAAATTCTCGGACGCGATCAGCTCCAGATGGTCGCGCTGGCGCCCCAGCTCCCGCTCCATGGAGGCGTACAGCTCCGGGTCGGCCTGCTTCAGATGTTCATAATTCATATCGGAAACCTCCGTTTGTGTCAAAATTGCGCAACCAGTTTACCACAACTCAGACGTATTTAACAAGAGGAAGGCGCGTAAACTTATACTATCCCGATCTCGTCCGAGGTGATGCAAGTTGAACAAATGGAAGCGCATCCGCCCGTATGTTGCCTTCTGCGCGATCGCGCTGGCCGTCGGCGGCGCGTCGAGCTTCGCCACCCGCGCGGGCATGGCCGGCTTTGACCTGCTGACAAAGCCGCCGGCCGCCCCGCCGGACTGGCTGTTTCCCATCGCGTGGACGATTTTGTACCTGCTCATGGGCATCGCGATGGGGCTCGTCTGGCGCAGCAGCTCCGGCCGCGCGCGCCAGGAGGCCACCGCGCTCTGGAGCATCCAGCTGGCCGTCAACGGTCTGTGGCCGGTGCTGTTTTTCCTGCTGGGTGCGCACGGGCCGGCGTTTTTCTGGCTCGTGGGGCTGATCGTGCTCGTGCTGTTCATGATCGCGGATTTTTCCCGCCGCAATGCCACGGCCGCATGGCTGAGCGCACCGTATCTGCTCTGGCTGCTGTTCGCGGCATATCTGAACCTCGGCATCTGGCTGCTCAATCGGTAAGGTTTGGGTAAAGATCACGTCAAGATTGTGTTTGCATGGCGCGGGAGATTGTGATACACTGCCCCCGAGGAGGGAACTGCCCCATGAAAAAACCGCTCAAGATCATTCTCATCATTCTGGCCGTCATCGTCGGCCTGGTCGCCGCGCTGCTCATCTGGCTGACCGCCACGCAGCTGAATGTCAAGACCGAGACCGCCGTCGTGACCCACGGCGAGAACAGCACCGCCAGCTTCGCCCCGGGCGACGACGTGTCCATCCTGACGTGGAACGTCGGCTACGCCGGACTGGGCGAGGAGTCCGATTTCTTCATGGACGGCGGCAAACAGGTCCGCGCGCCGAGCAAGGCCGTCGCGGAAAAGAACATGGACGGCATCGTCAGCACCGTGGAGGCGCTGGACGCCGACTTCACGTTCCTGCAGGAGATCGAGGCCGACCCCTCGACCCGCTCCTACGGCATCGAAGAGGCCGAACGCATGCGCACTGAGACCGGACTGGACACCGCGCACGCGCGCAACTATAAATGCGCCTTCGTGCCCTACCCCATCCCGCCGATCGGCAAGGTGAGCTCCGGCATCATGACGCTCGCGACCGCGCCCATCGCCTCGGCCGAGCGCATCGCCCTGCCGAGCCCGTTCAAGTGGCCGGTGTCGGTG